>VFSW01001773.1_pt1 | contig 32886 bp, 35 predicted proteins | sample 5358111 | NCBI WGS metagenome assembly VFSW01 (sample SAMN11554181, study PRJNA540505) | mine drainage metagenome | isolation source: sediment from site ElyBrook_90M | place: USA: Ely Copper Mine, Vershire, VT | collected 2017
TCAGTCCGCCTGCCTTCGCAAGAACGTGGGCTTGTCCAGGTCCTCGCAGTCGATGCCGAGCGCCTCGTTCTTGAAGTCAAAGGCTTCCTGCTTTTTCTTCGGCCGTTCCGTGACCTTCATGAAGTCCTTCAGGCTCACCGGCCGCTTCACCCGTTCCCGGATGCCCTCCTCGTCGAAACCCGTTGCAATCACCGTGACCATGATCTCTTCGCTCATCACGGGATCGATCACCACCCCCACGATGATATTCGCCGAGGGGTCCGCCTCTTCCTTGATGATCGCCGACGCCTCGTTGAATTCGTAAATGCCCATGTCTTCGCCGCCGGTAACATTGATCAGCACCGCCCGCGCGCCCTTGATGGAGCCGTCTTCGAGCAGCGGGCTCGCAATGGCCTTCTGCGCCGCATCGGTCGCCCGTCCCTCACCGCGCCCGACGCCGGTCCCCATGACCGCCCTGCCGCGGTTCGCCATCACGGTCTTCACATCGGCAAAATCCACGTTCATGTAGCCGTGCTTCATGACCACGTCGGAAATGCCCTTGACCGCCTGGGCCAGCACGCCGTCTGCGAGCTTGAAGGACTGCAGGAGCGTGGTCTTTTTTTCCGCCAGGTTCAGGAGCCGTTCGTTCGGGATCACGATGAGCGCGTCCACGTTCTTTTTGAGTTCGGCGATCCCTTCTTCGGCTTTGTGCTTTCTCGTCTCTCCTTCGAAGCTGAAGGGCTTCGTGACCACGCCCACGGCAAGGGCGCCCGTTTCGCGGGCCAGGCTTGCGATCACCGGGGCCGCCCCCGTGCCCGTGCCGCCTCCCATGCCCGCGGTAATAAAGACCATGTCGGCGCCGGCGATGGCCGCCTTGATCTTCTCCGCGTCCTCGAGCGCGGCATTCCGTCCGATCTCGGGATTGGCCCCCGCCCCCCGGCCGCAGGTAAGCTTGGAGCCGATCTGCAGCTTGATCGGCGCCCGGGTGAGTTCCAGGGCCTGCATGTCGGTGTTCGCTACGATGAACTGAACGCCTTTGATGTCCGATTGGACCATGGTGCTCACGGCATTGCTGCCGCCGCCTCCCACGCCGATCACTTTGATAACGGCAGGCAGCCTCTCCTCCTCTTCAAACTGGAACATCGCGTTTGTCCTCCTCTCCCCCTGTGCCTCCTGTGCGCCGCTTTCGTTCCCTCTATCGCTTTCGTTCTTTATGCCGCCTTCAGCGCCCGCGACAAATTCCATGATATCCTGGAACCCGAATTCAAGATTGTCGTCCATAAGACCTCCGTTTGAATGGGGAATGGCGAATGTGGAATTCGGATTTACTGCAAGCCGAACTCGGCAAGGCAAGAGAGCGGTTTTCACTCCTAATTCCGCATTCCTCATTCCTCATTTTTAAATGTATTCTCCCAGCCACTTCCAAAACCGGTTGATTGATCCGCCGGACCTGAACTTCCGCGGCGCTTCCTGCAGGTTTTCGGCGCCGTAGAGCACGAGGCCCACGCCGGTTGCATAGACGGGGCTGTTGACCACGTCCATGAGTCCGCCGATGTTCCGCGGCGCTCCGCGCCGGATCGGCAGGCCCAGATACCGCTCCGCCGCGTCCTGGGCGCCTTCCATGAGCGCCGTGCCGCCGGTCAGAACAACGCCCGACGCGAACATGTCTTCGAACCCCGTTTTTTTGAGCCGCTGCTGCACCATGCCGAACAACTCTTCCATGCGGGGCTCGATGATCTCGCACAGGATCTGGCGCGACAGCAGCCGGGGCGGCCTGCCTCCCACGCTCGGAACATCGAGCGTTTCCTCATGCTTCACGAGCGACGAGAGGGCGCAGCCGTGCTTGATCTTGATCTTCTCCGCTTCCGAAGCCGGCGTGCGGAGGCCGATGGCGATGTCGTTCGTCAGGTGGTTCCCGCCGATGGGCAGCACCTCGGTGTGCCACAGGCTTCCCTCGAGAAAGAACGCCAGGTCCGTGGTCCCGCCTCCGATGTCTACGACCACCACGCCCAGTTCCTGCTCTTCGGTCGTAAGCACGGCCCGGGAGGATGCCAGGGGCTGGAGAACCAGGTCGCTCACGTGCAGCCCGGCGCGGGAGCAGCTTTTCACGATGTTCTGGATGGCAGTTACGGCGCCGGTAATGATGTGCACCTTGACGTCGAGCCGGGTGCCCGACATGCCGTGCGGGTCCTTAATGCCGTCCTGGTCGTCGATGATGAATTCCTGGGGGAGCACATGGAGGATCTGCTGGTCCATGGGGATGTTTACCGCCCGGGCGCCGTCGATCGCCCGCGCCACGTCCGCGGGCCCCACCTCCCGGTTTTTGATCGCCGCCACACCGCGTGAATTGATGCCTTTGATATGGCCGCCGGAGATGCCGACATAGACCGAGCCGATCGCCACGCCGGCCATAAGCTCGGCTTCCTGCACCGCTTTTTTGATGGACTCCACCGTGCTGTCGATGTTGACCACAACGCCTTTTTTCAGGCCATGGGAAGGACTGATGCCGATCCCGATGATGTCCACCTGCCCGTCGTCCTTCACTTGTCCGACAATGGCGCACACCTTGGTGGTCCCCAGATCAAGTCCCACAAGCACGTTATCCGGCTTTTTTTTGGCCACGACGCCTCCTTGCTTCCGGGTCATGGGTCCCGCAGCCTGGGTCCGGGAAATTCTTTAATGCTTTCCCTTGCCCCTGGCCCCTTGACCCCGGACCGTTTGATTTTTCACCATCACCGCCACCTGTCGTTCTGGCCGGAGGTCCATGTAGGCGATCTCGATCCCGCGCTGTTGCACGTCTGCCAGCACTTCCGCCAGTCTGCGAAGCTTCTCGGCATAGCGCCCGCTTCCAAGCTTGAATTCATGGTCCGCATACAGGACGCTGAGCGAGTCGGGCGAGTTTGCCTTGATCGTCACGTTGGCAAGCTGCCATCCGCCCCGCGCAGAGATCTCCGCAAGGAGCTGCATGGCCTCGGACATCCCCTCTGACGTCACCTGGTCGCCGGGATGACCCTGATAGCCCTTGATAGCCACGACGGGGAGCGGCCACGCCAGGGCCTGTTCCTTCACCAGCCGCTCGATGATGACGCCCTCGTCGTCCAGCAGGTACCGCGCCGAACCCGTATCCAGGACCATGGCAGGCGTCCGCTCGACAAAGACCATCGTGATCCTGTTCGGAAGGCTGCGATGGATCCTGACTTCCTTGACCCAGGGGTTCGCGCGCGCGCGCCTGGCTGCGGCTTCAAGGTCTACGCGAAAAATGTTCTGGCCCGTAAACGCGCCCACGATGTCCTTGAGATCAGCCTCGGTCAGTTGCCTCACGCCTTTCACATCCACACCCGAAACTACCAGCGCGGCGGCATGCAAGACCCCCTGGTAGACCTGCCAGCCCAGAAAACCGGCCCCCGCGAACGCAATGACGACTGCGATGTTCAAAAGCAGGCCGCCGATTCCCGCGGTGCGTTTCCCGGTGCGCGCGTTGCTGCGCCCGACATCGACCCTTTTTACCGTGACGCGGTTCGATGTCTTTCGGTATGACTTCGGAACTTTTACGTTCTTGTAGTCTCGCATATCAATTTCGGATTTCGGAATGCGGATTTCGGAATGAAGACCGAAACCGCATCACCATTGAATCCTTTTCAAATCCGCAATCCGCAATTATACCAACGCCAGCCGCAGGATCTCCTCCACCAGGTCGGGAAAAGGAATCCCGACTCCCCGCGCAATATCAGGCAGGAGACTGGTTGCCGTCATGCCCGGAAGGGTATTCACCTCGAGAATGTACGGCGCCCCGGCAGCGTCGATGATGAAATCCACCCTGCTGTATCCCTTGCATCCCAGCGCCCGGTGCGCATCCAGGCCGGACTGGAGCACCCGCTGGTACACATCAGCGGGAATACGGGCGGGGAAAAAGTGCTCCGACATGCCTTCCTTATACTTCGCTTCATAGTCGTAGAATACGTTCTTCGGCACGATCTCGATAGCCCCGAGCGCCCGGTCTCCCAGAACGCCGACCTGCACTTCTTTGCCGGTAATGTATTTTTCGATCAGAATCTCATGATCGTATTTGAACGCCAGGTCGGCCGCGGGAGCAAGTTCGTCGTGTTGGTAGACCAGGCTCACGCCGACGCTGGAGCCTTCGGAACTCGGCTTCACCACCAGCGGAAACGACATGATCGAGAGCGCTTCAGAGAGCTGCTCGCGCTTCTCCGCATGAACGACCAGGTACGGTCCCACGAGCAGACCGTGGGCCTTGAATACCAGCTTGGAAAGGATCTTGTTCATTCCCACGGAGCTTGCAAGAATTCCCGATCCCGTATAAGGAATGCCGGAAAACTCCAGCAGCCCCTGGATCGCGCCGTCCTCGCCGTATTTTCCGTGCAAACCGTTGAATGCGATCTCGATGCCGGACTTACGGATCACTTCCGCGACATCCCGGTTCACATCGATGGCGACCGCCTTGTACCCTTTTTCCTGCAGGGCCTTCAGGATGGCGTTGCCTGTCGCGAGCGAAACCTCCCGCTCCGATGAAAGCCCGCCCATCAACACGCCGATTTTCTTCTTTGTTATTTTCCCCATGCCCCTTGACCCCGGCCCCTTTGCCCTTCCTTCTCAATCTTCCCCGATGATCTTGATCTCCGGCTCAAGCCGCACCCCGTGCACCTCAAGGACCTTTGCCTTCACGATCTCCATAAGCGCCAGCACGTCCGCCGCCTTTGCATTGCCCTGGTTTACGATAAAGTTGGCATGCTTGTCGGAGACCTTGGCGTTGCCCACGGTTTTTCCTTTCAGCCCCGCTGTTTCGATCAACTTGCCCGCCGACTCCTGCTGGGGGTTCTTGAAAATCGATCCCGCATTCGGCAACCCCGCGGGCTGACGCTGCTTCCGGGCGTCGATGAGCTCCTTGACCCGCGCCTGGACCTTCTTCTTGTCGTCGCGCCGCAATATGATTCGTGCATCGAGGACAAGATGCCCGGCGGGAATCGCGCACGTCCGGTACCCGAATGCCATCTCCTCCCTGCCCCGGCAGACGAGTTCGCCGCCCGGCGAAAGCAGCGTCACGGCATTGATCACGTCGCCGAATTCTCCGGCTGCGGTGCCGGCATTCATGCATACCGCGCCGCCCACGGTGCCCGGAATTCCCGCGGCAAACTCAAGGCCCGTAAGCCCTTCCTCCACGGCAAAGGAGAGGAGCCTGGAGAGCGGCATGCCTGCTTCGGCGGAGACCACGGCGAATGCGCCGCCGATCGATCGATACTCCCGTTCGATCTCTACGGCCTGCATGCGCTGGAGGCTGATCACGACGCCGCGGAAACCTCCGTCGCGCACCAGCAGGTTCGTTCCTCCCCCGAGGACGAAGTATTTGAGCCCTTTTCCCCGGATCTCCCGAAGCAGCGCGATGAGATCATCCCGGTCAAGGGGATAGGCAAACACGTCCGCGGGCCCCCCGATGGCGTACGACGTGTGCCTGCTCAGGGGTTCACGCAGCTTTATTTCACCCTTAAAGTTTGCGATCTCCATGTTGCAATTTCTCCAGGACCTGCTCCCCCACCTTCCACACATCCCCTGCGCCGAGCGTGATCAAGAGGTCTCCCTTTTTCAGGACCGTGGCCAGGTGGTCGACGATCTTCTCCCGCTCCGGGATGAACGAGACATCCTTGTGACCGTGCTTCTTGATGCCTTCGTAGAGCGCCTGTCCCGTCACGCCGGGGATCGGCTTCTCTCCTGCCGCATAAATGTCCATGACGATGAGTTTGTCCGCCTGGTTAAAGGCGGTGAAAAACTCCTCGAGCAGATGCTGGGTCCGCGTGTACCGGTGCGGCTGGAACAGGACCACCACGCGCCGCTCCATGCCCGTCGCGGCAGCCGCGAGCGTGGCCTTCACTTCCGTGGGATGATGTCCGTAGTCGTCGACAATGAGGACTCCCTGCGCCTCGCCCTTGATCTGGAACCTCCGCTGCACGCCGCTGAATTCCTTAAGCGACTTCCTGATGATTTCCAGGTCCACCTCCAGTTCGCGCGCCACGGCGATCGCGGCAAGGCTGTTGCTGATGTTGTGCACGCCGGGCACGGCAAGCTCGAAGAACCCGAGGTCGTCATTGTGGTGCAGCACCTTGAAGGTCGACCCCAGCGGCCGGAGCGAGATGTCCCGAGCCTGGTAGTCCGCCTGGGTGCTCATGCCGTAGGTCAGATACCGTTTCTCCAGGAACGGGATAAGCGCCTGGATGTGCGGCTGGTCGAGGCAGAGCACCGAGACGCCGTAGAACGGCACCTTGTTGATGAAGGTGAGAAAAGCGGCCTTGATCTCGTCGATGTCTTTGTAATAGTCCAGGTGTTCCGCGTCGATATTCGTGACCACGGCGATCGTGGGTGAAAGCTTGAGGAAACTGCCGTCGCTCTCGTCAGCTTCGGCAACGAGGAATTCGCCCTGGCCGAGCTTGGCGTTCGTTCCCAGGCTGTTGAGCTTGCCGCCGATCACGACCGTGGGGTCGATGCCGCCCGCGGCGAGCACCGTCGCGACCATGGAGGTCGTCGTGGTCTTTCCGTGGGCCCCCGCGATGGCCACGCCGTACTTGAGCCGCATGAGCTCGGCGAGCATCTCGGCCCTGGGGATCACCGGCACCTGCTTCTCCCGGGCGGAAACCACCTCCACGTTGTCGTTCTTTACCGCCGACGAGATCACCACCACGTGGGGAGACGTGATGTTCCCGGCCCGGTGGCCGATCGCGATCTCGCCCCCGAGCTTCCGAAGCCGCTCCGTGGTATCGGACTCTTTCATGTCCGAGCCGGACACTTTGTAGCCGAGGTTCAACAGCACCTCGGCGATGCCGCTCATGCCGATGCCGCCGATGCCGACGAAATGAATATGCTTAATTCGTTCGAACATAGTCTTTGCAGATCCTCGCAATCTCTTCCGCCGCCGTGTTTTCCATGGGAGGGGCTTTTGCCGAAGCGCCCTGGCCGACGTATTTTTTTATAAGGCTTGCCAGCATCGTCGGCGTTACGTCTTTTTGCACGATCACGTCGGCCCCTCCCCGTTTCGCCAGCGTTCGCGCGTTGTATTCCTGATGATTGTCCGCGGCAAAGGGAAAGGGGATCAGCATTGCCCGCTTTCCGCAAACCGCAAGCTCCGCAACGGTCGTGGCTCCAGAACGGGAGACCACCAGGTCCGCGACTGCATACGCGCCGGCCATATCGTGAATGTACGGAAGGACCACGGAGGCGACGCCTGCGTCACGATACCCGGCAGTCAGCTCGGCAACGTCCTTTTCCCCGGTCTGGTGCAGAACCTGAAAATTTTTTATCTCCTTCAGTTCCCAGGCCGCCTCTTTCATGGCCGCGTTGATGGCATGGGCGCCGCCGCTGCCGCCCATGACAAACACGGTAAAGCTCCGGGCATCAAGCCCGAAATCTGCGTAGGCCTTCTCCCGATCTCCCTGGTCGATGCCCTTCCGGACCAACGGGCCGGCCATTATGGTTTTCCCGGCTGGAAAGAAATGCCGCGCCCCGGTTCCCGGAAAGCAGAGGATCACTTTCGCGGCCAGCCTTCCCAGCTTCCTATTTGCCAGTCCGGCGTAGGAGTTCGGCTCCACGATGAAGAGCGGGATCCGCGACATCCAGGCCGCAAGCGCTACGGGCCCCGAAGAATAGCCCCCCACGCCGATCACCACATCCGGTCTTTCCTCGCGCAGCAGCTTCACGGACTGCGCAATGCTGAGCGGCAGCGTGACCATCGTCCGTACGATGGCGCCAAGCTTCATCCCTTTCAGCTTTCCCACGGAAATAAATCGGATCGGCAGTCCTTCCCGCGGAAGCACCTTCGCTTCGATCCCCTGCTTTGTCCCGACGAACAGGACCTCGTTGCCGCTTTCCCGTAAAACTTCCCGGGCGATCGCAATCCCGGGATAAAGGTGCCCGCCGGTCCCCCCGCCTGCAATAACAACTTTCATATCCCTAGGAGCCTTTTTTTATTCTGCATTCCGCAATCCGAAAATCCTTTACCCCGTTTCTTTCGAGATATTCAGCAGCACACCGAGCGCCGTCATGGTGATCACGAGCGACGAGCCGCCGTAGCTTACGAGCGGGAGCGCAATGCCCTTGGTGGGCAGAAGCCCGGTGACCACGGCCATATTGATCAATCCCTGGAGGCAGATGAGCAGCGTGATGCCGAGCGCAAGCAGTCTGCTGAACGGGTCATCCACGGCAAGCGCGATCCGTACGCCCCTCCATAAGATGAGGAGGAACAGGAACAGCACCGCGAGCGCGCCGATCAGTCCCAGCTCTTCCCCGATCACGGCGTAAATAAAGTCCGAGTGCCGCTCCGGCAAAAAGAGGAGCTTTTGCCGCCCCTCACCCAACCCACGGCCGAATACGCCGCCGCTCCCGAAGGCCAGGAAGGACTGGATGATCTGGTGGCCTGCGCCCTGCGGGTCCGACCAGGGGTTGAGGAAAGCGGTGATCCTTCTCCACCGGTACGCCTTGTGCACCACGGCAAAGACAATAACGGGAAGCGCCGCCACAAGCGTCCCGCCGAGGTGCAGCACGTTCGCGCCGCCCGCAAAGAGCATGATGCCGGAAACGCCGGCAAGCGTCATGGCGCTGCCGAAGTCCGGCTGGAGCACGGCCACGCCGAGAAACACCGCGGTCACCACGTAGGCAGGCACCAGCCCGTTCATAAAATCGCGGACCCGGCCGTCTTTCTTGGCAATGTAATAGCTCATGTACACCACCAGCGCGACCTTGGCAAGCTCGGCAGGCTGAAACGAAAACATGCCGAGCCGCAGCCATCTCCGGGACCCGTTGATCATTCTGCCGATGCCCGGGACGAGGGTCGCTGCGAGCAGGAGAAGCGAGAGCGCCATGAGCGCTGCCACAACACGCCGGTCCGATAATCGACGGTGATCGATGCGCATGGTAAGCGCCATGAGCGCGAGTCCCACAACCCCCCAGAGGAGCTGGCGCTTCATGAAGAACGCCGAATCATTATAGGTCGTGAACGCCACAACGCTGCTGGAGCTGTAGACCATCACCACGCTCACCACAAGCAGCATCAGGATGGCGAACAGCAGCGTCCGGTCGTAGTGCCCCTTATGATGCATCATATTCTGCATTATCCTTGACCCCTGCCACTTGACCCTTGCCCCTGATTCACAGGTTCTTCACCGCTTCCTTAAACTGCCTGCCCCGGTCCTCGAAATCCTTGAACATGTCGAAGCTCGCGCATGCGGGAGACAACAGCACCACGTCTCCGGGCAAGGCCCCTGCTGCGCCAAGCGTTACCGCGTCCTTGAGCGTCTGTGCGAACACGGTCTTCGTGGACGTACGGAGCGCCTTTGCCATCTTGTCCGCTGCCTTCCCGATCAGGATCAAGAGCTTCACTTTTCGCCTGAACAGTTCGGCGAGGGGAGTGAAATCGCTGCCTTTATCCAGACCGCCGGCGATCAAAATCACCGGCCGGGTAAAACCCTCGACGGACTTCAGGACCGCGCCCACGTTCGTGCCTTTGGAGTCGTTAATGTAGGTCACGCCGTCTTTTTCCCGCACGAATTCGAGCCGGTGCTCGAGTCCGGGGAACTCGCGCAGCACGGCCGCGATCGACCGTGCATCGGCCCCGGCGCAGCTCGACAGGGCTGATGCGGCAAGTGCATTTTCGAGATTATGCACGCCTTTGATCCTGATCTCGTCAACAGGTACGATGCGTTGGTTGTTGACGGTAAGGTAGTTGTCCAGCACGCAGGCGCCGGGGCTGTACCGGAGCAGACGCGAAAAAGGGACCACCGTTGCCGAGGTCCGCCCGGCATAGGACTTTACCAGCGGATCGTCGAAGTTGAGAACAAGGAAATCCTCTTTTTGCTGGTTCATGAAAATTTTCGCCTTTGCTTCTCCGTACTCGGACATGTCGCGATACCGGTCCAGGTGGTCCTGCGTGACGTTCAGGATCGCGGCAACGCGGGGCCGGAAGGTCTCGATGTCTTCAAGCTGGAAGCTCGAAAGTTCGGCCACGATCCAATCCTGTTTTTTGAGCCGGGACGTATCCTCGGTGAGGGCGGTCCCGATATTTCCGGCAACGAGCACCTTCTTCCGCGCCCGTTCGAGCATAAGCCCCACAAGCGTCGTGACCGTGGACTTGCCGTTCGTTCCGGTGATTCCGACGTACGGCGATTCTGAAATCAGCCAGGCAAGTTCAAGCTCGCTGATCACGGTGATGCCGCGCTGTTGCGCTGCGACGATCTGCGGGATCTTGGGGACGCCCGGGGAAAGCACAATGAGATCGGCCTCGGAAAAGATCCGGTCCGGATGGCCGCCTGCTTCGACGGCGATACGATCGCTGCCCAGGGCCGCTACCTGCGCTGCAAGCTGACCCAGCGGTTTTTTATCCGTTACCGTAACGATCGCACCGAGGGCATGAAGCGCCCGCGCCGCGGCAACCCCGCTCCGCGCCAGGCCGACGATGGTTGCCTTTTTGCCTTTGAAATCCCTTTGCACCGTGCCTCCGTGGATAAATTCCAAATGGCAAATATCAAATGCCAAATAAATTCCAATTGCACAGTTCCAATTTCAAAACGCTTCAACTTTTTGACGCTTGGTGCTTATTTGCTATTTGGTGTTTGTCATTTGGTATTTGCTTTATCGTCACCGCAGCTTTAACGTCGCGATCGAGATCAATGCCAGGATGATCCCGATGATCCAGAACCGCGTAATGACCTTGGACTCCGGCCATCCGATCTGCTCAAAGTGATGGTGAATCGGCGCCATTTTGAAGATGCGCTTTCCCGTCAGCTTGTAGGACCCCACCTGAAGGATCACCGAGATGGTCTCGATCACGAAGATACCTCCCACGATCACCAGGATCAGTTCGTGCTTGGTCACCACGGCAAGCGTGCCGAGCGCGCCGCCGAGGGACAACGACCCCACGTCTCCCATGAACACCTCGGCAGGATGGGCGTTGTACCACAGAAACCCGAGGCTCGCGCCCAGGAGCGCGCCGCAGAAGATCGTGAGTTCGCCGCTTCCCGGGATATAAAGGATCTTCAGATACTCGGCAATGATCTTGTTCCCGCCGAGATACACGATAACGGCATTGGCCGTGGCCGCGATGCCGACGAGGCCGATGGCCAGTCCGTCGAGGCCGTCTGTCAGGTTCACGGCATTGGACGAACCCACGATCACAATGACCACGAAGGGAATATAGAACCACCCCAGGTCCAGAAAGAGCCGCTTCAAAAACGGCAAGGACAGAGAGGTGCTGTTCGGATCGCCGGGGTTATAATAGAGGAAAAAACCGATCACGGCTGAAGCGATTATCTGGAGCCCGAACTTCTGGATCGCCCTGAGGCCGGTGGATCGTTTCTTCACCACTTTCAAATAATCGTCCCAGAAACCGATCCCGCCGAAGGCGAGCGTGGCGAAGAGCACGACCCACACATACTTGTTCTTCAGGTCGGACCACAACAGGGTCGAGCTCACCAGCGCGGCGACGATCAGGAGCCCGCCCATGGTCGGCGTGCCCTGCTTTGCAAGATGGGTCTGCGGCCCGTCGTTTCGAACGTGCTGGCCCACCTTGAGCCTGCGGAGCCAGGCGATCATCGACGGACCGAGCACAAACGTCACCAGAAGCGCCGTCAGGACCGCGCCGGCGCTCCGGAAGGTGATGTACCGGAACACGTTAAAGCCGGAGAACCTCTCGTGCAGCGGATACAGCAGATGATAGAGCATTAAAATGCCTCCAGGATCTTTTCCATCTTCATTCCCCGCGAGCCCTTGATAAGGATCGCGTCGCCCGGACGGGACAGTTTCTTCAGCAGCTCTGCGGCATTCGCATGGGACGTCGCCCTGATCACCCGTTCTTTCGCCATCCCCGCTTTCAGCGCGCCGGTTTCCATATGCGCCGCCAGCTCGCCGACCGTGATCAGGAGATCCACCTTGCATTGCGCCGCTGTCCGTCCGGTCTCCTGGTGCGCCTCGATTGACGCCTCACCCAGTTCAAGCATGTCGCCGAGCACGGCGATCGCTTTCCTGCCCGCGCCGAGTTCGACCAACGTTTTGATCGCCGCCTCCATCGAAGCGGGATTGGCATTGTAGTAATCGGCAAGCACGGTCCTGCCTTCAATTTTTTTGATCTCCGACCGGCCGGCAATGGGCGTAAACGCGTCCAATCCGCGCTTCACCGCATCAATCGGCATGCCCACGGCGATCGCCGCGGCTGCCGCGGCGAGAGCATTATACACATTATGGACGCCGACGGCATGCAGCCGGATATCGATCTTCGCAACCTCCGCCGCAATCGTCAGGTCCGTGAACTCTTTCTCCTGCCGGACATCAATTGCCGCGACATCGGCCTTGTTGGCGATACCGAAGGTCATGACCCGTCCGGGCATCTTGCCTTGCAGAATGCCGAAATGCCGGTCATCAGCGTTCAACACGGCCGTAGCGTCAGGCTTGAGGTTGTCGAGCAGCTCCCCCTTTGCCTCGGCGACTTTTTCCATGGAGCCGAAAAACTCGAGGTGAGCCGGTCCGATGTTCGTGATTACTCCGACCGTCGGGGCGGTCAGCCGGGCAAGCGTGTCGATCTCCCCTGGGGCGCTCATGCCCATTTCAACAACGGCAGCCCAGTGGCTTTCGTTCAGCTTGAGGAGCGTCAGCGGCACACCGATGTGATTATTCAAGTTCCCTTCGTTTTTCAGCACAGCTCCTTTTTGTTTCAGGATGCAGGCGAGCATTTCCTTGGTCGTTGTCTTGCCGTTCGAGCCGGTGATACCGACGACGGGAATGGCGAATTTCTTACGGTGCATGTGCGACATTTCCTGCAGCGCATAGAGCGTGTCTTCGACCGGCAGAATGTTCTTCAGACCGCCGAGGCTGGAGAACTTGTTTTCCAGCGCGGACCGCTCGACGAGCGCCCCCCAGGCGCCCTTCCTGATCGCTTCGGGGACGAAGTCATGGCCGTCGAAACGGTCGCCTTTGATGGCAACGAACAGTTCCCCCTCCCTGATGTTCCTGGAGTCTATGGATACTCCTGTTATTTCCACCCGCTCCATCCTCCCCGGAATTTCCAAGAGAAGTCTTTTCCCGGATTCGTTCATAATAGCAAGTCAGAATACAGAAGTCAGAGCACAGAAGACAGACTGCAGCGAGTCTCGTCACTTTTCTGTCTGTGCTCTGTCATCTGACTTCTGTCATCTCTCTTTTTCTCATTTCTTCCCGCGCTACTTCCCGGTCGTCGAAATGGGTCTTCCTCTCCCCGATGATCTGGTAATCCTCATGTCCCTTCCCCGCAAGCACGACAACATCGCCCGGCTTCGCCATGTTGACGGCCGCGGCAATCGCATCGTGCCGGTCGGGGATGACCAGGTAGGGGGTCTTGCCCGCGCGGTTGATATCCACGGCAACAGGGGTCGGGACTTTTATGCCCGAGGACGACATGCCGGCTTCAATCTCCCGAATGATCACGTGCGGGTCCTCGGTCCGCGGGTTGTCAGAAGTCACGATCACGACATCGCTTCCCTCAACCGCCGCCGCGCCCATCTTGGGCCGCTTGTTCCGGTCGCGATCGCCGCCGCAGCCGAAGACCGTGATGATCCTGTTTTCGGCGATTTCCCGAACGGCTTCAAGGAGGCGCAGAAGCGCGTCTTCCGTATGCGCGTAGTCCACGATCACCCCATAGGACTGGCCTTCGATGACCTTCTCCATCCGGCCCGGGACTGCCTTCATGGCTTTGATGCCCCGGCCGATTTCATCGCTCTCGAAACCCAACGCCACCCCGATTCCAACCGCGGTCAGGATATTATAAATATTATGCCTGCCCACGAGCGGCGATTCTATTCTGATCGTCCCCTGCGGCGTCACAACATCCAGTTGCAGGCCGAAGATGCCATGCCGTATCTCATGTCCCGGATGCACGTCGCAGCGTTCCGAAAAACCCGTGGTGATCACCTTCGCCTGCGTCGCTTCGATAATCTCCATTGCCCGCCCATCGTCAAGATTGACCACGGCGTGCGCCTCGGGGCCGAGGCCTTTGAACAACAGCAGCTTGGCTTCAAAATACGACGCCATGGTCTCGTGGAAATCCAGGTGGTCCTGCGTCAGGTTCGTGAATGCCGCGGCAACAAAACTGCATCCCGTGGTCCTGCCCAGGGCAAGCGCGTGCGACGAGACCTCCATGACGCAGATATCGACGCCCAGGCCCGCCATTTCCGAAAGGAGCCGCTGCAGATCGAGCGATTCAGGCGTCGTGTTCGGCGCCGGATAGACCCGGTCGCCCACGCGGTAATCGATGGTGCCGATGAGGCCCGCGGTCCCTCCGGCGGCCTCGATGATGGATTTCACGAGATAGGTCGTCGTGGTCTTGCCGTTGGTTCCCGTAACGCCGATAAGCTTCAGCTTTTGCGACGGATGGCCGTAGAAGGCATCGGCAAGGAGCGCAAGCGCCCTCCGGGAGTCCTTGACAATGATCTGGACGGCGCCGATGGCGGCCGCTTCTCTGTTCTCCTGTTCGGCGATAACGGCGATTGCGCCCCGCTTTGCGGCCTGCAAAACAAACTCATGGCCGTCCGAGTGAAATCCTCGCACGGCCACGAACAGGGACCCCGGGGTCACTTTCCGGGAGTCATGGGCGATGTTCAGCGCCTCTCTGTCCAGCGCTTCACGCGGCAGAGCCGTTGTTGTCTCCAGTACGTTCAGGAGATGGGCGAGTTTCATTTCGTCACCAGGAGCATCCTGCCTCCCCTATCATCAGGCGCCACCCGCAGATAGGCGAGGCTCTGTTCCGCCACTGCCCGGAACACCGGCGCCGCCACCGTGCCGCCGTAGATGGAACTTTCCGGAGTGTCGATCATCACAAGGATCACAATCCTCGGGGAGTTGGCCGGCGCGAACCCGACAAACGAGCTCACATAGTTTTTCTTCGAGTATTCGCCCGTCCGGTGGTCGATCTTCTGGGCCGTGCCGGTCTTTCCCGCCGCGCTGTACCCGGAGGGCTTTGCCTCCTGGCCCGTGCCCATATCAATCACCCGTTTCAGCAAGCCGACCACCTTGGCGCAGGTCTCTTCCGAAATGACGCGCCCCACAGGCTGGGGCCCGAATTTTTGGCCCGCTCCTCCGCCGGGGTCCACAATCTCCGAGACCACGTAGGGCTTCATGAGCACGCCGCCGTTGGCGATCACGCAGTAGGCCGCGGCCATTTGGAGCGGGGTCACCCCGATCCCCTGGCCGATGGCGATCTCGCCGAGGGACACGCCGGACCACAACCGGGTGTCCTGGAGCAGACCCGGAATCTCTCCGGGGAGGTCCACGCCGGTCTTCTTGCCGAACCCGAAGGCGGTAATATATTTGTAGAACCGGTCTTTGCCGAGCCGGAGCGCGACCTTGATCGTACCCACGTTGCTCGATTCTGCGATCACGTCGGAAAAAGTAAGTACGCCGTTTTTGTGCGCGTCCTTGATCTCGCGGTCGGCGAGCTTGATGTACCCGGCGCTGCAATCGAGCCGTTCCAGGGGGTGGACGACGCGTTCTTCGAGCGCCGCTGAAGCCAGGACCACTTTGAATATGGAACCGGGTTCATAAGCATCCGTCACCGCCCGGTCTCGCCACTCCGCAGGTTTGTAGCGTTGCGGCTCATTGGGGTTGAACGCCGGGCGGCCGTACCCGTTCGTCCGCACCGACAGCGCCAGGATTTCTCCGGTCTGCGGATCCATAACAATGCAGACCCCTCCCTTGGCGTGAGAGCTCGCCAGCGCGGCATCGAGCTCCTTCTCGGAGATATGCTGGATCACCTCGTCGATGGTGAGAATGATGTCATGACCCGGCTTCGGCATGTGATACTGAAAACCGGGGCCGCCGGGAAACACCATTCGTCCCTTGGCATCCATCTCCGCAAGCATCCAGCCGTTGACGCCGCGAAGGATCTTGTCGTAGGTCCGCTCCAAACCTTCGAGGCCTTCATTATCGACACCGGCGAACCCGATCAGGGGTCCGGCAAGGGCTTTGTTCGGATAAAACCGCTTCGGTTCGGCCCGGAGCTGGATCTCCGCGGACCCCAACTCTTTGACCTGCTCCGCCTCGGTCGGATCGACCTTGCGTCTCAGCCAGACGAAATGCTTGTCGCCGGCCAGCTTTCGCTCCAGGGTGGCCGGATCTTCATGCAGGATCCGGGAAAGCCGCTTGGCCAGCGCGCGGGGGTCGTCGATCTTCGAGGGAATGCCGTATACCGAATCGACATCGAGGCTTACGGCGAGTGCCTTGCCCCTGCGGTCCAAAATGGCGCCCCGCTTGGGCACCAGCGTCAGCACCTGTTCCTGCTGCCGCTCGGCGCGTGCCGTCAGTTTTGCCCGTTCAAATACCTGGAGGTACACCAGCCGCAGGGCCACGAGCAGAAAGCCCAGGACCATGACGGCCAATATCCCAACTATTCTCCCCCGTCTTTCCATACCCGCCTACTGTTTGGGCGCGTTCCCCTTGACACTCTTGACAATGACCATGTTTTCCTTCGACGGCCTGACCATGCCGAGACGCTTGGTGGCAATCTCCTCTATCCTTGCCGGCGAGGCCAGGCTCGAGGCCTCGATCTGCAGGGACCCGTTTGCCCGTTCCAGTTCCTGCTTCTCCTGCTCCAGGGCTTCGATCTGATACCCGAGACGCATGATTTTCACCTTGCCTCCGACGTACAGGAGCAGCCCGGCAATGATACAGAGGGTAGCGACAACGCGGCGAAACCTTCCCCGCTTGCTCCGCTCGAACACCAATGCGCCTATGCTGCCGACCCCCGAATGCATAAGATAACTCTTTTCTGGACCGAATAAAAGTTTGAAATTTCCCCGTTCGAACGCCGCGGCCCGGGATCTGCGATTTTCTCAGTCCGGCAGTTTCTCCGCGGCCCGGAGCTTGGCGCTCCGTGCCGCCGGATTCCCCGCCACTTCATCCGGTCCCGCAATGACCGGCGGCTGCGTCAGTATTTTGAGCACCGGTTTTTTTCCGCACGCGCAGACGGGCAGTTTCGGGGGGCAAATGCAGCCCCTGGCTTCCGCCGTAAAGGCCCGTTTCACGATGCGATCCTCGAGCGAGTGAAACGTTATCACCGCGATCCTGCCGCCGGGCGAGAGCAGCGGAATCACCGCGCTCACCCCTTCGCTGAGTGCGCCGAGCTCGTCATTCACCGCTATGCGCAAAGCCTGAAACGTGAGTGTAGCCGGATGAGTTCTCCGGGGAGGGTAGGGAGGAAATACGCTCGTAACAATGTCGGCCAGTTGAACCGTACTCGTGATGGGCCTCCGGGCCCTCGCCTTTTCTATGGCCCTCGCTATGGCGCCTGCTTTGCGCTCTTCCCCGAATTCACGGAGGATCCTCGCAAGCTCATTCCGGGAGAGGTTGTTCACCAGATCCGCTGCAGTCTGCGATCTGCTCATGTCCATGCGCATATCGAGCGGTCCGTCCAGCTGGAAGCTGAAGCCCCGTTCCGGCGTCTTCAGATGAAACCAGGAAACACCCAGGTCCAGCAGCACTCCGTCTACTTTCCCGTATCCCAGCCCGGAGAGGACCTGCGGCAGATCCCGGTAATTCCCGCGCTGGATGTGCACGCGAGCGCCGTACGCCGCGAGGCTCAGTTTGCTTCGCTCGATAGCTTCTGCGTCCTGGTCCATCCCGATGAGAATGCCGTCGGGCGATGAGCGCTTCAGGATTTCCGCTGCATGGCCTCCGGCGCCGAGCGTTCCGTCGACATACACCCCGCCGGACCGCGGGGCGATGAGATCAACGGCCTCCTTAAGCAGGACGGGTGTATGGACCAAGCTCGGAGTCAGGGGTTCGGAGTTCGAAGTATTCTGTTTTGCTCTCGTTATTTCATTTTGATTTTTACTCCCCACTCTGAACTCCGAACTCTGAACCCTGAACTTTCACAGTCCCAGCGGCAGATTCGTCGCCGGTTTTGTAACACCGAAGCTCTTCGCGGCCTGCAGAACCGTGTCAAAGACCTGGAACTCCTCGAGTACACCCGTGGTCCTGAAAATGTTCTTGATGTAATCGGACAGCGCGGCGAGCCGGATATCGCCGCCGAAGGACTGGAGGCGGCGCTTCTCTTCAACCAGAGACTGCAGGATCGTGAAATGGATGTGCTCCGCCGACTCAAAGTTCAGGATCAGGCCGTAGGTCTCTCCCTTGATGAGCTGGCCGATTATCCGGTTGATCTCAGCCATCTTGGACTGGTCGACTTCGCCTTCAAGGTTCATCTGATATACTTTGAGATTTTCATCCATGTCGTTATAGACCCAATGCGGCGAGCGCCTCGCCGATCTTATCGCCGTTTTGATTATTTCGCGCCTCCCACGCCTTGGCGTCCCATATTTCTATTTTGTCGATGATTCCGATGAGCATCACGTTCTTGGTGATGCCGGCGTGTTCCCGGTGCGTCGGCGGGATCAGGATGCGGCCCTGCTTGTCCAGCTCGCACTCCGTGGCCGACGAAAACAGAAAGCGCCTGAAGTCCTTGACCTCCTGCTTCATCAGCGAAAGGGTCTTGATCTTCTCCTCGAGTCGCTCCCACTCTTCGAGCGGGTAGACCGTAAGACAGCGGTCGTAGTCCATGGCGAGCACGAGCCTTCCGTCATAACGATCCGAAATGATGTCGCGGAATTTCGACGGAACGCTCACTCTGCCCTTGGAATCAACGGTATGTTCGAAACTGCCTCGGAACATTTCCCTCCCCAGCATACCCACTGCTTCCCACTTTATACCACCTGTTGGTCAAAGTATATAATTCGCGCCACCTAATGTCAAGAAAAATATTAGTTTTTGAGATGTTACGCGGTGGGTGAGCTTCGGAGCCATCGGATTTTATTAGCGTGACAAGAAGGCGGGGATAAAGTAATATTACACACCATGAGTTCTGATTATTTCGTCACTGTTGATGAAGCTCACATCAAGCGGGAGAAAGCAAAAGCCCGTGAAATGCGGGACTCGCAGTGGTGGAAACGAAAACGTTCTTCGGGAATTTGTTATTACTGCGGCAAGACGTTCAAGCCCGCTGATTTGACGATGGACCATCTGATCCCCATCGTGCGCGGAGGGAAGTCCGTGCAGGGGAACCTCGTTCCCGCCTGCAAGGAGTGCAACAGCAAAAAAAAATATCTCCTCCCCACGGAATGGGAGGAGTATCTGAACACGCTGCAAAAAGAAAAGTCAGGATCCTGAAGATCCCGCGTACCACGTCACCTCTGCCTCATGATCAGCCGGCCTCCATCTCCCGCATCCAATCCACACGCGCCAGTTTGTTGTCGTGCGACCAGCGGTACGACACGGCGCCGCGGAATGCCTTCTTGATGGCCCGGCCCAGCCGCTGAGCAAGCTTCTCGTTCGTCGTGTTGATCACGATACTGCCGTGGCCATTCTCCTTAATGGACATCACCCGTTCAAGGGGGTTAAACCCGCGCGCCCGCTCCTCCTCGTTCTTGACGAGGTTCAGCAGGTCCTGTTTGTGCGGAAGTACGTAGTCTCCTTTGAGCGTCACAATGCCGCCCGGGAAGTTGTCGCGGATTTTGAGACAGGCCGGACAGACCGTGGTTGCAGTATCGGGAATCATAACCGCCGCGTCGTAGAGATCGCGGTCGGCATACCACCGCTTCTTCTTGTAAACAGAATGACACCCTTCGCAAACCGATGTCTTCTGGCTCGCGCCTCTCGGGAGATAGGGATCCGGCGTAGATGTTTTCTTTTTGTATGTCTGCTTGTAGGACCTCTCTCTTTTGCCGACCATCTTCATAATGTCCGCCTCCTTCATTCCGCCAAGACTCACTCTGTCTTCAGCTTATTTCAATTTTTTTCGCTGAATCTCGGGATACTGTTTCTTGAACTCGGGGATGTTCCGCGCAAGGAACAGCTTAAGAGCTTTCAGCTCCGCCTGGAGGTCCCCGATCTCTTCTGCTGACTCGATTTCATGCTTCTTCAGCATGTCGGCCAGATTGGATAAGGCCTTCTCCTGGATCTTGATCCGTTCCGAACCGCCCTCATCCCCCTTGTTGCTCATGGTTCACCTCGCTTTTGATCAGGTCTTCAGTTTCATCCCAAGCTTCTGCTCCACCGACTCAAGCTTCTTTTCCATCCGTGATTCTTTTCCCCTGCGGTCGTCAATGGTAATCGTGGTCAGTGCGCGCTCCGAACCGCTCATCACAACGTCATGACATTTTTTGATAACCGACAGAACGGAGTCCCAGTCGCCCTCGAGCACCGTGCCCATGGGATTTGCCTTATACGTGATGCCGCTTTCTGCAACAATTTTCAGAACTTTCGCAATCTGCGGACTGATGCCCGCCCCCGTGCCGATGGGAACCACGCTGAACTCTGCAAGCATGCTCATTCTCCTGCTCCTTTCTCCCCTGGTGTCTGCAGGTGTAACTGCGCCGTCTGCGCCGGGAAAACGATTCTTTCTTTCAATTAAAGTATAGCCCCGCTTCCTGCCGAAGTAAAGACGGGCAATAACGCGTTTTCCCATTGAAAACAACATCTGCCTGTGCCATAATCCGCAATGGTCGCACCTTTTTTCGACAGGGCGGAACAAAACAACGTGTCTGTTGACCATCGAGCACAAAGGCGGACATGATGCGCCACTTCGTCAAAATCCTCGGGATCATTTCTATCGTCCTGGCCTACCTTCTCACCTCCTGCATTATCACGATATTGCCGTCAGGGCCCCGGCTGCGCAGATTTTTTCTGACCAGAAATTGTTCGTTTGCCTCCCGCAGGATGCTTGCGCTTCTGGGTATACGCATGCATGTCAGGCACCCCGAGCGCCTGCAGAAACGAAGCTCCGGCGCGCTCGTGGTCTCCAACCACGTTTCGTATATCGATATCCTGGTCATCGCTTCACTGGCGCCCTCTGTTTTTATCACGTCAGTGGAACTCGGCAGCACGCCCTTTCTCGGCATGCTCGCGCGCCTGGGAGGGAGCGTTTTCGTTGAGCGGAGAAAGGCATTCGGCCTTAAGAAGGAAATTGCCGTGATCACGCGCATTCTCGAAGAGGGGTTTACCGTGGTGCTCTTTCCCGAGGGCACCACGTCGAACGGAGAGCGCGTACGTCCGTTCAGGAATTCGCTTTTCGATTCCGCGGTGGAAGCACGGACCGATATTCTCCCCCTCTGCCTGCGCTATACTAAAATTAACAATTGCCCCGTGAGCGCGCACAGCCGGGATGCTGTTTTTTATTACGGCGGGGAGACCTTTTTTCGGCATTTTCCGAAATTATTGGCGCTCGCATCAGTCGATATTGAGGTCATGCCGCTGAAGATCATCAAGGTCCCTGCGAACGCCTCGCGGAAAGAGCTTGCTCGTGAGGCACATGGCGCGATCAACACTGCCTATCGCGCGGAATAAGCCTGATGCAAAAGGAGGTTTGCCATGAAGCGAATACTGCCCCTTGCAGCCATGCTGGCGCTCATCTCTGCCTGCCCCGCTGTGTCGCCTATTGCGGCAAATGAAAAGGCAACGACGCCGGACCTGTCGCAGGAAAAGAAACAGTACGAACAAAATATGGAAGAGCGGCTCAGAAAGATCGGCAAGCAGCTCGATGAGATCAAAGCCAGGACCGCCACCGTGACGGAGCAGACGCGCGAGGAGATGAACCAATACCTTGATGATGCTGAGCAGAAACAGCAGTCGGCGGCGCGAAAACTTGAGAAAATGCGGAAAGAATCGACAAGGAAATGGAAAAAATTTACTTCCGACATGGATGCTGCCATGGATGATTTTGAAAAAGCCTACGAACGGGCGAAAGACCGCTTCAAGGAGTAGTCCGGCTCGCCCGGGTTACGTTCCGGCAATAAACCATCCCGCGGTAAAACCCTTGACATTTCGGCCCCCAGTTGTTATTTTACAACGCTCGCCCTTCGGGGCGAATTGTGAATATCAATGGACTACGCGGACGAAATAAGCAAGCGGCGCACCTTCGCCATCATCAGCCACCCTGACGCGGGAAAGACCACGCTTACGGAGAAGTTCCTGCTCTTCGGCGGGGCGATCCAGGTTGCGGGCGCGGTCAAGTCGAACAAAATCCGGAAGAGCACGTCCTCGGACTTCATGGACATCGAGCGTCAGCGCGGCATCTCCGTTGCCACGTCGGTCATGGGCTTCGATTATAACGGGCTCAAGATCAACCTGCTCGACACTCCCGGTCATAAGGACTTTGCCGAGGACACCTACCGGACGCTCACGGCCGTTGACAGCGTCATCCTTGTGGTGGACTGCGTCAAGGGCGTGGAAGAGCAGACCCTCCGGCTCATGGAAGTCTGCCGCATGCGCAAGACGCCGGTCATCGTCTTCGTGAACAAGCTCGACCGCGAGGGCAAGAACCCCTTCGAACTTCTGGACGAACTGGAGACCAAGCTGAACATTCGCGTCCAGCCGCTCTCGTGGCCCATCAGCATGGGCACGTCCTTCAAAGGCGTCTACAACCTGTACAATAACAGCCTCTACCTTTTCCGTCCCGGCGGCGTCACCGTCGCGACCGATGTGATTGAGATCCAGGGTATCGCGGACCCGGTCCTCGACCGGCAGCTCGGCGACTATGCCGTGCAGCTCCGCCAGGATGTGGAGCTGATCGCAGGCACGCACAATCCCTTTGACGTGGGCGCCTATCTTTCGGGAGAGCTCGCGCCCGTGTTCTTCGGCAGCGCCATTAATAATTTCGGCGTCAAAGAACTGCTCGATACCTTTACCGAGATTGCGCCCACGCCCGGGAGCCGCCCCACGAACCAGCGGATTGTTCACGCCGACGAGAAAGACTTCACCGGCTTTGTGTTCAAGATCCACGCGAACCTTGATCCGCGTCACCGCGACCGCATCGCCTTCATCCGCGTCTGCTCCGGCAAGTTCGAGCGGAACAAGATGTTCCTCCATGTGCGCCTCGGCAAAAACATCCGTTTCACGAGCCCGGCCTCCTTTTTGGGAGCGCGCAAGAGCATCGTGGACGAGGCTTTTCCCGGCGACGTTATCGGGCTCTACGATACGGGGAACTTCAAGATCGGCGACACCCTCACCGAGGGCGAAAAGCTGATGTTCCAGGGAATCCCGACTTTTTCCCCGGAAGTGTTCAAGGAGCTCGTGAACATGGACCCGGGCAAGTCGAAACAGCTTGCAAAGGGCATCGAGCAGCTGACCGACGAGGGCGTTGCCCAGCTCTTCACGCAGCAGCAGGGAAACCGGAGGATCGTCGGCACCGTGGGGCAGCTGCAGTTCGATGTGCTCCAGTACCGCCTGGAACACGAATACAACGCGAAGTGCCGGTTCGACCCGATGAACATTTACAAAGCCTGCTGGATCACGGCCGGGGACAAGCTCGAGATGGACAAGTTCTGCAGGTTCAAGTCGGACCGCATTGCCACGGACAAAGACGGCAATACCGTCTTTCTCGCGGAATCGGAATGGGTGCTCCGGAACATGATCGAGGCCAACCCCGGCATCGAGTTCCACTTTACGTCGGAGTTCAAGCGGGAAATGCAGGACGTGAAGAAATAGCGCCAGTCGCTTGCGGTGTAGGTGATGCGTCCGCCGGTCCCGCGGAAAGCGGGATAAAAGTTACCCCCCAGCGTGTGAGTTTTGCCGTAAGCGATTCGGGCATCTTTGCACGATCTCTTCATTACCGTAATAATACCTCGGACCGGGTTTACAGGAAGTCACAGCGATTACAACGTCGCAAACGAGAATCATCGACAGGCGATTTTGGCGCAATCTGCTTGATTTTACCTTATGACGATGATATGCTCACAACATTCCAAAACCTGGGATTTTCCGAAGCGGCACGTACGCCGTGAGCGTAAACTTTGATGAACTCGCAAGAATTTGTATTCTCACACAAAGCCACGAAGCCACAGAGAGAAGACCGTTAATTTTCAAGATGTCTTTCTTCGTGTCTCCGTGTCTCCCTGTGAAAATCAGACTTTTTTACGAATCTGTCAACTGGTGTGCTTGTTCTCTCTGTTAACCCGGGAAGGAGGCATCGGACGCCGGAGTTCGTTACCGCGGCCGCGTTCGTACAACCTATGCTCATTCAATATTTAAAGAACATTCCTCTCTTTAAACATCTGAAGGATTCCCAGCTGAAGGAAATAGCCTCGCGGTGCAAGAGCGCAACGTACAGGAAAGGCGACGTGGTCTTCCACAAGACGGACCTGAGCACGGACCTGTACATCGTGAATTCAGGGATGCTGAAGGCGGTGCTCATCGATGAGGAAGGCGATGAAATCGAGCTCGCGCGGTTCGAGAAAGGCGCGTTCTTCGGAGAGCTGAGCCTGCTCGACGGCAAAGGCAGGTCCGCCACCATCGTCGCGGAAAAAGACGCTGAACTTTCCGTCCTGAAAAAGGACCTCTTCTTCGATCTGCTCTACAAAGAACCCCGGATCTCGGTTGAGCTCATGGCGACCCTCGTGGACCGTCTCCGGAAAGCCGACGAAATGATCGAATCGCTGGCGTTCCTCGAGGTCGGCGAGCGGCTCATCAAGTCGCTCCTCGATCACGCGACTGAGATCGACGGCCCCGGTTCCTCGGGCGGCTATCTCAAGGCGGGAAAGCTGACGCACAAGGAACTCGCCGCACGCATCGGGTCGTCCCGCGAGGCGGTCTCCAAGTGTCTCAAGGTGCTGATGGCGAAGGCCATTGTCAAGGAAGCGGACGGCAATATCCTGATCGCCCGCAGCGCGCTGGATCGCCTCAAGAGCAACGAACGAACGTAGGCCGCTTTCCTTGCCCAGCCTTCGCTTCTCTCACTACGCTCCGTTATTCCGCCCATTCCTTCAGAACAGTGCGTTAAAAAAATCCCCTCCCTGCGTATCGGGAAGGGATTTTTATTGATGAACCGGTAACGGGCTGTTAGATCTTCGGCAGGTTCTCGAGCGCCTTCCTGATGTCCTCTTCCGGGTGCTCGTGGTCGAACAGTTTTCCTTCCCGGTAGTCGGCATAGGCCTGCAGATCGAGATAGCCGTGACCGGAGAGGTTGAAAAGGATGGTCTTCTGCTTCCCTTCCTCTTTTGCACGGAGCGCTTCGTCGATTGCCGCCCGGATCGCGTGAGAGCTCTCCGGCGCGGGAATGATCGACTCCGTCCCCGCGAAGAGCACCGCCGCCTCAAAGCACTTTGTCTGACCGTAGGCCCTGGCCTCGATTATCTTGTCATGGTAGAGCTGGGACACGAGCGGCGAGTCGCCGTGGTACCGGAGCCCGCCCGCATGGATCCCCGAAGGCATGAAGTCGTGGCCCAGCGTGTACATGGTCATGAGCGGCGTCATGCCCGCCACATCGCCGAAGTCGTAGCAGAACTCTCCCTTGGTAAGAGTCGGACAGGACGTGGGCTCCACCGCGATCGCCCGGAGGTCCTTCTTCTTGCCCGAGAGCTTGTCGTGCAGGAACGGGAATGCGATCCCCGCGAAGTTGCTCCCGCCGCCGCAGCAGGCGATCACCACGTCGGGATAATCGCCGGCGATCTCCAGTTGCTTCTTGGCCTCCTGGCCGATGACGGTCTGGTGCAGGCACACGTGGTTTAGGACCGATCCCAGCGCGTAGTTCGTGTCATCGTGCGTGGCCGCGTCCTCGACGGCCTCGGATATGGCGATGCCGAGGCTCCCGGTGCTGTTGGGGTCGAGCTCCAGGAACTTCCTGCCCGCGTTCGTCACCGTGGACGGGCTGGCGTGCACCGTGGCGCCCCAGGTCTCCATCATCATCCTGCGGTAGGGTTTCTGGCCGAAGCTCACCTTCACCATGTAGACCGTGACGTCGAGGCCGAAGAGCTTGCCGGCAAGGGCCATGGACGAGCCCCATTGGCCGGCGCCGGTCTCGGTCGAGATCCGCTTGATGCCCGCTTTCTTATTATAGAACGCCTGCGGGATGGCAGTGTTCGGCTTGTGGCTCCCGGCGGGGCTCACGCCTTCGTACTTGTAATAGATCTTGGCCGGCGTGCCGAGCGCCTTTTCGAGCCGGTGCGCCCGGAACAGCGGCGACGGCCTCCAGAGCGTATAGATATCCAGCACTTCCTCGGGGATGTCGATCCACCGCTCCTGGCTCACCTCCTGCAGGATGAGGTCCATAGGGAAAATCGGCTTGAGATCATCGGGTCCGACAGGCTGCTTCGTTCCCGGATGGAGCGGGGGCTTGGGCTTGTTCGGCATGTCCGCCATGATATTGTACCACTTGGTCGGTATTTCCTTGTCAGAGAGAATAATCTTGGTCTGTCTCATTCCTTCCTCCTGGAGATAAAGTCGTGCCTGCATAACGTTGCGGCTGGTATTTTAAACTATTCGGGCGAGGTTCACAACGGTTTTCGCGGACGATCCCGCTTGCGGAACAGAAGAGCAGCCGGGCTTCGGTCTTTGAAAAAAAACAAATGTACGTAACACGGACAAGCCCGGGTTACAGGCCGATGGAAAACATGCTCTCCAGGTCGTGGCGGGAGTGGACGCGGAAGGCGACGAGCGTTTCCGACGTGAGGATCCCCTCGACCTTCAGCATGTGGTTCGTCACGACCTCCGCCAGCTGGTCATTATCCCGCACGCGAATGACGACCGCCAGGTCGTATCTGCCGGCAAGCGAATAAACCTCCGTGATCCCCTCCATATCGGCAAGCGTTTCAGCCACGGCATTCACCTTGTTTCGCGCAACCGTCAACAGCACGAGAGCGGTAACCATGCGGAGCCTCCTCGATAAGAAATTTTTCCAAGTATACCAGATATGTTATTGTCGATCCAATAAATAAAGTCAGGCTCCGCTGCACCGCGGGTCCGGGGCCGCAAGATCGTTGGCGAGTACGAAGCTGTGGGCAGGACAGCCGCCGTGACAGCGGGCATGCAGCCGGCATGATGTCCGCGCGCAGGGATTCTGGACTGGTTTGCGGAAATAGGCAAGCGTCCGGTGCTGCCAGATGTCGGAGAAAGTCCCGCTCAACAGATTGCCGAGGAAAAACTTCTCCTGTCCGAAAAAAAGGTTGCAGGGATACACGGACCCGTCGGGCAGGACCCCCAGCTTCGTGGTCCCCGCAGGACAGCGTACGCGGGCAAGCTCGGGAGTGCCCTCCTGGTCAGGAACGAAACCGGAACAGAAGACCGTGCCCGTCTGTTCCGGAGCAAACTGCTGTTCCACCTTTTCGATGAAGCGCGGGAAAGGGATTGTCGCCGCAAGCGCGCTCCGATGAAGCGCGTCACGGTAGATGAGATAATATTTTTTTGGTTTGAGCGAGAGGATGTCGCGGATGATGCCGCGGTCCATGTCCGGATGGAAGAGGGACTTCACCACAACGCCGCGCGCCTGAATGAATGCTCCGGTCTGTTCAAGTGTTTCGCGGTCATTGATCGAAATGCCGATGGTAACGCGGGGACCCATTCCTGCGAGCTCTTCGAGCACATCCAGGTTCGACCCGTTCGAGCTGATGTTGACGCGTAAGCCTGAGGCAAGCGCGTCGTGAACGAACGCCACAATGTCCGGGTGCAGCGTCGGCTCGCCGCCCAGGATGTCGATGGTGCTCACGGAGACCCGCGTGAGCGCGCCGAGCATGCGCCGGAAATCGGCGCGGGACATATCACCCGCAGCGGGCAGGGACCGATTAAAGCAGAAACCGCAGGACCGGTTGCACCTGAGCGTGGGATAGAACTGTATGTAGTCGGGGCCTTGCCTCATGGTCGCATCGAAGCGTGCTACTCCAGGACAAACGATCTGCCCTTCTTTTTGATGAACCCTTCCTTCTCAAGAAGCAGAAGATTTTTTTTGATCCGCTCCGCGTCCATGCCGGTTTTTTTCTTGATCTGGGCCGGGCTTAAGGAAGATTCCGTTACCAGCGCCTTCAAGATCGTCCCCCGCACCTGCCGGTTGGAATTTTCGAAGGGGCTCTGGCGCGTGTAGTGCGCGCTCTTTTGGTTGGGATTTCCCTGTTCCTTCTTGAGCGCGGCGCCGTAGTCCATAAGAGCATTGTACCATTTTCGCGGGTTCCTGGCGTCCAGGGTCCGCTGAACGAACGGGACGAGTTCCTCGTCGTGGATCTTCTCACGGTCGTGAAAGAATTCGCGGATATAGACGCGCCGGATATTCGTATCCATGAAAACCGCGGGTTTGTTAAAAGCAAAGGCACAGACGGCGCCGGCTGTATAGGGCCCGATGCCCGGGAGTGTCAGAAGCAGTTCAAGTTTTGACGGCAGCCTGCCCTGGTGTTCATCGACGATTTTTTGAGCAAGCGCCTTCAAAGCAAGCGCCCGGCGGTTATAGCCCAAGCCGGACCAGATCCGAAGCAGCCGGGGAAGCGGCGCTTTTGCGAGTGAGGAGAAATCGGGAAACGCGGCAAGGAACTCGCGGTACTTTTCGACGACCCGCTCCACCTGCGTTTGTTGGAGCATGATCTCCGAGACCAGCACCCGGTAGGGCGTGGGACGCTTCCGCCAGGGAAGTACGCGGCCTGCCTGCGCGAAATGATCATAAACTTTTTTCCGGAATCTGCTGACCTGGGCAGCGGTGAGGGGTTTCGTATTCTTCGGTCGGGGGATCGTGGTTGTTTTTTTATTCATTCGTTTTAAGGAATTACCGCGATATTATTTTTTCCTGAGCAGGACGTACAGAGCGCCCAACCCGCCGTCGCACTGCCGGGCGGTCACAAAGGCGATGAGGTCCTTCCGGAAGCGGCCGGACAGGCGTTTCACCACCGCTTCCTTCAAGCGGGCGCCTTTGACGGAACGGAGACCCCGTCCGTGGATGATCTTGACGCAGCGCAGGCCTTTTTTGAAAGAGTCTGCAAGAAACTCTTCGAGCTCCTCTTCCGCGTCGGCCACCGAACACCCGTGCAGATCGACAAAAGCCTGGACCGAGAAATGGCCCGCGTGCAGTTTGAGAATGATGTCGTCACGATAATCGGGATGGGTCCATTCGACATATTCCTGCGTGTCCGGCAAATGGATTGCCCGTTGCCCTCCTGCAATCTCCCCGAGGATTGCGAGCGTTTCCTGGTCTTCGGTACGGCGCCTCGGTTCCGCAAAGGTTTTCCGGACACGGGGAGCGCAGGCAAGAGTGCGGAATTCCTCGATCTCCTGCACATCGTCCATCTCGCGGCAGAACAGCTCTTCGTCGGTGTATTCTTCTTTTTTCTTCTGTTGGGGAGCCGGGGGCGCAGCTGCCTCGTGCTGCACCAGGGCTTTCTTCAGCTTATCAAAGGGCCGGACGGAAAATGTCTTTTTGCTGCTCATGTCGGACACCGGATTGACGGTCATCGTTCATGACCTGGCGTATTATACCAGATTCGGCAATACGATTCGACAGGAACAAGTGTAGTTTTTGGTGATTTTTCTAGTACCGGCGTTACCGCTTTTGTAAAGGCATCAGGCGCTAGTAGTTGGACTCCAGTTGCGATCTCAGTCGATACGGGCTCACATAATACCAGAATAACCATCCCATAGTCGCATTGACATCTAATAGGCCGGAATTGATGTTCATTTGGCCCTACCCGTTCGAGTAGCTCCAGAGTTCCGGTTTTTTATTCTTTATCATTCAAACAAATTTCTGTATACTTTAGCGAAGTTCAAGTTTCTTCGGAATTTGGACGCATCAGACGCATCTGCGCTCCCCGATAGGGCCTCATGACGATCGACAAACGTAAAGAGCAGCGGCATGAAATTCCAGACCCATGCCGGAAATACCTCGCGTTCACGGTGAAGCAGGATCAGGAACAGGTCACGGCGGTCATCGGCAATTTCAGCCGGAACGGCATCCTGTTCGAATGCCCCCGGCAGTTTACCGCGGGAGACCGCAGGGAATGCTGCCTGCGGGTCAACACGGCCACTCCCCGGGAGATCACGTTTGAGATCAAGGTGAGATATTGCTACAAGAACAAGGACACGTTCATCACCGGCGCCTCCATCCACGCGATCTCGCACGACAAGTGGTTCGACGCTTTCGAAAAGCTGTTCGATATGATCGTCACCCGGCAGGGGACAACGTAACGGGGCTGTGTCTTGGAATGTTCTTCCTGAAAGTGTTGTAGTTGCGGATTCGCTAAACTCGAATAATACGATCGGAAACTAACAGGCTTCTATCTTCAAAAGACAAGCTATATAGAAGATAACCTTGACAGATAAACTTGCAAGTTATAAAATACTGCTGACTAGTTCAATTGTTATGTAGCAAGATGAAGAAATGAAGAGTTCACAGAAAAACGATGATGCAGCCGTTGAAGATTTTGTCCTTGCGATCAGCCTGGTCGTGCGCCGGATCAGGGCTCACGCTCCAGCGGAGCTACGTGAATTTTCATGGACTCAAAAAGGGATCCTTTCGCGTCTGGACAGAGACGGTCCAGCGACGATCGCGGAGCTCGCCCGAGCCGAAGGGATTAAGCCGCAGTCCATGGGAACTGCCGTTGGAGCACTGGAAGAGATGGGCTATGTTGAACGCAAACCTCATCCTACCGACGGACGGCAGATGAATATCAAACTCTTAGCAAAAGGAGTAGCTTTGCGAAAAGACATAAGGGACGCTAAACAATCATGGCTTTCCAGCGCTATCGCAAAGCTCGATAAGCAAGAAAAAGCTGCACTTTTTAAGGCCGCAGAGATCATGAAACGTTTCGTGGAAATGTAACTGAATCAAAATCAGTGTGCCCTTCACAGTTTGTTAGCTTTTTTATGATTTCTCCGGCCCTGCGAAGGATAACTTTCTCTTATTTCGAAAGTTTCGCTACCGCCTTGTAGAGCCAGGCATGGCGCCCCTCTCGCGCGAGCTTCTGCATCTTCAATCCCTTGGCTACCATGAGTTATATACAAAGCAGTTAAACTTGCAAGTTACATTTGCAAGTTTTATCTGCTAAGTGCTATAATCCTGATGGTTATGAAAGAAAGGGCTATGCAGGAGATCAATAAAACATCTTCAACTGACGATCGGCTTGATGCGCGAGCTTGGAAAATTATTGGTGTTGTGATTCTCGCGCCATTCATGACGCAACTAGATTCGACGGTCGTCAATGTCTCCTTGTCCACTATCAAGGACGATTTACATTCTACGATCTCTGCCGCTCAATGGATCATCAGCGGGTATCTCTTAACGTTAGCGCTCATGCTACCCCTAAATGCTTGGCTTGTGGATCGCTTCGGGGCCAAGAGACTATATATTTATTGCTTTTCTTCCTTCACTTTCGCTTCGTTTCTTTGCGGAGCCGCGCACACAATGCACGCCCTCATTGGCGCCCGAATCCTTCAAGGCGTCGCAGGCGGAATTTTGGTCCCTATGACGCAATTCATGATGGCGCGCGTTGCGGGCAAACAGATGGCAAGGGTGATGGGTTATGCCGGAGCCCCAATTCTCCTTGCTCCTCTCTTGGGGCCCCCGCTTGCTGGAGCTATCCTGAAGCACGCGGGGTGGCCTTGGCTTTTTTACATCAACTTGCCGGTCGGGTTTTTGGCCGTGGTCTTGGCGGCTATTATCATTCCGCATGACGAGACCATGCTTAAAAGGCGTGCCTTTGACATGCCTGGATTTTTAATGCTCTCGCCTGGGCTATCCTGCTTACTCTACGGATTTGAGCAAGCTTCCCATCATGAGGGAGCATCGTTCCTCATCCTGGGAATTCTTTTGCTCGGCTCATTTCTTTGGCGGGCCAGGCGAGCGAAAGAGAAAGCCTTGATTGACATCGAGCTCTTCAAGATCCGGACTTTTTTTGTCGCCACTGCCACGCAGTTTCTCTCGAATGGGATCATGTACTGTGGACAGTTCCTTGTGCCGCTTTACTTGATTTCGGGCGTCGGGCTTTCCCCGTCGGATGCCGGATGGGTGTTGTCAGCCATGGGGATCGGCATGTTGTGCACTTTTCCGCTCATGGGCGAGTTGACCGACAAGTTCGGCTGCCGTTCGGTTGCTAGCGCGGGTGTGTTCATCAATTTGGTTGGAACAGTACCATTTCTATGGATGTCCTATAACGGGTATTCTGCTCCCCTTGCAATTGCAGGGTTATTTTTGCGTGGAGTAGGACAAGGTGCCACTGGAATTCCTACGATTGCTGCGGCCTACGCTTCAGTACCTAAGAGCAAGCTGAGCTTTGCGACGACCTCGTTAAACATCGTTCAAAGATTAGGCGGACCCATTCTCACGACAGCATTGGCCGTAGTCGTTTCCTTTTCTGTATCTTCTGATGCAGTTTCAAGTTCGCATTCATTCCAGATGCCATTTTTAGCACTCATCATTTTTCAGTTGCTCATTCTTGGGACAACTATGCTGCTCCCAAAAAGAATCATTCACCATGACAGCGGTTGATCAAGACGAAGAGGATATTTTTGTTTAAAACACAATCGCCTGATAGGAGGGCTCTGATAATGCCGTGGTTACATTACATTTCTTATTTCTTTGGAGGCTTATTTTTAACAAACGCAATTCCACACCTTGCAAGCGGTCTCATGGGACGCGCTTTCCAGAGTCCGTTTGCAAAACCTCCAGGAAAAGGACTTTCGTCTTCCACCGTGAACGTCTTATGGGGCTGGTTTAATGTCGGTGTGTGTTATTTCCTCACGGTGCAGGTTGGAGATTTTGCCCTTCATTCTTTAGCTGATGTAACGGCTTTTGGGCTTGGAGGCGTACTGATCTCCATCTTTACAGCTCGCAATTTTGGACAGTTTCATGGCGGGAACTCTCCTGAGTGACAAGATGAAATCTTAAAGCTGAAGAGACGCGGTAAGCATGGACCCACAGACAGTGAATGTGATGGTTGCGATAACGAGGAACCATTGGGAGGAACCATAGGGGACGTTGACGCATTTAGTGCATAACTCTTGACAAACGATAATAATACGCATAGAATTGCCTCATGCTACGCCAAGCCCGCCTTGACGCCCCCGGAGCACTGCATCACATCATGGTGCGCGGGATCAATAAGACCGACATTTTCAAAGATGACCGGGACAAAGCACTGTTTCTGGAACGACTGGGCA
>VFSW01001774.1_pt1 | contig 32872 bp, 31 predicted proteins | sample 5358111 | NCBI WGS metagenome assembly VFSW01 (sample SAMN11554181, study PRJNA540505) | mine drainage metagenome | isolation source: sediment from site ElyBrook_90M | place: USA: Ely Copper Mine, Vershire, VT | collected 2017
CACGGTACCGGCGCCGATCTTCCTGGCCTGCTGAAAAAACGCGAGCGTGGAGGCCTCATGTTTCCGCAGGATCGACGCGCTAACCTGAAAATGCAGTTTTGCAGGGTTCACGCGGGCTGTCTTGAGATGCTGCTGAATGGCCGGCAATAGCATCTGGTCGTTGATTGCCGAGGCAGACAGGGAGACGAACAGTTCCGCGTGACTGCCTTGACGGGCAGAGTTTGCCAATGCCTCGATCGCATGCTGTGCGACCCAGCGGTCTATCTTGCTTGCGAGGCCCGACTGTTCAATGGCTGGCATGAACGTGGCGGCCTGAACGATGTCACCGGATTCAGTCTGGAGGAAAAGACAGCCCTCGTAGTATTCGCGCGGTTCGCCGTGCAGGTTGACCAGAGGCTGAAACAGCAGGCGGTAGCGCTCTTGGGAAATCGCTTCCTGTACTGCGGCGTCGAGCGCAATGGCCGGTGCCGCCCGCGCTGGAGCGCCGGGCCCGGGCGGGGGGGGGGCGGGCGTCGCCCGGGGCGCCGGGGGGGGCGACGCCGGGGGCGCGGCGGCGACCGCGGTCTGTGGCCCCGGCGTGCGTGCGCGCGCCGGGGCGGGTTCGGGATGACGGAACACCAATGACAGCAGTTGCTGACGATCGTCGATGGATTTGCTGATCTCGACGAGATTCAGACCAAAGCTGAATTCGATGCGTTTCGCACCTTCCGAGAACTTGAATTCGGCAGTGGTCTTGCGAAACGTTGTCATCAGTTTTTCGGCAGCATCGCGTTGCATGCCACGAAGCAGAATTGCGAACTGGCCTCCACCCACGCGGCCAAAGACATGCTGTTCCGTAACATGTTCGCTCAGCTGTCGCGTCAGCATTAGCAGGATGCGGTCGCATGTTGCGTGACCGAAGGCCGCGTTGATGTCTTTTATGCTGAGCAGTTCGAGTCCCATGAGGAAGCAGGAGTCCTTGCCGGCGCGGACCTGTTCAATCGCCTTGCCCGCCTCCTGCAGGAAACAGGCCCGGTTGCACAGTCCGGTAAGCGTGTCACGTTGATGCAGAAACTGCAGTTTGCTTTCGAGTGCCTTGCGTTTCGAGATGTTGGTGACAACTATCTGCACGCACGGTTCGCCTTCGATATTGACTGCGGACATGCCGATTTCGACCGGCAGGCATTCGGAGCTGGTCGTAATCGCCGTGTACTCGCGTGAATCCTTGAATGCGTCGGGCGTGCGCAACTGCGACTTGAACCGGCCCTGGTCTTTTTTGTCGATCAGATTGAGAACCGGAACACCCTTGAGTTCTTCGAGATTGCGGTAGCCGACGAGCGCCAGATAGGCCGGATTCGCGTCCACGTACATGCCGTCGTGACAGTAGCATACTGCCTCGCGCGATCCCTCGATCATGACCCGGTATCTGTCCTCGAGCCGTCGCAGTACTTCCACTGTTCGCACGGAGCTGCGTCGTGCATCGGCGGTCCGAAGTTCTCGCTGGAGAGCAGGGATCAGACGCCCCCACTGACCCTTGATAATGACGTCGCCCGCGCCATCGGACATGATTTCCTGCAATTCGGCATCCGTGATTTGCGTCGCCAGTACAATCAGGGGAATGTCGCTGTCTTGTGCCTTGAGCGTCGCCAGAGCCTGGTGCGGACTCAGTCGCGGTGTGTTGTGCCCAGCGAGTACGATATCCCAGTCTGCGCCGGACAGCGCAGCTTTGAGCTCGCCCGCATCTTCCACGCGCTGGGTCTTCAGCGTTTGTTTGCCCTGGCGCAGCATCCGGATGCACTGCTCCACATCATCGGGCGAGCTGTCGGCGAAGATTATCTTTATCATTTTAGTTGTCACCTGACCAGTACGTCTGGTTCATCCATAGGCGTTTTTGCCCGAGGCCCTTGTGTTGCAAACCGGGCCGGTGCGTCTGTGTGCAGTATCAACTTCGCCGGGCGCAGGCTGCCTCCTGGCGTATTTTCGGAGTGGCACGGCTGTGCGACCGCCTGGCCCAGTGGATAATCATATCAAGCATAATTCGTGCCAACGTTTCCCAGTTACTGCTGATATATGTTACAAAACAATTGGTTGTCAACGAAGTTTGACATGACAAGATGGGCGCCGGTGGGTGCTTTCGACCAGGCCGGAATGCCGATCGATGACCCACTTCTGCCGATTATCGGCCTCCTGCGGCCATTCCGGCACGCGTGTCGCGAAAGCGGCAGACCGTCTGCGCCAGTCTGCAGCCGGTGCTGCCCGAAGTTGCGCGCTGATCGGGCTGGAGTATCATCCAGCGTCGGGTCGCGACGCTGGAGGTGCAGGCGGAGTCTTTAGAATGCTGGCTGGCGCGCGGCGAACTTCCGTCAAGTTGCAGCCATGGAGGAGCACCGATGATTCTGCTCGAAATAAACGGCACCAAACATGAAGTCGACGTAGATCCGGGTACACCGCTTCTGTGGGTTCTGCGCGATACCATCGGGCTCACCGGGACGAAGTACGGCTGCGGAATTGCGGCCTGTGGGGCCTGCACCGTGCACATCGATGGCGGGCCGGTACGCTCATGTGTAACGCCAGCCTCTAGCGTCGCCGGAAAAAAGATCACGACAATCGAAGGATTATCGAAAGACAACGATCACCCTGTACAGCGCGCATGGATTGCAGAAGAAGTTCCGCAGTGCGGCTTCTGCCAGTCAGGGCAGATCATGGCTGCCGCCGCTTTGCTGGCCAGGAATGCCCACCCAACGGATACTGATATAGACGACGCCATGTCAGGGTTGATCTGTCGCTGCGGGACCTATCAGCGTATCCGCCGTGCGATCAAGCGTGCCGCGCAAAACGCGGACAAGGGGACGTGACATGGGCGAGATGGTTAATATCAGTCGACGCAGTTTCCTCAAGGTCAGTGCCGCCGTTGGCGGCGGCCTGCTCGTTGGCTTCAATCTTTCCGGCTGCGCAACGAGCGAGAGGGAGCCTGCGGCACCAGTCGGCGCGGCATTCGCACCCAATGCCTGGATTCGTGTCGATTCCGACGATCAGGTGACGATCATGGTTGCAAGCTCGGAAATGGGGCAGGGGGTGATGACTGCAATCCCGATGCTGGCAGCCGACGAAATGGGAGCCGACTGGACCAAGGTGCGCGTGGAAACCGCGCCGGCCGCAAAAGCGTTCTTCAATCCGCTCATCGGCCAGCAGCTTACCGGGGGCAGCACGGCCGTACGCGCCTTCTGGATGCCGGTACGCCAGGCTGGCGCGGTCGTACGCGAGATGCTGATCAGCGCGGCAGCGGCGACATGGCAGGTGCCGGCTGCAGAATGCCACGCCGAGAACGGTGCCGTCGTGCACACAAAAAGCGGCCGCAGCCTGACCTATGGCGCTCTGGCCGAAAAGGCAGCATCGCTGCCGGTACCTGACGCGGTTTTCCTCAAGGAGCCATCCGAATTCCGGCTCATCGGTACACCCGTGCCGCGCATCGACACGCCTGCCAAGATTGCAGGTACCGCGATGTTCGGCCAGGACGTGCGTTTGCCGGGAATGCTGACGGCAGTCGTTCTGCGCTGTCCGGTGTTCGGCGGAAAGCTTTCCGGATTTGACAGCGATGAGGCGCGCTCGGTCCCGGGAGTGCGTCATGTTTTTGCGATTGATTCGGGCGTTGCCGTAGTTGCCGACGGATTCTGGGCAGCGAAACTCGGGCGTGATGCCGTGCAGGCACGCTGGGATGAAGGCGCCAACAGCAGTCTGAGTAGCGATGTGATCCGCCAGCGCTTCGAAGAGGCGGCAAAGCGCCCCGGCGCCGTCGCACGAGAAGTTGGGGACGCCGATCGTGCCGTGGCAGGTGCGGCCAAAAAAATCGAGGCGGTCTATGAGGTGCCATACCTCGCCCATGCCTGCATGGAGCCCATGAATTGCACTGCCGATGTGCGCGGAGACGGGTGTGATGTGTGGGTTCCGACCCAGGCCCAGACCGGAGTGCAGCGCACCGCGGCGAATATCACGGGTCTTGCGCCGGAGAAGATAAGCGTTCACACCACTTTTCTCGGAGGCGGATTCGGGCGGCGATCGGAACAGGATTTTGTCGCGGAAGCGGTGCAGATGTCCAAGACTGTCGGAGTGCCGGTAAAGCTGATCTGGACTCGTGAGGACGACATGCAGCATGATTTCTATCGCCCTGCGACCTACAACCGCCTCTCGGCCGGAATTAGCAGAGGCAAGCTCGTGGCATGGCGCCATCACATCGTCGGGCCATCGATATTCGCGCGCGTATTTCCGGACGCAGTAAAAAACGGCATAGACAAAACGTCGGTAGAGGGCGCCGCCAACCTTCCGTACGCAATACCGAACATCGGCGTGACCTACGTTCTTGATGATCCGGGCGTGCCGGTTGGTTTCTGGCGGTCGGTCGGCTCGTCGCAGAATGCGTTTGTGACCGAGTGTTTCTTCGACGAACTGGCGCGCGCTGCGGGCAAGGATCCGTATCAATTGCGCCGCGACCTCCTGGCAAAGCATCCGCGCCAGCGCCGCGTGCTTGATCTTGCCGCCAGTCACGGGGGTTGGGGCAGGCCGGCGCCGGCAGGCCGGCATCGCGGCATCGCCGTTGCCGAATCTTTCGGCAGTTTTGCCGCGCAGGTGGCGGAGATATCCATCTCAGAACGTGGCCGCATACGTGTGCACCGGGTAGTTTGTGCAATTGATTGCGGAATAGTCGTGAATCCGGATACGGTTGTCGCGCAGATGCAAAGTGCGATTGTTTTCGGACTGTCGGCTGCGCTGGACGGTGAGATTACGATCAGAAACGGGCGTGTCCAGCAAAGCAACTTCAACGATTATAAGGTTCTGCGCATGGATGAGATGCCGGAGATCGAGGTGCATATCGTACCCAGTACCGAATCGCCGACCGGCATCGGTGAACCTGGTACGCCGCCGATTGCACCTGCGGTGGCGAATGCGGTGTTTGCCGCAACCGGCAAGCCGGTGCGGCGTCTACCCATCCGTATCACCTGAACCGCGGCCTGCCCGGTATGGACGCCCCTGATCTCGAGGTTCTGCGTACCGCAATCGTCTGGATGGACCAGGGCCATGCTGTGCGTCTGGCAACCGTTGCTGCCACCTGGGGCTCATCACCGCGACCTCCGGGTTCGATGGCGGTGCTGCGGGCCGATGGTCATCTGCTCGGCTCGGTATCGGGCGGCTGTGTGGAAGACGACCTCCTGCGCCGCATGGATGCGTCCTTGCCGGGGGATCTGCCCGAAGTCATTCGCTATGGCGGCACGGCGGACGAAAGCCGGCGTTTCGGTTTGCCCTGCGGCGGGCGCCTCGAGCTCCTGGTTGAGCGGTTAAGCGCAGTCGAACCGCTGCAGGCGATTGTGAGTTCAATCGATGCGCGCAAGACCCTCGCCCGGCGGTTGTGCCTTGCCACCGGCGAGGCAAGCCTGCACGTGAGCGCGCGCGACCGGGATTTTTCCTGGGATGGCCGGGACATGATCAAGGTCTTTGGTCCCGCCTGGCGATTGCTCGTGATTGGTGCCGGACAGGTCTCGCGTTATCTCGCGCAGATGGCGCTTGCCCTTGACTACCAGGTAATCGTGTGCGATCCGCGTGCAGAGTATCGCGATACCTGGACTGTTGCCGGTGTTGAACTGGACCCTCGCATGCCGGACGACGCGTGCATCGCCCTTGCGCGCGATGCACGCAGTGCCGTCATCGCCCTGACCCATGATCCGAAGCTCGATGATCTGGCTCTGATTGAAGCGCTGGATTCGCAGGCATTCTATGTCGGCGCGCTCGGCTCGATTGCCAATAACACGCGCCGGCGTGAGCGTTTGGCATCCCTGCAGGTACCTGCGGCAGCGCTTGCCCGGCTCCATGGACCGGTGGGGCTGAGGATCGGCAGCCGCACACCGCCCGAGATAGCAGTCGCGATCCTCGCGGAGCTTACCGCCGTGCGCCGCCGGGTATTGCCAGTGGCCGCGGACCACGAATTTCCTACCGCTGTGCCTGTCTGCGCACCGCAAGCCATGGCTTGACATGATCTGTGGTCTGTTGCTTGCGGCCGGTGAAGGCGAACGCTTCGGCGGGAACAAGCTGCTGCACCCGCTCGCGAATGGTTGTGCCATGGGAGTGTCCGCCGGGCGTCATCTCGTGCAGGCCTTGTCGCGTTCGTTCGCGGTTGTGCGTGCGGGCGATGAAGAGCTCGCGTGCCAGCTGCGGGCCGAAGGACTCGAGGTGGTGTTCTGTGCCGATGCCGGGGAAGGGATGGGACGCAGCCTCGCCTGTGGTGTCGCAATGGCAGCCCAGTCCGATGGCTGGATCGTCGCGCTGGCAGATATGCCGTATATCCGTTCTGCAACCATCGTGGCAGTCGCGCACGCCATTAAAGGCGGAGCCGCCATTGCCGCGGCAGAATACGGTGGCCGGCGCGGTCATCCGGTAGGCTTTGCCGCGGAATTCCGCCGGGAACTCCTGCAGCTTCGTGGCGATGCCGGTGCGCGCAGCGTGCTTGCAAACCACGCCGAGCGTCTCGTCCGTGTCCCGGTTGATGATCCAGGCATCCTGCTCGATATCGACACTCGCGCAGAACTGGAAGGCACGCAGACCTAGGCATCGAACTCCGGAAGCTTTTGTATGGAACGTTACGGCGCGCTCTTGAAACGTACGCGCGCCGGCCCCAGAATTTCCCCAGATGAAATATCCGAAAAACAACTGTCTCCAGGAGTCCTTTCGCATTATGACCATTGAAACCCACAAAGAAACCCTTGGCTTTCAGGCGGAAGTCAAACAGCTACTGGATCTCATGATCCATTCGCTTTACAGCAACAAGGAAATTTTCCTGCGTGAACTGATATCCAACGCATCGGATGCCGCCGACAAGCTTCGCTTCGAAGCCCTGACTGACGACGGTATGTTCGAAGGCGACAGTGATCTCAGGATAAGCGTGAGTTTTGACAAGGATGCCCGAACACTGACGGTTTCGGACAATGGTGTCGGCATGAGTCGTACAGAAGTCGTCGACAATATCGGCACGATCGCAAAATCCGGTACGCGCCAGTTTCTGGCGTCGCTCACCGGTGACCGCGCCAGGGATATGCGCCTGATCGGCCAGTTTGGCGTGGGTTTCTATTCAGTGTTCATTGTTGCCGACAGGGTGACGTTGCTGACGCGCCGTGCCGGACTCGGACCCGAGCATGGTGTGCGCTGGGAGTCGGCAGGTAATGGCGAGTACACCCTGGAAACAATTGAAAGGGGCCGGCGTGGCACCGAGGTTGTACTTCATTTGCGCGAGGACCAGATCGATTTTCTGGATGGTTACCGCCTGCGCAACATTATCCGCAAATATTCCGACCACATTACGCTGCCTGTCCTGATGCCGAAGGAGGGTGAAAAGCCGGACGGCGAGGAGGTCGTTAATCGTGCCTCCGCGCTCTGGGCGCGGCCGCGCAGCGAAATCACGCAGGAGGAGTACGACGAGTTTTACAAGCATGTCGCGCATGACTTCGAGCCGCCGCTCGCACATGTTCACAGCCATGTCGAAGGAAAGCAGGAATACACCTCGCTGCTATATCTTCCGCGACGCGCGCCTTTCGATCTCTGGGACCGGGACAAGCGCCACGGTATCAAGCTCTACGTACGCCGGGTCTTTATCATGGACGACGCGGAGCAGTTGCTGCCGGCCTACCTGCGCTTTGTGCGAGGCGTCATCGACTCGAATGATCTTCCTTTGAATGTTTCGAGGGAGGTCCTGCAGCATAACAAGGACATCGATTCCTTGCGTGCCGGGTCGGTGAAGAAGGTGCTGGATCTTCTCGATGATCTGTCCGCGAAGGACAGCGCGAAATACGCCACATTCTGGAAGGAGTTCGGTCGTGTTCTCAAGGAAGGTGTGGTGGAGGACTTCGGCAACCGCGGGCGCATCGCAAAGTTGCTGCGCTTTTCTTCCAGCCATGCCGATTCTGACACGCAGGATGTGTCTCTCGCCGACTATGTGGCTCGTATGAAGCCGGGGCAGGGCAACATTTACTATGTGACTGCTGACGGATTCGCAGCAGCCAAAGACAGCCCGCACCTCGAGATTTTCCGCAAGAAGGGCATCGAGGTGCTGTTGATGCACGATCGTATTGATGAGTGGATAGTGGGCGAGCTGACCGAATTCGACGGCAAGCCGCTCAAGTCCGTAACCAAAGGCGACCTGGATCTGGGCGAGATGGAGGACAGGGAGGAGAAGGCTCAGCAGGAAAAGACCGTGTCCGAGTTCAAGGATCTGGTGGACAGAATTGGAAGTGCGTTGGGCGAGCGGGTCAAGGAAGTGCGGGTTACCCACCGCCTCACCACATCGCTGGCCTGCCTGGTTTCGGATACACAGGAAATCAGCGGTAACATGGAACGCCTTCTAAAGGCGGCAGGACAGAATGCGCCGGCGGTCAAGCCGATCCTCGAGGTCAATCCTTTGCACCCGCTGGTGCTGAAATTGCAGGCCGAGGCTGATGAGAGCCGGTTTGGCGACTGGAGTAATATCCTTTTTGATCAGGCACTGCTGAGCGAGGGCGGCAAGCTCGACGATCCGGCGGGTTTTGTGCGGCGATTGAATCAGCTTTTGCAGGAACTTGTGGTATAGCCGCCGGTCCGGGCGCCGAACCGCGCCGATGTACTTGCGCGCACCCGTGCGCTGACCCAGGTCAGCAGGGGCTTGGTCAGGAGGATGCGTTGCCGAGCAGTTCGGCCAGTTCGCTCGGGCTTAACGCAAGCACAGGCATTTCGGTGATGCCCGTAGGAAACCTGAATCCGCAGCGGCACGACTTGGCAGCTGACGCGACACTGGCAGTACAATTAGGACATTCCTTGGTGTCGGCCGACTTTGCGGCGCTGACAATCTGCTCTGCCCGCGCCGCCTGGGCGGCGCGGAATGCCGCGCCGGGTTCGTTATGGCCGGCATGCTGCGCGGCCTTGGCTGCCTTGAGCGCCTGCTCTGCCTTGGCCGCCTGGGCAGCGTGAAACGCCTGCTCTGCAGCCTTGCGTTGTGCCTGTTCATGTTGAGCTTGCACGGCGGCTGCGGTCGCCGCCTGTTCCGCCTGCACGCGCTCGCGTGCTGCTCGTTCAGCCTCGGCTTGCGCGCGCGCCGACTGCGCTGCTTTTTCCGACTGAGCCTGGGCAGCTTTAAGTGCCTGCGCGGCCTGGGCGAGTTGCTGCGTCCGTAATTCCGACTCAATTCGCGCACGCGCGCTCTGTTCGGCGCGCGCCTTGGCCAAGGCGGCGCGTGTCGCCTTCTGGGTTTTTGCCTGTATACGTGCCTTGGCTTTGCTTTGTACGTTGTGAGTGGCCTGCTCGGCGCGTAACTTTGCCTGTTCGATCCTGGCAGTTTTCTCTGCCTTGATATCGCTCCTGGCCGGATCGCGGTGTGCTGTCCTGGCTGGTTTTTCCACTTTGGCGTGGCTTGCCGCGGATGCCTTCATTGGAGGAGGTGTTTGCGCCGGCGCGGTATCGGTTGCAGTCTGAGGCATAGCGCGATTCGCCGTTGCAGCCTTGAGATTCTGAATAGCCTTGGCCACCTGGACCATCTTCTCCGCCTCAGCGCTTTTTGCCATCTGGGCGGTCAACTCTGCCTCGGCTGCTTTCAGGGCTGCCTCGGCCTCGGCGAGAAGGGTATGGGAATTATTGTCTTTAGGGCTGTGGGCAAGGTTGGATTTTGCGGCACGGACCGAGTCGGCGGCTTGGTCGCGTCGCGCGGTCAAATATGCCTCATAAAGCTTCTCTTCCTGGGCACGCAGTCCGGGACTCAACTCCTGACCGGAATCTTCCGCCTGAACGAAAATATATCCGCACCCGCAACTGATCGCATTGGCGGATTGCGTGGCTGTGCACTGAGGACATTCTTTGTAAAAGATGCTCACTCGATTCCCTTATCCTTAAACTTAGGGCGCAAACTTAATGTAAAACATCAACTTTGTGCCCAGCCGACCCATCGGGCAGATATGGCAGGTAAATTAAATATGGCATGCGCTATGGCATCAGGAAACCAGCATCGGACGATCCGCCAGGAACGGCGGACAAGTGGTCTTGGTTGCTGACAGCTGTTTGTTCTGCTGGATCATTCAGTGCCGAAGTTGAAATCCCCGGTTGCAAAGAACCGCAGAATCAGGCCACGCAGGGCTGTGCGTTGCATGCCATATTGTGAGCAATATGTCATCGGTTGATCGATGAACAAAGCACAACGGCCATCGAAAATCAGTACCTCCTTATAAAGCGGGTGTTCGGCTGTACGACTGACCTGATCGACCTTGAGATGAGGCAGAAATTGTTCAAGGAACAGCCCGGTTTGAACGGCGATACGTAACCCGCACCGCGAGAGCGATAACATCCGGGACTAAACGCCATGGTCAATAGCTGTGATTAAATTCCGGTTACAAATTTTTTCAGTGATTCAAAAAGGATCCTCACGGTGGGGATAATGCCGGCGCCAGCGGCTGCCGAGGGGTACCGCCGCCGCCGATGCTGGTGAGACTATTATTATTTACTACCTGCAGGACCACGCGCAATCGCGCGATATCCCGTGACCAGGGAGTGTTGCTTGTGACCCATTGCGTAAATGGATAACCGTAATCCGACTGAAACTGCGCTTGCACTGATCCGCGCGGACCTTCTTCCTCACAAATGTTAAAGCCTCCAGGTGCAGACCCGGATGTGTCCACGATATACGCCCCGTAGTTTTGCAATGTCCAGGCGAGCTCCCTCCCGGGTTCCGACTCTAAACCCAGAGAATCAATATTGATCGACGATGGAATCGCAAGAAGCGCACCCATCTTCATGGCAGGATTGTTGTTATTCGGTCCCGATATAGTCCCATATGTGCTCCAGGTCCCATCCGCAGTCAATGCCGGCCATCGATACGCCTGGGCCAGAGATGGAGCATGATAGAGCTCCCAGGCCGAATTGACATCGACCTTGAGCGCGTGATGCATGCCCTGCTGACCCGGACGGAGTTCTCCGACTCGAATAGTTCCGCCAAGTGTAGATAAAAATGACCCGCCGTGAGCTCCTGGGATTCCATCACCATAGAGATCCACTACCATGTAGGAGGGCGCCTCCAGCGCCGTTCCCGGGCCGCCGGCAGTGCAAACTGCCAGCGGCTGCATCTGCGCGATTGTGCGTCCATCTGCCAGCATGATCGCGGCGCCATCGTTATTACGGTCACTGGGCAATACGTAATCCGCCGGTATCGGCACGCGCACAGGAAGTCCGATGCCGGACCCGCTGGTAGCCGCGCAACGACTGGTGGTTGACCATCCGGCGCTACTGTAGTTGATAGTTGTTAGCGGCGCTGTTGGTGTCAAAATGATGCGCTCGGGATCTGCCTGGGAAATACCCCCCCAGATACTTCCCGAAGAATCCGGATTTGCGGCAAGATTGGCAGGAGCAAATACCGCACTGCTGCCAATGGGCATGTTCCAGATGCTGGTACTGGCAAACGGTTGCTGCAATGGATCCCGCGAAACACCTGAAGAACTCGAAGAACTCATCGAGGTTGCAGCTGAGTTTGTACCGCTGTTACAAGCCACTAAAAAACTGCTCATTGAGGCAAGCAGTAAAGTATATAAAATGTGTTTGCCCACAGAATCCCTCTCTCAAACAAGAAAATTAAAAATCTGATTAAGGGTGCGTCTTTGTACGCTAGCAGGCCTTACAAAACATCAACTTCGTGCCCAGCCGACCGATCGGGCAGATATGGCAGGTAAACTAAATATGGCACGCGCTATGGCATCAGGAAACCAGCATCGGATGATCCGCCAGGAACGGCGGACAAGTGGTTTTGGCTGTCGACAGCTGTTTGTTCTGCTGGATCATTCAGTACCGCCAGTTGAAATCGCCGATTGCATAAAGCCCCGAATCGGGTCGCGCAGGGCCGTGCGTTGCATACCATATTGTGAGCAACAGGCAAGCGTGTGATCGATGAACAAAGCGCAATGGCCATCGAAAATCAGTACCTCCTTATCAAGCCGGTGTTAGGTTGTACGACTGACCTGATCGACCTTGAAATGAGGCAGAAATTGTTCGCAGGATTTTAAAAACGCGTTGTAAATTTACCGGATATAGATCTGACCTGCACTCGCTGTGTTTCCTGGCACTGGCCATAACGACGAGGTGATCAGAAAAAACGAAATGCCAGGGTTGTGGAAACACCGGAAGGGTTGCGCAGGATAACCGGAATTGCCATCCACGTTTCCGGACTTTCAGGGCCAGCATTTTTGATTAGGCATCTTGTTGTCACCGTCCGAATACCCTGGAGCCACTGGAAGGAACGACCCGGCTTGATTGTGGTTACCCACAAAATTCCTCCGTAAGACATGAAAATTAACAATCTGATTAAGGGTCCGGCTTTTGTGCGAACAGGGTTCGGGGCGGATATGATGTGCCAGGAGATTTCGGAGAAGCAAAGATCCTCCTGGATCGCTGGATCCAAGAGGATTCAGGCCGGCTCTGCCAATTCGTCATCCTGACGATCAGGTCAGTGGCCGGAGTTTCTGGTGCTAATACAGGTGTCGTTCGGTGATCAGGCAGGCGATCAAGGAACGATCAGCAATACCTTCACGGTTCGGTCGAGCACTCTCCCGTCCACATACCCCAATCCGTTCGGATGGCTGGCAACCCACTGCTTTACCGCCTCGTCGTTACCGATCTCCTGCGGAGGCTGGCCCTTGCCGGTAAAGATCAACTTCGACCAGTAGGTTGTAAGCTCGGTCGGATCCTTTTGAACCACATTCTGGTAAAACTTGGCGCGTACCGGACTGCCCTGATTCTGGTCTACCGGAACGGCCGGCTGACCGTTGGAAAAATGGTCGGTCTTGCCGAGATAGATCATGGTGACCTGCTCGGCGCTGATACCCTCGAGCGCGTTACTCGGGTTGGCGATGATTGCGAGCGCGGCACTGGCCGGACCCGCTATCCCCAGAAACGCCGCCACGGCAAGCAGGACAGTGATTTTTCTTGAAAGTTTTGACATTTATCCGAACTCCTAAAACACGAGGTCGAGGGCGACGCTGTATATCATCACATGGTTCTTGCCCACCGGCAGCGGCCCGATCAGCAGTCCGCGTGTACCAGTCTGGGGTTTCACGTCCTGCGCCTCGAACTTGATGTCGGCACCGGTGCCGAGCTCATAGCGCAGACCGCCAGTCACTGAACTCTGCTGCAGGGGCATACCGTAACCCGGTCCGACCGGATTCTTGTTGTCCTCGAGTTTTGCGAAAGTGACGTTCGGCAGGAACTTGCCGACGCGATAGCCGACGGTCGTATACCAGCCCTTCTGATCCGGGAACGCTGCATTCGCATACTGGTCAATCTTGCGCTGGAAATACTCTCCATACAGTACGATATTCATCCAGTCCATGGTGCCGCCGACACTCGAAAATGTTGCTTTCTTTTCGCTCACGCCGAAGGCCGGTGCACTCACCAGGGTGCTGAGGTAGCCGCCACGCACTGTAAACGCGTCGTTGCCGCCGCTCAGATTGATGCCGTACATGCTGTCGGCGGTAAAATCGGTGTAGATGACAGTACCGGGTGTTGACGGGCTAAACGTCCAGGTAGTAGGTGAGGTTGGAGTCACCTGCGGTACGTATCCGAGCACCTCCTGCGGCACCAGCGCCTGCTCGCCCTGACTGGTTCCGTAATAGGGCTGCACCAGCACAGAGAAGTTGCCGAGATTGACCCGATAGAGCATGTCCAGGCCGTTGATCGTCGAGATCGGGTTGGCGTAATAGACCTCCTGCGGCGGACTTATCCAGGGATAGGCATATCCCACCTCGATGTAATCAGAAATCAGGAAAGTCGTGAGCTTGAGCTTGCCCGCGCGGATAGCCAGGGGATCCGTCAGGTGGTAGGTGATAAACGCCCAATCAGCCTTGAGGCTGTAGTTGTTGTCTTTTGCAAGCGCCAGCAGCTGTCCGGTGACATCCACCTTTGGATTAACCTTGGCTGAAATCTGCAGGCCGAAGCGGCTGTCATTGGCGAAGCCGACCTTGTTTGCGATATTCCCGTCCTGTGTGACGAGTCCGCGACCTGGTCCGGCAGTGCAGGGTACAGTCGTTGTACATGGCGCAGTATCAGCATAGGTTGCGCCCGCGGTGAGAAAACCGTTTAGCGTGACTCCCTCTACTGCCCATACCTGCGCAGCATTGAGGCAGAACAATGCCCCGAGTGCGCTAACTAACCATCTCTTCATTTAATTTCCCCTCACGGTTTGTGGAGAATTTTTTCGCTCTTGTTATGCCATCCCGGGCATTCGAACCGGGTTTTGGTCCAATTACGCTCCGCGTACACCCGGTTCAAAATCCACACGCCTTGCTATTACTTCCCAACTATAGCTTCTGTTGACACTCACTGCCAGCGAATGCCACATCGTATCAATACCTGCCAAATGAGGCCTCGCACGGAAGCCTGCCTGTATGGCCTGCATGCACGCTGGCGCACCCGCCAGGCAGACGTCTTTATCAATCAGCACGGGCAAATCGGTTCGCTTCCTGTCCGCCAGCGACGCTTTTAACTGAAGCCGCCATCTGACCCGCCATACGCAATCCGCTGCAGCCACTGTCGATGCGTACGGCTGACTTTGTCGCGGGCGCAATCAGACTGTTTTTGCCTGTCTCGCTCGCCTGACGCGAAGCAGTTTGTGCCTCCGGCCTCAATCGCAATTTCCGGCCAACCACTTAAAGACACTGGGAAATTCAGGTTATTACTGGCAAGTCGAGAGAAACTTGGCCGAAGGCCCCTTGCAGGGATTCGCCGAAAACACAGTTTTGCTCGATTTTGTTTTGGTCGCCGCCGGTGCCTTGCCTGTAGCGGAAATTACCGCTGGCTTATGGCTTGCAGCGGGCGTTGCCACGCCATGAGCGGTATTGGAGACGGCCCCGGCGGCAAGATGTTGTTGCGCCTTTGCGGCAGCCAATGCCGCTGCCTGTTCCTTGAGTCTCTGTGCCACGGCGCGATCATGCTCCTCCTTCGCACGGGCAATTGCTTCGGCGTGCTGACGTTCTTTAGCCTTGGCCGCGGCTGCCGCCTGCTGTCTCGCCTTCTCCTCGGCAATGCGCTGTCTGGCTTTTGCGGCGGCCTGTGCGGCGGCGCGGTCACGTTCCTCGGTTTTTGCGGCAGCCGCGGCAGCCGCCGCCTGTTGCCTCGCTTGATCCGTTTCCTGCAGCTCCTTATCCCAGCTTGCAAGCTTGTTCTGGGCTTTTTGATTGCCCTGTTTGGCCGCCTTTTCATACCATTCATGGGCGGCGTTCAGGTCTTGAGGTGTACCCAGACCCTTCTCGTACATTTCTCCAACGTAATACTCGCCGTCGGGATCACCACTTTGTGCCATGGACAGTTGCACCTTGAACAGACGCACCTGGACCTGATCGAGCTCGTCAGCAAAGGCGGTGCCCAGGCTGGCGAGGACGAGCACTATCAACAAAGAAATTAGGTATCTGGGCATGGTTTCGTCCTGCTTTCGGAGCCTGGACCAGCTGGCGGCCGGATGAGCTCGAGAACACCGGTTTTCGAGCAGATTTCTGAGACTGTTTCCTGCGTCCATCCTGGTGGCGACTCTTTTAGTAGTATTGTGGGGCCCGCAATCTCCGCAAACCGGGTCCGGATTAATATCGGCGTGCGGCACGCCAAGGAGTGACGCGAGCATGTTCGTCGACCCGGACCATCATCGACTGGTGAATTGCAGCATGCGATTCGTCCGGGTCGCGCACGCCAGAGTTCGCTCGTCGTTTGCCCGGCACTGCAAAGTCAGGCCTGGTTGCTGCCATCCAAGCTGTGCCGCAAGATCCGCTCCGTCGGCGCTGCCGGCGGCAGCGCCATCAGGCCTGCTCTTGCTGATGTCTGCCACGTCGTACATGTAGCTGATGGAGAAGTTACCGCTGTAACCGACGTTCGAAATTGTCGACTTCACTGTGTAGGTTATTGCCGAGTCGCCGATGTTGCTGGTCAGTTTCTCGGAAAAACATACGATCTCGGTACTGCTGGCGCGAAGGCAGCTGGTCTTGGCCGAAGGCAGAAACTCCGCGGCGTTCTCGTTACTGAACCATTTTCCACCGAGCACGATTTTCAGCGCATCGATCGGCTTCCTGGGTGATTCGGGGATCGGCGCCGCGCTTGCCACGATCTTCGACGGGCGTGCAGATCTTGCCAGCTTTGCGGCCCGTGCGGCCCGTTCCGCCTCTATGCGCGCGTGCGCAGCGCGTTCGGCTTCAAAGCGTGCGCGCGCTGCCTTTTCCGCCTCGGCTCTGGCCCGCTCCGCCTGCGCGCGTGCTTTGGCCACTTCCTCCTTTTTCTTTGAATCCTGTACCTGTTCCGCCGCCTGTTTGCGTGCGTTCACTTTATCCTCGGCCGGCTGGTTGCCCTGCGCAGCAGCCTTCTCGTACCACTCGTATGCCTTCTTGAGATCCTGAGGAACACCATTCCCGCTTTCGTAGCGGTTGCCGACGATGAACTCGGAAGTAGCATCGCCCGCTTTGGCCTTTGCCAGAAAATACTGGAATATCCGTGCCTGAACGTCATCATCAGAATGCGCACATAGCGGCAGCGCGAGGAGGCCGCAAAACATGGCAAGCATTATTCTTGACATCTGAACGACTCCCGCAAAATGTTGATTGCTCTTGAATTTCCCGTGACATAGAGTATTGACTGCAGGAAATCCTTGGTGACTTGCTGGTCGGGCCAGGCTGCACCGCAACGTCTTTCTCAATTTATAGAACAAAATCGCAGGATAGATAGTGCAAGAACGGGGCCGATTCGCACTCCGCACCCTACCGCTCGTCAGACTGAATGAGCTGCGCTTGTCGCATCCTTGAGGGGTTTTTCCTTTATTATGTAATTGGTGTCCGCGTCCCCGTCTGCGGGTGGTATCACCCAGAGGCGTCCGCTTCCCGCGCAGCCGTTGCCCGGCCCCCAGCCCGCGGATAGGGGTTGGAGGTGGATTTACAGAAAGCTTGAGTCGGGAGGTGTGTCGGTGAGTCTTTCCGGTGGCAGTGATGATCATGGAGGCGCGGGCGATCGCCCTGTGCCGGATACGCGCGGTGCCGCAATTTTCAATCGGATTGCGGCCGGCTATGACAGGGAGGTATTGCGTTTCTTCCCGTTTGCCGCGGACAGGCTGGTGGCGCGGGCGCGTCTTAGGCCCGGTTACAAGGTGCTTGACGTGGCCACCGGCACAGGCGCAGTGGCAATATCTGCAGCCCAGGCGGTTGGCCCGGGCGGACGCGTCGTGGCGATTGACCTGGCCGAGCAGATGCTTGAACGCGCGCAGGCGAAGTTCGACAAGTTCGGTGTAGCAAACGTCGATCTGCATGTGATGGACGCGGGGCATCTTGAATTCCGTGCGGGCTATTTTGATGCGGTTGTCTGTTCGCAGGCGCTGTTCCTGCTGCCGGACATGGAAGCTGCCATTCGCGATTGGACGCGGGTACTGAAGCCCGGCGGAGTGATCGTCTTTTCGAGCTTTGGTGCGAGTGCCTTCCAGCCGATGAGCGGGCTTTTTCTGGGATGTGTGCGGGACCATGCATCACTGTCCGGCGCAGAAGACGGCGTGCTGCCGACACAGCGCCTGGCAGAATTCGCCCAGTGCCTGCGGGTTCTGCAGAGTGCCGGTCTCTTGCAGCCGGAAGTCGCCGGTGAGCAACTCGGCTATCACCTGCGCGATGCCGGGGAATGGTGGGAGGTGATCTGGAACAGCGGGTTGCGCACCTGCCTAGAAAAGTACGAACCCGATTACATCGAAACAATCAGACAGCGGCACGTCGCACAGGTGCAAGAACTGGCCGGTGCAGACGGTCTTTGGATGGATGTATTGACGCTTTTTTCTTCGGGTAACAAACCGTAACACTTCTGACGGCGATGCGCCCTTCGATTTGTCGCGTCCCCAATGTCCGGACCTGTGCGCATTGTACTGCCATCCGGAAATCGCTGCCGCGCCAGACGGTTTCGGTCGGCTATACTTTCTGCGAGATGCAGGCCGGTGTGTGGGCCTTCAATGTCGTCATGGAGGGGGCGTGGCTTACTATCTGGCGCGGGTTCTCTGGCTGGGTCTTTGCTGGCTCGAGCTTGTCGTGCTCAGCGCGATTCTCTATTTTCTCTCGTTCATTTCCGGCGAATGGTTCAGGCGAGCGTACTTCAGGCTTTTCCGCCTGTGGTGCAGGTTTTTTGTGCGCGCGCTCGGCGTTGATCTGCGGCTTCATCAGAAAAACCGTGAACCTCTTCCGCAGCATTATATCCTGATCGGCAATCATCCGTCGGCGTTTGAGGACGTCGGTGTGCCGGCGCTGTTTGACGTTTATTCGCTGGCGAAGATGGAAGTCAGGAACTGGTGGATCGCAGGCCGGCTTAATCGCGCAGCCGGAACGCTGTTCGTACAACGCGAGTCGCGCGAGTCGCGGCGTGTTGCCTCCGGGCAGATCATTGCCGAGTTGCGCAAAGGGCACAATGTCGCCATTTATCCGGAAGGGGGCTGCAAGGGACGCCGCATCTTTTCGTCGTTTCGATATGGTGCCTTTGACATCTCCCTGCAGACCGGGATTCCGATTGTGCCTGTTTTTCTTCACTATGAGGCGCAAGACGACTTTGAATGGAAACCCGGGCAGACGCTCGTCCGGAAGATCTGGCATTTCATGACGGCACCCAATAACCGTGCCAATTACTATGTCTACGACGCCATCAATCCGGCCGGGTTCGCCGACAAGCGTGCCTATTGTGCCTATGTTCACGGTCTTTATCTTTCCTGGCAGGCCAGATACCTCGATTGAAAAAGAAGGCACGCCGCGGGAAACCACATGTCGGGCCAGGCTTCTGGTTTATCGGCATCACGTAGGCATCGTTCACTCCATGGTGTACTTTTCTCAGTCAGTGGCCAGAACACTGCTACGCTGGCGTGAGGAAGGCCGATTTGATGTCGGATAAATGGCAGGCAGGTGACCGGATAGCCAATCGCTGGCGCGTCCACGATGTTCTTCCCGGCCCGTGCGGAGCCGTTTACGTAGTCTACGACGAGGAGTTGAGTGAAGTCTTCGCAGCCAAGGCGCTGTCGGACACGCTTCTAAAATCGGACCGCATTCTCGCGCATCGCCTGAAGAAGGAGGCGCTGCCCTGGATGAAGCTTGAACAACATCAGAACGTTGTCCGGACACGTTTTATTCACAATGAAAACGGTTGTCCCCTTCTGTTCCTTGAGTACATACGTGGTACCAATCTGGCACAGTGGATAGGCTCGTCCAACCTGATCGATAATCCCGTGATGGTGCTGCAGTTTGCCATTCAGTTCTGCGACGGAATGGATTATGCGCAGTCAAACGGTGTCGGGGCGCATCGCAACATCAAACCCGAGAACTGCCTGATTACCGCAGATAACGTCCTGAAGGTGACCGACTTCGGCATCTCCAGGGCTCTGGATGATACGCTTGCCCAAGGCATCGATGATGCGCGCGCGCCGGTTCGGGCACGTACGCGCGCCGATCTCGTCGAACTCGTGCGCCGGCACAGACCCGGACAGCTGCCGATTGGTTTCCCTGCCGGAGCGTTCATGGCACCGGAACAGTTTGCGAGCAGCAAGCATGTTGATAGTCGGGCCGATATATACGCCTTCGGTGTGCTCCTCTTCCAGATGCTGACCGGAAAACTTCCCTTCGTTGCTGCGTCCTGGCGCGAGTACGAGCAGCTCCACAGGACCAAAGCACCGCCGCCGCTGCCGGAAAAATACGCCTTTTTCAGTGATGTAGTTCGAACCTGTCTCGCCAAGGAAGCGCCTTATCGCTTTACGGACTTCGCGGCCGTGCGCAAACCGCTGGCGGACCTGTATGCTTCGCTGACCGGGCAGGCATGTTTCGTGTCGGCGTCAGGCGAGGAATTGGAAGCCGGGGCCTGCGAAAATCAGGGCACAGCCCTGATGCGTTTCGGGCGCGGGCGCGAGGCGCTAGCGCAGTTCGAACACGCGCTCGAGCTCAATCCTGACATGCCATCGCTGTGGGCTCATAAGGGAGAAACACTATGCATGCTCGGCGAGAGCGATGAGGCACTTGTGTGCCACGAAGTTTCGATAGAGCTTGATCCAAAATGTACCGCCGCCTGGTACCGGCACGGCGTCACGCTGCGTATGCTTGAGAGGTTCACCGAATCACTCGCGTGCCACGAGCACGCATTGGAGCTCGATCCGCGCTGCTGGGAGGCATGGATAGACAAGGGGCTGGTGCTGGCGGCACTCGGCCAGCGCAAGGCGGAGCTTGAGTGCTATGACCGTGTGCTTGAGCTTAATCCGCGTTTTTTGGCCGCGTGGCGCAACAAGGCTATCGCCTTGCGCCTTTCCGGACTGAGTGACAGGGAGATCGCGTGCTACGAACGGATTCTTGAAATCGAACCCTGGAATGAGGATGCGTGGTACAACAAGGGCATCGCCTTCGGTTCCCTCGGCCGATATCAGCACGAGCTCGAGTGTTATGACCGCATCCTGGAGTTCAATCCCGGGAGTGAACGTGCCTGGACCAACCGCGGTATCGTGCTGGGCGAACTCGGAAATTTCAACGAGGAACTGAAGTGCTATGACCGCGCGCTCACGATAAACAGCTCCTATACCCAGGCCTGGTTCAACAAGGGTGTGGCCCTCGCTAATTCCGAACGAACGGAAGAGGCGTTGATCTGCCTCAGCGGCGCACAACGTCTCGGTCATCCCAAGGCGGCCGGGACGATTGCGGCACTGCGCCGCGAGCCCGGAAACCAGCAGCGCTGAGCGCGCAACCCGGCAGATAATCACGCAAATCACCTGAGGGGAGACCGGTGTCGTTTCGGCAAAGCGCCCGGTTGCGGCGTGGCCGCTATTCTGGACTGTTTCGGATTGCGGCTCGGCGCTCGCGCGTGCGCCCTCAAAAATCCTGCCGGACGCCGGAACGCAGCTATGTGATCAGCGCCGGCGCCATGTCTGCGGGTCGAACCATCACAGATTTTTCGCCCCGCAATTCGGATTCGCCAGATCGGGACTTGATCGAATGCGGGCCTTCAGATCCCCTGATTCTGGATGGGCCTGGAACTTCCCGCCGGAATGTCGGCAGGGCGCCCTGTGCCCTGATGTCCTTGCGAATCCTGAAGTGTTCCTCTAATTGGGTGTTTGCGCGTAGTATGCGAGATCAGCCGCTCGCAGGCGGTGCGGCCGGGCCGGTTTTCATGACACCGCAGGGGGTGAATCAATGAACACAGAACGCCGCGAGAATCCGCGATTACCCGTAGCACTGGACGTAGCTCTCTACTATAACTCGTTGATGTTGCTAGATTGTCGGACCCGTGACATCAGCCTCGAAGGGGCCTATGTCGACACCGGAGGGCAGGCGCTTCCGCGCAATGCGACGATCGACCTGGCGCTCAGTCTGCAGGTCGGAGAGGAAGTGCGTCACCATCGCCTGCCTGCGGAGGTCATGCGCATCGACAATGATGGTATCGGACTGATGTTCCGGTATCCCGATTACATCTCATTCAATGCGCTTGTAAGTCTCCTGGACGCCTAGCACGGCCGACCGACTGCATTCCGGGCCGGCATATGCGCGCGCGGTTCGTGGCAGACCCGGTAGTCTGCCAAGGGCATGCGCTTTGTGCTGAGTATCCTGCAGGCCGTCGTGCCTTGCCGTGAAGCGGCAATCCTGGTCCAGATAGGGATTACCGCGCGAATCAGCGCGGTCAGAATGTATTTTCCACTCGGGTTACGCCCGGCACCGCCAGAATAACCTTTTCTACGACGTTCTTCAGGTCCAGTACCGAATTGGGACATCCGACGCAGGCGCCTTTCATGCGCACGCGTACAATGGACGACTCGATATCGACCAGTTCTATATCGCCACCGTCACGCATCAGGATCTGGCGCACGTCTTCCACGGCCTCCTGCACCCTGTGCATATCCGGCGCTTCGACCGTTGTCTGATTTGCAGAAGACGGTTTGCCGGTGCGTGCGGCCATGGCCTGGGCCCGGGCGATGCGAAAGGCCCGATTCGGATCCACCAGCTCGAGGCTATCGAGTTCCTCATCGGTAAAGAAGCGGACCGGGGTGATGGGATGGTCGTCGGCAGTATTCATATTGGGGGTCTTTCCGAGATTTCACGGGCAGGCTTGGCCTGATTTTTGTTATTATACCGGATGCGGAGCTCGCAGCGTGCGCGATTGCGGGCCTCCTGCGCAAGGCCACTAACCGGAATCACCTATGCCAGAACATCCTCTTGAATCCCGTGTGGTTGATCTTGAAATCCGCCTGACACATCAGGAGGCGACGCTCTCCGAGCTCGGGGACACGATCGTCCGCCAGCAAAGGGTGATGGAAGAGCTGGGGCTGCGGATTACGGCATTGAGGCAGCAGTTGTTGAGTGGTCCTTCAGTTGCCTCATCGGAAGAAGACGGGCCGCCACCGCATTACTGAGGCAGCGCGTCGACACTGCACGATACCCGTTTCAGTGCGTCAAATCCGGCTCATGTGCCGCCGCCCAGGGTATTCCTACAGGAACGGGAAGCGCCGGACGCTCACAAAGTGCCTGCGCCAGTACGGGTCGTTGAGGCGGTCGGTGCGCACCTTCTCTCCACTTGACGGTGCGTGCACGAACTTGCCGTCGCCGATGTAGATGCCGACGTGCGTGGGCGATCGGCCGTGCTCCTTGAAGAACAGCAGATCACCGCGGCGCGCGTTTTTGAGAGGTATCCAGCTGGCAGCACGTCGCTGTGCTGCCGAGGTTCGCGGTACCCGTTCACCGGCGCGCGCATAGCTGTAGTACACAAGTCCGCTGCAATCGAACCCCTTTGGCGTATCGCCGCCAAAGTGGTAGGGTCGTCCGACCATGCTGTGTGCCACCGCCGCAGCCCGGTTTTCGATCGACGCGCGGCCGTGTTCCTGCACCGGTGCAGTTGAGCATCCCGCCAGCATCATGTTGATGATGACAAGTCCGGCTGTGAATCGCAGATACCGGTCCATCGTTTGCGCGCGTGCCATCCTAAAGGCCAATGACATTGATGCTGGTAGCAGGTCCGCTCATGTCCCACATGCCATAGAAGCGCCGCACCAGTGGAATCGCGTCGCCGGGTCCCTGATAGTCAACGATGCTTTCCAGCCGATCCACGTTTTCCTGGTACAAATAGTCGCGATTATCGGTAATGACGAAGAGTTCACGAAGGCCGACATGGTCTTCCCCGACATGACGTATATGGATTGAATCGCCGAACCGCCTGGCCATCGCGACGAGGCGCGCATTGTCGCGCAGGACCTGCTGTTCATTCTCGATCAGGATGCGGATACGGTTGTCCACATGCCGGGATATGAATTGCCCGAGCGCATCGGTGGCGCGAGCGGTATTGAAGCAATTTCTGTCTAGCGACGGTCCAAATACAACGATGTTGCGTTGCGCCTGTTCCAGCAGTGTAATGACTGCTTCGCACAACTCCTCACGGGTTGCGATTCGACGTTGCTGTGTGTCACCAGCGTGAACCTCAGGCTGGTCAGGGATATTACCCATAAATTTTGTATCAGAACTCGTCTGGCAGCAGGTGATCTTGTCTATACTTTGGAGACTTAGAAGAGTATAGCTGCATCCAGCGGGAACCTCAGGAGGCAAGTCATGAAAACGCAAATGCGAGTGATCTTGTTAGTTGCTGCCGCCCTGTATATGGCTTGGGGTCTTGCGCTGTTGCTTGCCCCGGACGTGGCCCAGGGGCTGATCAGCAACGGCGTCTATGATCCGAGCATGACGGCAATGTTTGGCGCCGCGCTGCTCGGGATGATGGTGACTTTTGTTATTGCCGCATACGATCCGGAAAAGGAGATTGTGCGGGCTTCTGCGGTCGGCATGGCATTTGTCGGATTCACCGCCGCATTCCTGATTTTTATCGGCAAATCAATGCCTTTGAGCAGCGTTACCGTGATCAGCCTGGTCGTTGATCTGGGTGCCTGCGGGATGCTGTTTCTGACGGAAGCGCGCCTTGATCTGAAGCGCCAGCCGGCGAAGACAGGCTCGCGCGCTCCGAGGAAACCGGCCCTTGCCCGGCGCCACGCCTAGTATAACCCGGGCGCAAGATCAGGCGCCGGGCGTCTTTTCGAGTCCGGCTGCCTGGGTGGCTGCATTGCCGGTATAGGCAGATGGCGTCAACGCGATAAGCTCGTGCTTTGCTCTGTCCGGGATCGCAAGCGTGGCGATGAAGCTGCGCAGCGATTCCGGGTTTATCCCGCTGCGGCCGCGGGTGAGTTCCTTGAGTTTTTCGTACGGTTGTTCAACGCCGTAGCGGCGCATTACGGTCTGGATCGCTTCCGCCAGCACCTCCCAGTTTGCATTCAGGTCATCGCGCAGCCGTTCGCCATTCACTTCCAGCTTGCCGATACCCTTGAGGCAGGATTCGAAGGCAAGAAGGGAATAGCCGAGTCCCACGCCAAGATTGCGCAGTACCGTGGAGTCACTGAGATCCCGCTGCCAGCGGCTTACGGGCAGTTTCGACGCCAGATGTTCGAGCAACGCATTGGCAAGGCCGAGGTTGCCTTCGGAATTTTCGAAATCGATCGGATTGACTTTGTGCGGCATTGTTGACGAACCAACCTCGCCGCTGACGACCCGTTGCCGGAAATAGCCAAGCGAAATGTAACCCCAGATGTCGCGGTTGAAGTCGAGCAGTACGCTGTTGAAGCGTGCGAGGGCGTGAAACAGTTCGGCCATGTAATCGTGCGGCTCGATCTGGGTCGTGTATTGATTCCAGTTCAATCCGAGCGACTGCACGAACCGGCTCGTCACCGCTTCCCAGTCGACTGCGGGATAGGCGGCCAGATGGGCATTGTAATTGCCGACCGCGCCGTTCAGCTTGCCCATGATGGAAACGGCGGCAACCTGGTCGCGCTGGCGCTTCAGGCGAAATGCGATATTTGCCATCTCTTTCCCGACAGTCGTCGGTGAAGCCGGCTGGCCGTGAGTGCGCGCCAGCATGGGTTCGTTTGCATAGCAGCGGGCGAGGTCCCCGATCGAGCCGATAAGCCGGTCCATCATGGGCAGCACGATTCCGTCCCGTCCCGCGCGCAGCATGAGGCCGTAAGCGAGATTGTTTATGTCTTCCGAAGTGCAGGCAAAGTGGATGAATTCTGCCACCGCCGTGATTTCCGGCAGTCCGGCTGTCTTTTCCTTGAGGAAATACTCGACCGCCTTCACGTCGTGGTTTGTCGTGGCCTCGATTTCCTTGACCCGGGATGCATCAGATTCGGAAAACTCGGCGATTATGCGTTCAAGTTGTGCGCGCGCGGATTCAGAAAATTCGCGTACCTCCACAATCTGTGGCAGTGCCGACAGCGCCAGCAACCAGCGCACCTCGACCTCGACGCGGTATCGGATCAGTCCGTACTCGCTGAACAGGGGCCGCAGGCAGGCGGTTTTCGACGCATAGCGACCGTCCAGTGGCGAAAGCGCGAACAGGGATGTCGAAGGCGACTGCTGCCCGGTGGTAGTATCTGTTTTCTTCATGTAGGTGCGAAGCGCTTCGATCTTGCTGATACCGGGTCCTGGATATGGCCGCCGGCGAGTTTGCTCAACCACTCCAGTCCGGGTCCGGTATCCTGTGCAATGGCGGGCAGATGTCCTGTCCGGCTTTCGAGATAGTCAATGATCTCACGCACGGCGCTGGCTACCATCGGAGTCAATTCTAGTAATATTTTACCTCCGGGGAAAGCGCGATTTCCGGGAAAGCCGCAGCCTCGGACATTGCAGTTTCGATGACGGCGCCGCCCAGACACTCCTCGTCACGGTAGAATACCACCGACTGGCCCGGTGTGACGGCCCGCTGGGCAGTGGTGAAGTTGACATGCACACCATCGCCCGGGGCCGCATGGATAATGCAGTCCTGGTCATGCTGCCGGTAGCGCGTTTTTGCGCGGCACGGAAGCGGCAGCGCCGGGATCTTTCCCGATATCCAGTGCACCGTGCCGGCTTTCAAGGCGCGTGAATAGAGTGCCGGGTGGTTCGTCCCCTGTTCGATGTACAGGATATTCCTGTCGATGTTCTTACCCACGACATACCATGCTTCGCCGGCCCCACCCAGCCCAAGACCATGGCGTTGTCCCACGGTGTAATACATGAGGCCGTGGTGCTGTCCCTTGTTCTCGCCTTCGAGCGTACACATCGCTCCCGGCTGTGCCGGAAGGTAGTGCTCGATGAACTCGCGGAAGTTGCGTTCACCGATGAAGCATATGCCGGTACTGTCCTTGCGCGCGTGATTCGGCAGGCCGGCCGCGCGTGCCAGCGCCCGAACCTGGGATTTCGTGAGCTCACCGAGCGGAAAGAGTGTGCGCTCGAGTTCATGCTGGCCGAGCGCGTGCAGAAAATACGTCTGATCCTTTTCCTGATCGCGCGCCTTCATCAGCCGGTAGTCCCCGGGCGAACCGCTGATGCGTGCATAATGACCGGTCACAATATGTTGCGCACCCAGTGCAGTTGCGTGTTCAAGAAACGCCTTGAATTTTATTTCCTTGTTGCACAGCACGTCCGGATTGGGAGTGCGTCCGGCGCGCAGCTCTGCGAGGAAGTGGCTGAACACGTGATCCCAGTATTCGCTCGAAAAGTTGACGGCGTGCAGAGGTATTTCCAGGACTTCGCAGACGCGCCGCGCTTCCCGGTAGTCCTCCTCCGCGGCGCAGTGACCGTTGCGGTCGTCCTCCTCCCAGTTTTTCATGAACAGGCCGGCTACGTCATATCCCTGCCGTTTGAGCAGCAACGCGGCGACAGCGGAGTCGACTCCACCGGACAGGCCGACAATGACGCAGGTTTTGCTGGACATGCCGGTATTGTAACGCAGTGTGGCCGGCAGGGTGTGGCGGGCGGCCTAAACGAGCTCGCGCAGGCTGTCCAGCGGGTAGCGTACCCCGGAGAGGAAATCGTTGATGCAGCGCTGTACCTGCGGGCCGCGGTGGCGTGGTGCGCATTGTGCAATTTCATCGGCGGTCATCCACAGTGTCCGCACAATCGGCCGATCCAGCGGCCGTTCGGGTTCATGCCGCAGAAGATCACCGGAAAATGCGAAGCGCAAAAAAGTCTTGCGCTCGGCGGGGGTGGTCCAGCGGTATATGCCGACCAGGGCGCGCGGAACAAAGTGCCAGCCGGTCTCCTCCAGCGTTTCGCGCACAACTGCATCGAGCAGCGTTTCCTCCTGCTCCAGATGGCCTGCCGGCTGGTTCAAAACCCGCTGTCCGCAGATGTCTTCTTCCACCAGCAGGAAGCGGTCATCGCGTTGAACGAGTGCTGCCACGGTAACGTGGGGCTTCCAGACCATGGCACCATCATAACAGAGACTTCACGGGTGCATCACGCCATTCGCCCGACTTCAGACCGTCAAGCGTCCAGGGTCCGATTGCGTAACGGATGAGGCGTAGCGTCGGATTTCCCACAGCCGCGGTCATGCGGCGCACCTGGCGATTGCGTCCTTCGGTGAGCCGAATTTCGAGCCAGGAAGTCGGAATATTGCGTCGAAAGCGTATCGGCGGATCGCGCGGCCATAGCGGCGGTTCAGGGATGACACGAACGTCGGCCGGCCTGGTTCGCCGTCCCTCAATGACGACTCCCCGGCGCAAGGCAAGCAGGGCGTGCTCATCCGCTAATCCCTCCACCTGTACCCAGTAGGTCTTGGGAAGCTTGTGACGCGGGTCGCTCAAACGGTGCTGCAGTTCGCCATCGTCGGTCAGCAGCAGCAGGCCTTCGCTGTCGCGATCGAGCCGCCCTGCCGGATAGATTCCCGGAACCGGAATGTAATGCGCCAGCGTCACCCGGCCTTCGGGGTCGGTGAATTTGGTCAGGACGTTGAAAGGCTTATTGAAGCAGATCAGTCGCGGCATGGCTTTTTACGGGAGGTGGAAAAGCGCGAGCGGGTCATGCATGCACGTGGTCTCCGGCAGTGCTTCCCCGGTCTTCAAGCAGCTCGGTATCATTGTGCGAGTAGGGCGGCACGCAGCAGCACAGAATACGCAGCGGCGCTTGCCCGGTGTTGTTTACGCAATGTGCTGATTCCGGCGGAATGCAGATTGTGTCACCACTGCGAATGACAAAAGTTTCATTATTGAGTGTCATCAAGCCATTGCCGGCGGTGATATGGTAAATCTCTTCGGTCAGATGGTGGCGATGCAGCACGGTTTTTGTCCCGGAAGCGATGGTTGCCTCGGCCAGGCTTTGATGGAGGTTGCCGTGCAGACCCGGATGCATCAGTTCGCGGATCAGAGAGCCGTCTTTCGTGATGCGCGCTGTGACGCCAGTATATTCTGTTTTCATGACTAATCCCGGGTTGCGGACTTTCATGGGGTACGCGCGTGCCACGAATGATGGAATGCGCCGTCTCTCAGGATGCGATGCGTGCCCGCACACTCCTTGCGTGCCTGACGATGCGGTGCGGCTGCGACATGAACGTATCAAAAAATCCGGGTTTCATCATCTCGATAAAGCGTTTTGCCTGCGCAGTTAGCGAATTGGCCGCGACCTGGAACCACTCCACAGGAGCGTTTTGGAAAGTAGCGATCGAGCGGTACTGTCGCTAGATTCTCGCGGCCGGTAAGGCATACGCTCATTACTATCGGGATGCCAAGCCCGAGCTCAGATGCCGCGGCGGCAGAATAAGGCGATAGGGGCTGATTTTCCCCGAACCGGATATTGCAGTGCGCCATGAGAGGATGATTACCCGGCATGATCAATGCCGGATCACAGGAACAGAGCGGATGGCAGGAAATGTAATCCGGCACCTCCGGCATGGAAGCTGCCGCTCGACTTGAATAGTAGAACCGATTCGGCGCTGTGGGGTCCGCGATGCATCAATTCTTCGATGACGCATTCAATATTGATGCAATTAACTTGTCAAATAATCAAATTGCTAACTAGACTTGAAAAACGAGACTTCCGTTTAAGGGTGCAGCCGAAGGCTTGGCGGTGTCTTTGGGCGTTTGGCGTGCGCAGGAAGTCAGGGCTGCAAGCGATTGGCCTGACCATCACACCCAACTAGCACCATCACATCGAGGAGACAGCAGTCATGACGCTCGACTCCCAGGCCAGATTGCTGGAACAGGAATGGCGCGAGAATCCGCGCTGGCAGGGCATAAAGCGCCCCTACCAGGCTGCTGATGTAATGCGGCTGCGCGGGACCCTGCTGGTGGAACATACGCTGGCGCGTCGCGGCGCAGAGAAATTGTGGATGCGGCTCAAGAGTCAGGATTATGTGCCCGCACTTGGCGCCCTGACCGGCAATCAGGCAATGCAGATGGCAAGGGCGGGCCTGCAGGCGATCTACCTGAGCGGTTGGCAGGTGGCCGCGGATGCGAATAATGCCGGGCAGATGTACCCGGACCAGAGCCTTTATCCGGCAGACAGCGTGCCGGCAGTCGTGCGTCGCATCAATAACGCACTTCAGCGTGCCGACCAGATCTGTCACGCTGAGGGCAGTGACTCGATCGACTGGTATATACCGATCGTGGCTGATGCCGAGGCCGGCTTCGGCGGTGTCCTGAATGCATTCGAGATCATGAAGGCGATGATCGAAGCCGGTGCCGCCGCGGTTCATTTCGAAGACCAGCTGGCGTCGGCCAAAAAATGCGGTCATATGGGCGGCAAGGTGCTGGTACCCACCCAGGAGGCTGTCCAGAAGCTAGCGGCCGCGAGGCTCGCCGCCGACATTCTGGGCGTTCCAACCCTGCTGGTTGCGCGTACCGACGCACTGGGAGCGTCATTGCTGACGAGTGACATTGATCCGCGCGATCGGGTTTTTGCGACCGGTGAGCGCACGGTTGAGGGATTTTTTGAGCTGCGTCCCGGCCTCGACCAGGCGATTGCCCGTGGGCTTGCGTTCGCGCCTTACGCAGATCTCGTCTGGTGCGAAACCTCCAAACCCGATCTGAAAGAGGCGCAATACTTCGCCGATGCGATTCACGCGCAATATCCCGACAGGATGCTGGCCTATAATTGTTCCCCATCCTTCAACTGGAAGAAGCATCTCGACGATGGTTCCATCGCCCGCTTCCAGAAGGATCTCGCGGCCATGGGTTACCGGTTCCAGTTTATAACTCTGGCAGGATTCCACGCGCTGAATTTCGCCATGTTCGATCTGGCGGATCGCTACCGAGACGCCGGAATGCCGGCGTTTGTCGAACTGCAGGAGCGCGAATTTGCTGCCGAATCGCGCGGGTACACCGCTACCAAGCACCAGCATGAAGTGGGTGCAGGCTACTTTGATGCAGTGACCCAGGTGATCGCCGGTGGCGTTTCATCCATCACGGCACTCGCCGGATCAACGGAAGAAGAACAGTTCTCGGGAAATCCCGGGACCCGTTCGGCGCGCTGACAGGTTTTCCACTTCGCCTGCGCTTGCAGCCCGGCGCTGTCCGAATCGCTTTTTAACGCCCTCCGTCTGTCCTGAGGACGATTATGGTGGCAGCGAAGCTGCGCCGGACCAGCCGATTCCCTGTATACTGGAGCGCTTCTGTGGATCCGGACCTTAGTAGCAGTAACAGATCAACCAATTCAAAGACTGTCAGAGAAACCTGCACATGGCCCATGAAAAGATTGAAGTGCCCGCCCGCGGCGAACGCATAACCGTGAACGCGGATTCCAGTCTCAATGTACCGGGCTGTCCGATAATTCCATTTATTGAGGGTGATGGTATCGGAGTCGATGTCACCCCGGTCATGCGCATGGTGGTTGATGGGGCCCTGGAAAAGGCCTATGGCGACCGGCGCTCGATTGCCTGGATGGAAGTATACGCAGGTGAAAAGGCGGTCAAGCTGTATGGCGGCAATCAATGGTTGCCGGAAGAAACGCTGGATGCATTGCGCGCTTATGTTGTTTCGATCAAGGGACCGCTGACCACGCCGGTCGGGCAGGGCATACGATCGCTCAATGTCACCATGCGCCAGGTTCTGGACCTGTACGCCTGCGTGCGGCCGATTCGCTACTTTCCCGGCACGCCTACGCCCCTCAAGGATTCCGAATTGACGGACATGGTGATATTCCGGGAAAACACCGAAGACATCTATGCCGGTATCGAGTGGCCGGCGGATTCGGCGGAGGTCAAGAAGGTAATTACCTTCCTTCAGAAGGAAATGGGGGTTACCCAGATCCGTTTCCCGGGCAGCTCCGCGATCGGTATCAAGCCGGTTTCGCGCGAAGGTTCGGAGCGCTTGATACGCAAGGCAATCCATTATGCGATTGAACACGATCGCGAATCGGTTACCCTTGTGCACAAGGGTAACATCATGAAATTTACCGAGGGCGCATTCCGTAACTGGGGCTACGAAGTCGCGAAAGAGGATTTCGGAGCCAAGCTGATAGGCGAGGGTCCCTGGTGCAAGTTAAAAAATCCCAGCACCGGACGCGAGATTGTGGTGAAAGACGTGATTGCCGATAACTTCCTGCAGCAGATTTTGCTGCGTCCGGAGGATTACGATGTGATCGCGACCCTCAATCTGAATGGAGACTATATTTCGGACGCGCTGGCGGCGCAGGTGGGCGGAATCGGGATTGCGCCTGGCGGAAACATTGCAGACTCGGTTGCGGTTTTCGAGGCCACCCATGGGACCGCCCCCAAGTATGCCGGCAAAAACCAGGTAAATCCCGGATCCATGATCCTGTCCGCGGAGATGATGTTGCGCTACCTCGGCTGGACGGAAGCCGCTGACCTCATCATCAAGGGGGTTGCCGGCGCGATCGCAGCCAAGACTGTTACCTACGATCTGGCGCGGGCGCGTACCGCAATCGTTGCGCCGCACCGTGACGCCGCCCATCCCAAGGCGCGCGACGAAGTCGAGCGCCTCATGCCGGGCGCCACCCTGGTGTCCTGCTCCGGCTTCGGCGAGGCGGTCGTCCGCCACATGTAGTGCGCGTCCATGCTGCAGTGGACGGCTACTGTGGAGGCATGTATTCGGTGCGTACCTGCGCGGCGGGTTCGGGCACAAGCACTCCCGCTGCCGTCAGCAGCTTCGACAGCGTTTCGGCCGGTTCACCCAGCATGGCTTGTCCGGCGCGCAGTCCCGCAAGCAGACTGCGTGCTTCGTCTGATTCCAGCACGAGACTCAGGGTGTCGGTGGTTTGGTTCAGTATGTTCATGCGGCTGGCCTCATTTTTCCATGCTCGGGTGTCTGGCGCCGGCATCCCATGCATGCGGTGGCTGGCGGAATTTGTCGCGCATGGCGTATTCGGCGCTGCGCAGGATATCGGCGAAATCCAGCACAACGCTGTGCATGTCTTCTGCGTGCTTGATGACCGGCCCGGCGATTCGGCCGAGCTCCGACTTCTCGATTTCAATGACTATGCGGCCGTCCTGCAGATTCTTGACGTTCATGGTTTTCTCCGACTGCGTGTAGGCAACTGGAGCGTGGCGTGCCCTGTCAGGCAACGGCTGATTTGCCGCGCTTGATGCTTCAACATAACAGACCATGTCATCAACCGCGAGTCCGGAAACAGCAGCCGGGACCGGTCGCGTTCAGTTATCCGCCAGCAAGAAAAACCCGGCGGGCGCCGGGCTCAGGAACAAATATTGAATATATTTGTCGAATCGGACTGTGCTACGCCATGGCGCGTATATTGGTCGCCTGCGGGCCCTTTGGTCCTTCCTGTATTTCAAATTGAACCTGCTGCCCTTCTTTGAGGGTCTTGTATCCATCCATTTCAATTGCCGAGAAATGGGCGAATACATCATCGCCGCCATTTGTGGGTGAAATGAAACCGTACCCTTTGCTGGCGTTAAACCACTTAACAGTGCCTGTTGCCATGCCAGATCCCCCTAGATCACAACGGGGCCGGAAACAGCCCCACTTTTATGCCAAGACCAGCGTGCGTCCCTGAAACCGGATTGGCGATCCCTTGGGGAGAGATCGAGTTTTCGCGTAAAATCAAGTACGCACGCTGACAATCTTCCCTTTTTT
>VFSW01001775.1_pt1 | contig 32869 bp, 27 predicted proteins | sample 5358111 | NCBI WGS metagenome assembly VFSW01 (sample SAMN11554181, study PRJNA540505) | mine drainage metagenome | isolation source: sediment from site ElyBrook_90M | place: USA: Ely Copper Mine, Vershire, VT | collected 2017
CGATCCGCGCAAAAGTGACCGAGGGTTTGTCGGTAGCGGATCAACTTAAAACCGCTATTGCCGAAACTTTTCAAACCAATGGCACTTTCACGCTGGCTGCCTCTGGCCTGACTACTGCACCGGCAACGCTGCCGGTCTCAACCGCGCTCGTTAGCGTAAACGTGGCCGATAATTCTGGTGTTATTACAATAACATATGGTGGAGCTGGTACTACTGCTGCTGCTGTCCCGCCGCAAATTACTGGCTCCACACTGCTTTTAACGCCAACCGTTGCCGGCAACGGGTTAGTAGCTGCTGCGGCCCCAGGCGCAGCCACTGGCCCGATACAATGGGCATGTACCTCTGTGGGCACCGTGACTGCCTCGGCAATATTGCCTGGTGCCACAGCAGGAACACTGTTAGCTAAATACGCCCCCGCCAATTGCCGTTAACTCGCACAGCGGACTCACGCGGGGCTTAGCCCTGGCGTAGCCCGCCAACCCTCTTCGGCCACCCTCGGGTGGCCGATTTCATTCTTGGGGGATGGAGGTATCCGTTGCATGCCAGGGAGGACGCTGCATATTCCCCCTTGCGGACGGTCAAGGCCTTGGTCGGCCTGCCGATATGGAATGGGACACACGCCCATAGGCGTTGCCTTGACTCGGCCCGTGCGCGGAGCGTCTAGTGTCTCTCCGGTGCCGGCTTGGCGGTTCCGTAGTTTATTAACAGGCTGTTCCGGGACATCCACGTCGGGCACCGCCGGCATTACCACGCCGATTCAAGATATCGGTCACATTCCTTAAGACGGACAGGATGATATAACGCGAATCATGGCAACCATCAGCCCCGTATCGAATCTCAGCGGCCTGGCCCGGCGCCTGGTCCTGGACGGGCTCCTCAGCGAGCCCGATGCCCGCCAGGCCAACGAACAGGCGCTCAAGAAACGCACCGCCTTCGTTACCCACCTGGTGGACAACAAGCTCCTGGGCAGCCGCGTCATCGCCTGGGCCGCCGCGCAGGAATTCGGCGTGCCGCTGTTCGACCTCAAGGCCATGGATCTGGAGGCGGCGCCGGTCAAGCTGGTCGACGAGAAACTCATCCGCCAGCATCACGCCCTGCCCCTGTTCAAGCGCGGCAACCGGCTGTTCGTCGGCATGTCGGACCCGACCAACCTGCAGGCGCTGGACGAGATCAAATTCCACACCGGCGTGACCACCGAGGTCGTGCTGGTCGAGGAGGAGCAGCTCAGCAAGGCCATCGATCACGCCCTGGAAGCGCGCGACAGCGGCATGAGCGAGCTGCTCGACACCGACCTCGACAACCTGGACATTCAGGCCGGCGACGACGAAAAATCCCCCGATGCCGGCGATTCCGATGTCGACGATACCCCGGTGGTGCGCTTCATCAACAAGGTGCTGCTGGACGCCATCAACAAGGGCGCGTCGGACATCCATTTCGAACCCTACGAGAAGGAATTCCGGGTGCGCTTCCGCCAGGACGGCATCCTGCACGAGATCGCCTCGCCGCCGGTGGCGCTGGCCGGCCGCATGTGCGCCCGCCTCAAGGTCATGTCGCGCATGGACATCGCCGAGCGCCGCGTGCCGCAGGACGGCCGCATCAAGATGACGCTGTCCAAGAACCGCGCCATCGACTTCCGCGTCAACTCCCTGCCGACCCTGTACGGCGAAAAGATCGTGCTGCGTATCCTCGACCCTTCCTCGGCGAAGCTCGGCATCGACGCCCTGGGCTACGAGGAAGACCAGAAGGCCTTGTTCATGGAGGCGATCCACAAACCCTACGGCATGGTGCTGGTCACCGGTCCGACCGGCAGCGGTAAAACGGTGTCGCTGTACACGGCACTGAACATTCTCAACACCGCCGACCGCAACATCTCCACGGTCGAGGACCCGGTGGAAATCCAGGTGACCGGCATCAATCAGGTGAACATGAATCCCAAGGCGGGATTGACCTTCGCTTCCGCGTTGCGCGCTTTTCTGCGCCAGGACCCGGACGTCATCATGGTCGGCGAAATTCGCGACCTGGAAACGGCGGAGATCGCCATCAAGGCGGCGCAAACCGGCCACATGGTGTTGTCCACCCTGCACACCAACGACGCGCCGCAGACCCTGACGCGTCTCGCCAACATGGGCGTGCACGCATTCAATATCGCTTCGGCGGTGCATCTGATCATCGCGCAACGCCTCGCAAGACGCTTGTGCAATCACTGCAAAAAGCCCGAGAATATTCCTCAGGAGGCGCTGCTGGCCGAGGGCTTCAAGGCGGCCGACCTGCCGGGCATGAAAGTGTACGGACCGGTCGGCTGCGATCAGTGCACCGATGGTTACAAGGGGCGCGTGGGTGTCTATCAGGTAATGAAGATCTCCGAGGAGATGGGGCGTATCATCATGGCCAACGGCAATTCGATACAACTGGCGGACCAGGCCAAGAAAGAAGGCGTTTCCGATCTGCGGGAATCGGGCTTGAAGAAGGTCAAGCAGGGCCTCCTCGGTCTCGATGAACTCAACCGCGTCATCAAGGAATAAACCATGGCCGAGAAAGCGATCAAAGATGCCCTGTTCGCCTGGGAGGGCTCCGACAAAAAGGGCGCCCGCGTCAAAGGCGAGACCCGCGGCAATAACGTTGCCCTCATCAAGGCGGATCTGCGCCGTCAGGGCATCAATCCGATCAAGGTCAGCAAAAAATCGGCCTTGTTCTCCAGCGGCAAGCGCAGAAAAAAGATCGGCGCCAAGGACATCGCCATTCTGAGCCGCCAGTTGGCCACCATGATGACGGCCGGCGTGCCCCTGGTGCAGTCCTTCGAGATCATCGGCCGCGGCCACGACAACCCCTCGATGCAGGATCTGATCCTGACCATCAAGGCCGACGTGGAAGGCGGCAGCTCGCTCACCGAGGCACTGTCCAAGCACCCGCTGTATTTCGATGAGCTGTTCTGCAATCTGGTGCGGGCCGGCGAGCATGCGGGTATTCTGGAAGGCCTGCTGAACAAGATCGCCACCTACAAAGAGAAGATCGAAAACATCAAGGGCAAGATCAAGAAAGCCCTGTTCTACCCCACGGCGGTCATTGTCGTCGCATTCATCGTAACGGCGGTCCTGCTCATTTATGTCGTGCCGCAGTTTGAAACCCTGTTCAAGGGGTTTGGCGCCGAACTGCCGGCTTTCACCCTGTTCGTGCTCCACATCTCGAAAATTTTCCAGGCCTGGTGGTGGGCGATCGGCGGCGGCCTGTTTCTGCTGGTCTACGGCTTCTCGGAATGGAGGAAACGGTCCCGCAAAGTACAGCATGTCCTCGACCGCATGATGCTGAAGTTTCCGATCATCGGCCCCATCCTCAACAAAGCGGCCATCGCCCGCTACGCCCGCACCCTGTCTACCATGTTCGCGGCGGGCGTGCCGCTGGTCGAGGCGTTGCAGTCGGTGGCCGGCGCCGCCGGCAACATCGTCTACAGCGACGCCATCCTGCAGATGCGCGACAATGTCTCCACCGGCCAGCAACTGCAGCTCGCCATGCGCCAGACCAATCTGTTCCCGAACATGGTCGTGCAGATGGTGGCCATCGGTGAGGAATCCGGCTCGCTGGATGCCATGCTCGGCAAGGTCGCCGAGTTCTACGAGGAGGAAGTGGACAACGCCGTCGACTCCCTGAGCAGTCTGCTCGAACCCCTGATCATGGTGGTCCTCGGTATTCTGGTCGGCGGCCTGATCATCGCCATGTATCTGCCGATCTTCAAGCTGGGTTCGGTGGTTTAAATGAGGCCGGGGGACCGGCTACGTTGGGCGCCGCCCGTGCCCCGCCTCAAACAATAATGACCCTCATCGATTTCCTCCAAACCAGCCCCACCGCCTTTGTCATCGTCGCCGCCAGCCTCGGCCTGCTGGTCGGCAGCTTTCTCAATGTGGTCATCCACCGTGTGCCGCTGATGCTGGAAGCGGAGTGGCGCCAGCAGTGCGCGGAACTGACCGGCCAAGCCCATGCCGCGCCGTCGCCCGCCCTCAATCTGATTACCCCGCGCTCTCGCTGTCCGCACTGCGGCCATGCCATCAGCGCGCTGGAAAATATACCGGTGCTCAGTTACCTGGCCCTTAAAGGCGCCTGCTCGGCCTGTGGCAAAGCCATCGGTCTGCGCTACCCACTGGTCGAAGCCTTGACCGGCGCGTTGACCGGCGTGGTGGCCGGGCATTTCGGCTGGGGCTGGCAGTCCGCGGCGGCCGTGGCGCTTACCTGGGCGCTGATCGCCCTGAGCATGATCGATCTGGACCAGCAACTGCTGCCTGATGCGATCACCCAACCCTTCCTTTGGCTCGGCCTGACCCTGAGCCTGTACGGAACCGGCGGCCTGTTCGTCGACATGCGGTCCAGCATCATCGGGGCGCTGGCCGGCTATCTGTCGCTGTGGCTGGTCTATCAGGTATTCAAACGCATCACCGGCAAAGAGGGCATGGGCTATGGCGACTTCAAGCTGCTCGCCGTGTTCGGCGCCTGGCTGGGATGGCAAATGCTGCCGGCGATCATTCTATTGTCGTCGCTGGTCGGCGCGGCGGTCGGCATCAGTCTGATCCTGGCGCGGGGCCGTGACCGCAATCTGCCCATTCCATTCGGACCGTACCTCGCCGCGGCCGGTTGGGTCGCCCTGCTCTGGGGCGGTCAGATCACTCAGGCCTATCTGCACTGGGCGAAACTCGCGCCATGACCCGGGGTGGGCACGGCTCTCGCTCCCGTAGCGCGATTGACACACGCGGCGCTCGCCACGACCGCCGCACGGCCACCAGGTCCACCGCAGCATGTTCGTCGTCGGCCTGACCGGCGGGCTCGCCAGCGGTAAATCCACGGTCGCGGAGCGTTTCGCCCAGCGCGGCGTGCCGGTCATCGATACCGATGTCATCGCCCGCACCCTGGTCGAACCCGGCCAAGCCGCGCTCGCGGCGATCCGCGCCGCATTCGGCCCCGCCGTTCTGACCGCCGAGGGCCGACTCGACCGGGCCAGACTGAAACAGCAGGTATTCGCCGATCCGGACCAACGCCTGCGTCTGGAGGCCATTCTGCACCCGCTGATACGACAGGATGTTGCCAGACGATTAGCGGCGCTGCACGATGCTTATTGCCTGATTATCGTGCCGCTGTTGGTGGAGGGCGCGCAAACCTACCCGCTCGACCGGGTACTGCTGGTCGATGCCCCGGAAGCGCTGCAACGACAGCGCGCCGCGGCCCGCGATGCGCTGAACCCCGCGCTGATCAACGCGATGCTCGCCAGCCAGGCCAGCCGGGCGGCGCGGCTGGCGGTTGCCGATGACGTCATCGTCAATACCGGCGACCTCGCGCAGCTCGACACCGAAGTCGCCCGCCTGCATGTTTTTTATGAGGATCTGGCTGAATTGAGACGCTGATCACAGTAGGTCCGTTGCACCGGCCCACCCATGTGGAGGACAATACCGAGATGCGAGCACCTATCCAGACACCTCGACCCGTGACCGCCGTGCAACAGTCCGGCAAGAAAATCTGCTACGAACAGCCGCTCAACGAGCGTATCCGTACTTTCTTGCGCCTGGAATTCCTGTTCCGGCAGGTCGATCACACTTTGCACGGCACTTCGGTGTGGGACAGCCGCGCCACGCTCGCCAGCCTGCTGGAGATACTCAACATCTTCAGCCGCAGCGACCTCAAGACCGAGGTCATGAAAGAACTGGAACGTCATACCGCGAACCTGGCGCGCCTCGAACAGAATCCCGATGTCGACCGCTCCCGCCTGGAGACCATCCTCGACGAGCTCGACGCGCTGATCGATCACCTGCACACCGCCAATGGCCAGATCGGCCAAACGCTCAAGCAGAATGAATTCCTGACCAGCATCGTGCAACGCAGCGCCATCCCCGGCGGCACCTGCGATTTCGATTTACCCGCTTATCACTACTGGCTGGCGCAGCCCGCGGAGGATCGCGCACTGCAACTGCGCAAATGGCTGAGCGCCTTCGACGCGATCCGGCAATCCGTTGAACTCATCATCCGTCTGACACGGCAGAGTTCGTCGACAAGTCGCGAGGTGGCCGGCGGTGGCTTCTTTCAACGCGCGCTGGATGTGAACCTGCCCTGCCAGATGGTGCGTGTCGCGCTACCGGCGGGCTCACCGTATTACGCCGAGATCAGCGGCGGCCGGCACCGCTTCACCGTCCGCTTTCTGGAACAGAAAGACCCCTCTTCGCGCCCCGTGCAAACCGAGCGTGATGTCGAGTTCGATCTGGCCTGCTGCATTATCTGATATGCCGCCGCAGGGCGGGGCCGTCCGCGGCGGCGTCTCTGAACCAGTTTCCGCACCGCATGAAACCCGCGCCCACTGTCAACTGCCCCACCTGCGGCAAGCCCGTTCCCTGGATATCCGCGCCGCGCTGGCGGCCGTTCTGTTGCGAACGCTGCCGGCTCAGTGATATGGGTGAATGGCTGTCGGAAGCACACCGCATCCCAGCGGAAGATGCGCCGCCAGAGGAGAATGACGCGCCTTGATGCCGGGTGGAGCGTAGCGAAACCCATCAGGCTACCTTCTACCGATCGGCGGCTAGTCCGTCAGCTTCGGCGCGCGATCGATTCTGGACAGCACGACGATCAGCAGGATCGTCGCGATCAGCATGAAATGCTGCCCGAACAGCCAGAACACCAGCGGCACCAGAAAATAATAGGCCCGCATGCCGATGCTGTAGTACTTACCCGCGTGATTGAGATGCGCCGCCACATGGCGCGGGGAAATTGATCGGTGATTGAGCGTGACCGGCACGTTGATCATATAGCCGACATGGTTGAACACGCGCACCGACATGGAAAAGCTAAAAAATGCCACGAACAGGTCAACCAGCAATACCAACAGCTTGCCAAGCCAGATATCGGTCCGACTCGTGCCGACTATGTTCAGCGCATGCCAGGTGCCACTCAGCTTGTCTCCCTGCCCGCTCAGCGACAACACGCCGATGATCAGCAGCACGGACGTGGATGCCAGAAAGGTCGCCGCCATCGTGGAGTTTCTCAGCGTCTGTATAGGAATGACATCCGGCTTGCCCGATGCCATCATGGTTTCGACCCAGACGGTGCGTGCCAACTTGTTAACGGCCTGCACCGTGTAGTGCGGATTCTTGCGCATTCGGTAGCGCAGATACAAATGGTAGATGATGAGCAGTGCCGCGCAAATCGCGAAAGTGTAGAGATCACTATTGTACATGGCGCTCCAGAATGTATGGCAACGGTCCGGACGGCCTCGGTTCAGAGGCAGCCGGCACAGGTATGAACAGATTGTGCGGCGTTAGTCGATTATATGCGAAATATACCGGCATTCACAGACAGATGTTCCATGCCACGGTAGCGGGCTGCCTGATGGGGCGCCGCAAGACGTCGGTGGCACGGCGCGGCAAGGGGCCGCGCGCTCAGAGACCACGGGAGAACGGCCCGTCCTGATCAGGTCCGGTACTCCGCATTGATGCGCACATAGTCGTGCGACAGATCGCAGGTCCACACCTGCGTCCGCGCCGCGCCGCGGCCGAGATCAATGACTATGCTAATTTCGGCACGCTGCATGACACGCAGACCATCGCCCTCCCGGTATTCCGGCGCACGGCCGCCGTCACGGACGATGCAAACATCATCCAGATGCATCACCACGCGTTCTATCAGAAGATCCGCAATGCCCGCGCGCCCCACGGCGGCGAGAATCCGGCCCCAGTTCGGATCGCTGGCGAAGAAGGCCGTCTTGACCAGCGGCGAGTGTGCGATCGCATAGGCTGCCAGCTTGCACTCCGCTTCATCGCGGCCGCCGCGCACATCGATGGTGATGAATTTGGTCGCGCCCTCGCCGTCACGCACGATGGCTTGCGCGAGATCGATACATACCTCGCGCACCGCCGCGCACACGGCCTGGTAATCGTCACCGTCGGTGCCGACCCGAACACCGCTGCGCCCGGTGGCGATCAATAGGCAGGCATCATTGGTTGAAGTATCGCCGTCCACCGTGATGCGGTTGAATGAAACGTCGACGGCTTGGCGCAGACACCGCTGCAGCGGCGCCTGGTCGACGCCCGCATCGGTCGTTACATATGCCAGCATGGTCGCCATATCGGGGCGGATCATGCCGGAGCCCTTGGCGATACCGGTCACGGTTACGCTCTTGTCCTGCAGCGTCACTTGCCGACTGGCGCCCTTGGGGCGCGTATCGGTGGTCATGATGCCTTGCGCCGCCGATTCCCAGCCGTGCTCATCAAGAGCCGCCAGCGCCTCCGGCAGGCCGGCGCACAAGCGCGCCACCGGCAGCGGTTCGCCGATCACGCCGGTGGAAAACGGCAGTACCTGTGTCGGTTCCACACCGGTCAGTTGCGCCAATGCGTCGCAACAGAACCGCGCATCGCGCAAACCCTGCGCGCCGGTGCCGGCATTGGCGTTACCGGTGTTGACGAGCAGATAACGCGGCGCTTGCGCCGCAAGGTGCGCACGCGCCACCGTCACCGGCGCGGCACAGAAGGCGTTGCGGGTGAAGACCGCCGCGCACGTCGAGTCGGGAGCGATTTCCATGATGACCAGATCGCGTCGGCCGGGCTTTTTTATGCCGGCGCAGGCGCTGCCGAGGCGGATGCCCGATATTGGGAAAAACACCGGAGATTGCTTTGAATTATCGGTCATTGGTTAGAAGCGGCGAGGCGCGAGCAGCGAGGAAAAACCGCGCCCCGTCTTTGCTTGCCACTCGCTACTGCAGTTGTCCATGACACTGCTTGTATTTCTTGCCCGAGCCGCACGGACAGGGCTCGTTGCGTCCGATCTTGCGCTCTTCGCGGGTGAAGGGACGATGCGGCTCTTCATCACCGGGCGCTGGCGGTTCCTCGTCCGCGGCCATCGCGCCGCCGGCTTCGGCGTGCTCGAAATGCATCGGCGGCAGCGTGCGGCGCTGCTGCTCCAGCGCTTCGACATCCTGCTCGGCGCGTACTTGTACGCGCGCCAGCAGGCCGACCACTTCGCGCTTGACGCGTTCCAGCATCTGCGTAAACATGGCGAAGGCTTCGCGCTTGTATTCCTGCTTGGGATCCTTCTGCGCGTAACCGCGCAGGTGTATGCCCTGGCGCAGATAGTCCATTGCGGCAAGATGATCCTTCCACTGGCTGTCGAGCACCTGCAGCATCACGGCCTTTTCGAAATGTCGCATCACTTCGGCGCCCGCATGGGCTTCCTTGTCTTGATAGACTCCCACGAGCGCTTCGAGAATGCGGCGCCGCAAGCCCTCTTCATGGAGACTGGCGTCCGCGCGCAGCCAGCCGCGCAGATCGAGACGCAGGCCGTACTCGTTCTCCAGCGCCGCTTCCAGTCCGGGCACGTCCCACTGCTCATCCATGCTTAAGGGCGGTATGGATGCGTCGATGATGCTGTTGAGAACATCGGCGCGAATCGCATCAACAGTTTCCGAGACGTCATCCATCGCCATCAGTTCATTGCGCTGCTCGTAGATGACTTTGCGCTGATCGTTGGCGACGTCGTCGTATTCGAGCAGGTTTTTGCGGATATCGAAGTTGTGCGCCTCCACCTTGCGCTGGGCGTTCTCGATGGCCTTGGTCACCCAGGGATGCTCGATGGCTTCGCCGGTCTGCATACCGAGTTTCTGCATCAGCGACGAGACGCGTTCCGACGCGAAAATACGCATCAGATTGTCTTCCAGCGACAGGTAGAAGCGCGTCGAACCGGAATCGCCCTGGCGCCCGGAACGACCGCGCAACTGGTTGTCGATGCGCCGCGATTCATGACGTTCGGTACCGACGATGTGCAGACCGCCGGCGGCCACTACCTGCTCGTGACGTTCCTGCCACTCCTTGCGCACGCGCTGCACGGTCAGTTCGTCGGCGGCACCCAGCGCGGCCAGCTCTACAGCCAGGCTTCCGCCCAGCACGATATCGGTACCGCGGCCCGCCATGTTGGTGGCGATGGTGATGCTGCCGGGACGACCCGCCTGCGCGACAATGTGCGCCTCGCGTTCGTGCTGCTTGGCGTTGAGCACCTCGTGGGCAATGCGGTCCTTATCGAGCAGTTTGGACAGGTACTCGGAGATTTCGATTGAGGTCGTACCCACCAACACCGGCTGTCGCCGCTCACGGCAGTCCTTGATGTCGGCGACGATGGCATCGAACTTTTCAAGCGCGGTGAGATAAACCTGATCGGGCAGGTCCTTGCGGACCATCGGCCGGTGCGTCGGGATGACGACGACTTCCAGTCCATAGATCTGCTGGAATTCATAGGCCTCGGTATCCGCCGTACCGGTCATGCCGGCGAGCTTGCGGTACATGCGGAAATAATTCTGGAAGGTGATTGAGGCCAGTGTCTGGTTTTCGTTCTGGATGGTCACGCCCTCCTTGGCCTCGACGGCCTGGTGCAAACCGTCCGACCAGCGCCGGCCGATCATGGTGCGGCCCGTGAATTCATCGACGATAATGACTTCGTTGTTGCGCACGATGTAATCGACATCGCGCTGGAACAGGGCGTGTGCGCGCAAGGCGGCATTGAGGTGATGCACCAGCGCCAGATTGGCGGCGTCGTACAGGCTCTCGCCCGCCTCGATCATGCCGCTCTCGATCAGCAGTTCCTCGACGTGCTGGTGGCCCGCTTCGGTAAAATGGACCTGCTTGCCCTTCTCGTCGACACTGAAATCACCCGGCCCTTCCTCGCCCTGTTGACGGGCCAGCTTCGGGATCAGCGCATTGATGCGCATATACAGTTCGGAACTGTCGTTGGTGGGGCCGGAGATGATCAGCGGCGTGCGCGCCTCGTCGATCAGGATCGAGTCCACCTCGTCGACCACGGCGTAATGCGTGGCGCGCTGCACTTTCTCGGCCAGGCTGAACGCCATGTTGTCGCGCAGATAATCAAAGCCGAACTCATTATTCGTACCGTAGGTGATGTCAGCGGCATAGGCGGCGCGTTTTTCCTCCGCGCTCATCCCGGTGATTACCACGCCGGTGCTCAGGCCGAGGAACTCGTAGACTTTGCCCATCCACCCGGAGTCGCGCTGCGCCAGATAATCGTTCACCGTGATGACATGCGTACCTTCCCCCGGCAGCGCATTGAGGTAGGCCGCCAAGGTCGCGACCAAGGTCTTACCCTCACCGGTGCGCATCTCGGCGATCTTGCCCTGATGCAGCACCATACCGCCGATCATCTGCACATCGAAGTGGCGCATTCCCAGCACCCGAACCGCCGCTTCACGCACGGTGGCGAAGGCTTCCGGCAAGAGATCGTCCAGGGCTTCGCCCTTGGCCAGCCGCGCGCGGAACTCGACCGTCTTGGCTCGCAACTGTTCGTCGCTCAAACCCTTGAGCGCGGCTTCCTGCGCGTTGATGCGCGCCACCGTTTTGTCCATACGCTTGAGCAGCCGCTGATTGCGACTGCCAAAGATCTTACTGAGCAGATTGCTGACCATCACTGGATTCCAATACTGTGGCGCGAAACGGTAATTCTACCGGTATCGGCACGTCGGGAACAGGCCGGGCATGCGGCGGCGAGAATGGGCGTGCTTTATTTGACCTGCAAGGCGGGGTTACGAGACCCGCCCCTACGCCAAGTCACAGGTTACAGGTTATTTTTTTACGTCCAAGCCGGCCAGATACCGTCCCGGATTCACTGCCACCCCCCCCTGCAGTACTTCGAAATGCACGTGTGGACCGGTGGATCGGCCAGTCGACCCGAGCAATGCGATGCGCTGGCCCTTGCTGACCACCTCACCGCTGTGTACCAAGATGCGCTGGGCATGGCCATAGCGTGTCACCAAGCCATTGCTGTGTTGAATCTCGACCATTTTTCCATAACCTTCGCGGGTTCCGGCCCAGCTCACTACGCCGTCGGCCGCCGCCAGTATCGGGCTGCCGGCGCGCCCCGCGAAGTCCATGCCTTGATGGAATTCGGTCAGGCCGGTGAAAGGATCACTGCGCTCGCCAAAACCGGAGGAAACGAAGGCATCGGTCGCCGGTTCGCCAAAGGTGAAGCGCGGCGCGGTAAAACCGCGCTCGGCCAACAGGCTGTCCAGCACTGTGAAGCGCCGCTCACGCAAGTCAATGAAATGCGATAATTGATTCAGCGCCTGTTGCATGACCGTCAGACTCGGCGGCGGCGCCACAATCAGCGCCTGCGCGCCACCCAGCGCCGGCGCCGCGTCGAGATTGAAATCGGCGGAACTGATGCCGGCGACTTGCGACAGCCGCTGGCCCAATGCCTCCAGTCGTTGCACTTGCGCCCGCATCTGCCCCATGCGCTGAGCCAGCGTATTGATCTGCGCCTGGGTCTGGCTCCGTTCCGGGACGCCGGCTGTTGTCGAGCCGCCTGTTACGGCGGATTTGCCAAGCTGGTAACCGGTCTGCAGCAGGGCTGCGCATAGCAACAGCAAGCCCAGCGTCAGCGGCAAGTAACAGCGCGCCCGATTGAGCCGCACGGCCACCGAGCGGCCACCCATTTTTGTAAATAGTATCGCATTCATCTATGCTGACCTCTGAAGGCATACGGCCGGCCCCGTTGCGGCGGCCGGCTTGATGCCGCATCACACGGCGTATTCAAATTATCATGAAGTCTCAGCAGCCTATAGCCATCGCTCGCCTCATCTCCGGGACAGCGGGCGGTTGCGCGGCATTGCTGCAACAGTCACAACGATTACTGCTTCTGACACGCACCGTACAAGAACATCTGCCGGAACCGCTCAACCGGCATTGCACAGTGGCGAATATTCACAACGACAGCCTGATCCTGCTCACGGATTCACCGGTCTGGTCAGCGCGGCTGCGCTTTCATGCCCCGGCCCTGCTCCGGGAATTGGAACGGCGTCATGCCGTACAGTTGATCAACGTCCGTATCAGGATCACTCTGCCGGAGCAGACACGTCCCGAGGCCGTCAGCCCCAAACCGCGAATGTCGGCCACCGCCGCCGCTTTGCTGCGCCAGGTAGCCGGCACAGTGGATGACCCGGCGCTGGGTGCCGCATTACGCCGGCTGGCGCTGAACTACAAAAAGCGTTAGCGAGTTCCTGCCTTTCCTTGCTGCTGACGCTAAGTTGCATGCACAGGCTGTGTAAAGGCAATCGGCGCATTGGCGACTTCCTGGAACGTAACCTGCTCCCAGGCTTCGGCATCGGCCATCAGGGCGCGCAACAACTGATTATTGAGACCGTGCCCCGATTTGTAACCGCTGAAGGCACCGATCAGGTTGAACCCCAACAGATACAGATCGCCGATAGCGTCCAGAATTTTGTGTTTGACGAATTCATCCTCGTAACGCAATCCGTCTTCGTTGAGAATCCGGTAATCATCCACCACCACGGCATTGTCCAGGCTGCCGCCCAGCGCCAGACGCCGCTCGCGCAATAATTCAAGGTCGCGCATAAACCCGAAAGTGCGCGCGCGGCTTACTTCCTTGACAAAGGAGGTCGTGGAAAAATCCACCTCCGCCTTGCGGCTATGGCATTTGAACACCGGGTGGTCAAAGTCAATGCTGAAACCGACCTTGAAGCCCTCGAAGGGATCGAAGCGCGCCCATTTGTCGCCGTCTTCGACGGTGACGCTGCGTTTGATGCGGATGAAACGCTTCGGCGCAGCTTGCTCTTCGATACCAGCCGACTGAATCAGAAACACGAATGGGCCGGCGCTGCCGTCCATGATGGGCACTTCCGGCGCCGAAAGGTCGACGTAGGCATTGTCGATGCCGAGGCCGGCCATGGCCGACAGCAGATGTTCAACGGTAGAGATCCGCACATCGTTCTGCACCAGCGTGGTGGACAGGCGCGTATCACCGACATTATGCAGGTGCGCTTTGATTTCGACCGGCGGATCGAGATCCACGCGCCGGAAAATGATGCCGGTATCGACCGCCGCGGGACGCAGGGTTAGATAAACCTTATCACCGGTGTGCAGGCCCACGCCGGTGGCCCGGATGATATTTTTCAGTGTACGTTGAAATATCATTAACTAATTGATTCCTGGTGCGTTTATTCAATTTTTCCAAAGCGCCCGCGGGCGCTGGAGGGCCGCAATGTTAACACAGCCCGGCACCTCGGCAAAGCACGGTGGGACACCTTGCCGGCCCGCCCAAGGCCATGCCGTCATGGCTTTATCGAGAATTGAGCAGGTACCGTGCCAGCTTCCGGCAACGCCGCCAGACACGCGGTACTGTGTCCGGTATTTTCCGGGCGTCACCTGCTGCAACGCATTTTCTCGCTCCCGCGCAGAGTCGGATCGATAACCACCCACTTGGTTCCATAATATAGCGCGCACTCCCACCGCGCGCGCTCCCCCGGCACCGCACCATAACCGTACAGGCAGTCTCAATCCGCCTGGCGGCGCAGGAATGCCGGTATGTCCAGATATTCCAGATCCGACTCCTGCACCGGCGCATGGCGGTCGCCCACCGCCTGCTTGCGTATCACCGTTGGACGCTCCAACTGATCGTAATCGACTTCGCCATTGCTCTTGCGCTGCACCAGCTTGACCGGCGGCTCCTGTGCCTTGGCTGGGCCGCCGAGACCGGTGGCCACCACCGTGACGCGCAACTCGTCGCTCATATCCGGATCGATGACAGTACCCACCACCACCGTAGCGTCTTCCGAAGCGAATTCCTTCACGGCATTGCCGACCTCTTCAAATTCACCAATGGTCATATCAAGACCCGCGGTAACATTCACCAGGATGCCGCGCGCGCCCAGCAGGTTCACATCTTCCAGCAATGGACTGGCGATCGCCGCCTCGGCAGCGAGCCGCGCCCGATCTGCGCCACTGGCGCAGCCCGAACCCATCATCGCCATCCCCATCTCCGACATGACCGTGCGGACGTCGGCGAAATCGACGTTGATCAGCCCCGGCCGCGTAATCAGATCGGCGATGCCCTGCACCGCGCCGAGCAACACATTGTTGGCTGCCTTGAAGGCATCCAGCAGACTGACGCCCTTGCCAAGCACGGACAGCAGCTTGTCATTGGGGATGGTGATCAGCGAGTCAACGTACTGTCCCAGCTCCTTGATGCCGTTGTTGGCGATCAGCATGCGCTTGGCGCCCTCGAACGGAAACGGCTTGGTGACCACCGCCACTGTCAGGATGCCCATGTCCCGGGCAATCTGCGCCACCACCGGTGCCGCACCGGTGCCGGTGCCACCGCCCATGCCGGCAGTAATGAACACCATGTCGGCGCCATCGATCAGCTCCTGGATGCGTTCGCGATCCTCGAACGCGGCCTGTCGGCCGATGTCGGGATTCGCACCCGCGCCCAGGCCTTTGGTGATATTGCTGCCCAATTGCAACACGGTGCGCGCCGCCGTGTTCTTCAAGGCCTGCGCATCGGTGTTGGCGCAGATGAAATCCACGCCTTCTATATTCGACGCGACCATGTGTTGCACGGCGTTGCCACCGCCACCACCCACGCCGATGACCTTGATCACAGCACTCTGAGTGTAGGAATCCATCAGTTCAAACATGTTGTACCCTCCGCGTTGAATTAAAGTCGTTTGTAGTTTTGCCAAAACAGTTCCGCACCGCCGGGATCACCCCGCGCCTGCCACGCCCGTCACATCGCCCGTTCATTCGCATTAAAAATTGCCCTGGAACCAGCCCTTCATGCGTTCCCAAATACCCTTGAATCCCCGCCCTACCGGTTGTTCGGAACCGCGCTCGCCGCGGCTCTGATAGCCGAACAGCAGCAGCCCGACACCGGTGGCGTAAATCGGATTGCGCACCACGTCGACCAGACCCGACACGCCCTGCGGCACGCCCAGGCGCACCGGCATGTGGAACACCTCTTCCGCCAATTCGATGAGACCTTCCATCTTGGAGCTGCCGCCCGTGAGAACAACACCCGCGGCCACCAGATCCTCGAAACCGCTACGGCGCAGTTCCGCCTGCACCAACTGCAAAAGCTCTTCGTAACGCGGCTCGATCACTTCGGCGAGGGTGTGCCGCGACAACCGCCGCGCGCCGCGATCGCCGACGCCCGGCACCTCGATGGATTCCTCGGGACTGGCGAGCTGCGTCAGTGAACAGCCGTACTTGATCTTGATCTCCTCGGCGTACTGCGTCGGCGTGCGCAGCGCCACCGAGATGTCCTTGGTCACCTGATCGCCGGCGATCGGGATCACCGCGGTGTGCCGGATCGAACCTTCGGTGAACACCGCGATGTCCGAGGTGCCGCCGCCGATATCGACCAGGCATACGCCCAGATCTTTCTCGTCGTCGGTAAGCACCGCGCTCGATGAAGCGAGCTGTTCGAGGATCACGTCATCCACTTCCAGGCCGCAACGGCGCACGCACTTGATGATATTCTGCGCCGCGCTCACCGAACCGGTGACCATGTGCACGCGCGCCTCCAGGCGCACGCCGGACATGCCGACCGGCTCGTGGATGCCTTCCTGCTTGTCGATGATGAATTCCTGCGGCAGCACATGCAGGATCTTTTGGTCGGCCGGTATCGCCACGGCGCGCGCCGCGTCGATGACCCGTTCCACGTCGCTGGCCATGACCTCTTTATCGCGAATCGCCACGATGCCGTGCGAATTCAGACTGTGAATGTGGCTGCCGGCGATGCCCGCGTACACCGAGTGGATCTGACAACCGGCCATCAGTTCGGCCTCTTCCACCGCGCGCTGTATCGACTGCACGGTGGATTCGATATTCACCACCACGCCGCGGCGCAGACCGCGTGATGGATGCGAACCGATGCCGATGATCTCGATCTGCCCGTCCGGCGTGATATCGCCGACAATCGCCACCACCTTGGAAGTGCCGATATCCAGACCGACGATCATGTTCTTTTCTGTCTTCTTCGACATGTTATGAATGTCCCCTCTGTTGCAACGGCTTGGTTGTATCCGGCTGATGATTCCAGGCCACTGCAAAACCATTGGTATAGCGCAGATCGACGGTCGCGATCTCGTTCGCGCGCGACGCCAGCACTTGCGGATAAAAGCGCACGAAGCGCAGCAGGTGCGCATAGGCATTGTCATGCCCGAGACGCAACTCAATGCCATTCTCCAGCCCCACGTGCCACGAGCGCCGTGGATCCTGAACCAGGCTCTTGATCTTCAGGCCATCCGCTGCCAGTGCCTTACTCATTTCGTAATAACTGGCGGTGAGCGTGGCTTCCATCCCATCCGGCCCGCGCAATTCCGGCAGCCCGCTCGGCAACGTATCCACGGGCGGCGAGAACCGCTCGCCGCGCCGGTTCAGCAAGTCATGCTCGCCCCAACGCGCCACCGGCACCTGTTCCGCCACTTCAAGTTGCAGCGTATCGGGCCAAACCCGACGCACCGAGGCCGTATCCACCCACGGCAAGGTGCGCGCCGCGCGCATCACCGCCGCCACATTCACCGTAAAGAATCCGCCGACCACCGTGCCGGCCACCGCTTCCTGTAACTGCGCACTGGTCAGATGCCGGAACTGCCCGGAAATCTGCACGTGCCGGATCGGCAGCGTCTGCGGATCGAGCAGCCAGCGCACACTCACGCCGACGGCGGCGACCAGCAGCAAGCCCACCAGACCGCCCGATATCCAGCGCCACGGCACGCGCGGCAGCCGTGACTCTTGCGGCGCCGTACTGCGGCGCTGGGCTTGCGGTTTACATCTGGTTAGCACCTTGACCTCGTTGGATTTGCGTAATAGAAAATCTGTGCCGCCCTGACAGCCTCTCCCCCAGCCGGCTTCGCCCCGCTTGCTGCGTTCTCTCTGCAAGCGGAAGAGCGCGGCCACATCACTGCCGCCGCTAAAGATTCTCTTACTCTCTTTGCATTCACGTTCATTTGCTAACGGTTTCACTGGTCGCCAATATCCGCAGCACCAGCGCATCGAACGCGATGCCCGCCGCGCGCGCCGCCATCGGCACCAGGCTGTGGTCGGTCATGCCCGGCACGGTGTTGACTTCGATCAGCCAGGGCTGGCCATTGGCATCGACCATGATATCCACCCGGCCCCAGCCGCTGGCGCCGACGGCATCGAAAGCCTGCAAGGCCAACTGCTGTATCGCGATCTCGCGTTCGGCGTCCAATCCGCAAGGGCACAGATAACGCGTCGAGCTGGCGCGATACTTGGCTTCGTAGTCATAGAACGCGTGCGGTGTCTGCAAACGGATCAGCGGCAGGGCGTCGCGGCCGAGAATCGCGGCCGTGTATTCCGCGCCCTCGATCCAGCGCTCCGCGATCACGCAACTGTCATAACGCGCCGCCAGCCGGTAGGCCTCTACCAACGCAGCGCCGTCGATCACCTTGCTCATGCCGATACTCGACCCTTCATGCGCCGGTTTGATCATGAGCGGCAGACCGAGTCGCTTCAGCGCCGGCGCGCAATCGGCCTCGCTGCGCAACTGCACATACTCCGGCGTCGGCAACGCCGCGCCTATCCACACCTGCTTGCTGCGCAACTTGTCCATGCCCAGCGCCGAGCCCAGTACACCGCTACCCGTGTACGGCAACCCGAGGGTTTCCAACGCGCCCTGCATGACACCGTCCTCGCCGCCGCGCCCGTGCAGCGCGATGAACGCGCGCGCATACGCGCCGTCCTCCAGTTGCCGCACCACATCGCGACCGACATCGATGCCGTGCGCATCGACGCCGCGGCTTTGCAAGGCCGCCAGCACCGCGGCGCCACTGATCAGCGAGATCTCGCGTTCGGCGGACAAGCCGCCGTACAGCACGGCGACTTTGCCGAAGTCACTTGCTGAATATTGCATATTGAGTATCGAGTTACTCATCCACGCTCCCCCACGACCACGCACTCCCTGACCAGCTTAACCCCATGCATCCGTTCCACTGTCTCCGCCACATGTTCGATCAGCGCTTCGATATCCGCCGCCGTCGCGGTGCCGGTGTTGACGATGAAATTGGCGTGCTTCTCGGAGACGCGGGCACCGCCGATGCTGTAGCCCTTCAGTCCCGCCGCTTCGATCAAGCGCGCGGCATGATCGCCTCGCGGGTTGCGGAACACCGAACCGCAACTCGGCTGATTGGTCGGCTGGGTGCGGTTGCGCTGTTCGAGCAGTTCCTTGCCGCGCGCCTGCGCGGCAGCGCCGTCACCGTGCTTGAGACTGAGGTGCGCGGCGACAAACCATTCGCCCTCAGTCATCTGCACATGACGGTAACCGATCTGGAAATCCGCCGGGCCGCGCGTGCGGACGTTGCCGGCGCGATTGATGGTCTCTACGGCCGACACATGCTCCCAGGTCATGCCGCCGAATGCGCCGGCGTTCATCACCAGCGCGCCGCCCATGGTGCCGGGTATGCCGACCAGGAATTCGGCGCCGAGCAGATCATTGCGCGCGCAGAAACGCGCCACCTTGGCACAGGGCACGCCGGCCTCGGCGCGCACCGTCAGTGGCGCGGTCAACGCCAGACTGTTGAGCGCGGCGTGCAGCGCGATCACCGTGCCGGCGAAACCGCCGTCGCGCACCAGCAGATTGCTGCCCAGCCCCAGCCACAACAAGGCTTCGTCGGCCGGCAGACTGCGCAGGAACACGCTGAGGTCAGTCAGATCCGCCGGCGCAAAGAAGCGCTGCGCCGGGCCGCCCACGCGCCACGTCGTGTGTCGCGCCATTGGCTCGTCGAGCAACAACGTGCCGCGCAGTTGGGGCAGTTTCTGTGCGGCCATCATGCTGTTACCTTCGTAAAATTCTTTGAACCGCCAAGAATGCCAAGAGCGCCAAGGTTGTCAGAAATGGAGATTCTCGCCTCATCGAAGGCGATTCTCTGATGCACGTAGGTGAGGTAAATCATCCTTGTTTCCCCTTAGTCTTCTTGGCGTCCTTGGCGGTTCCAATTTTCCCCGCTTTGGTTTTCTGCAAGGCCTGAGGCAGCGAAGCAGACATCGCGCCGATGTCGCCCGCACCCAAGGTCAGCAACACGTCACCGTCCAGCAACACGCCTGGCAGCGCACCGGCGAGATCGGCGGCGCGTTCCACGAACACCGGGTCGACCTGGCCGCGCGCGCGGATGGCGCGGCACAAGGTGCGACCGTCGGCGCTGGCGATCGGCGTTTCGCCGGCGGCATAGACCTCAACGAGCAGCAGCACATCGACCGTCGACAGCACCTGCGCGAAATCCTCGAACAGGTCGCGGGTGCGCGTGTAGCGATGCGGTTGGAAGGCCACCACCAGGCGACGATTCGGCCAGGCATCGCGCGCCGCGCGCAATGTCGCCGCGACTTCGTTGGGGTGATGACCGTAGTCATCGACCAGCAGCACACTGCCGGCCGACGTGACGAGCTCGCCGTACACCTGAAAGCGCCGGCCGATACCCTGGAAATTCGCGAGCGCCTGCTGGATCGCGGCGTCACTGACACCGAGTTCATGCGCCACGGCAATGGCGGCCAGCGCGTTCAGCACGTTGTGCCGGCCCGGCATATTCAGCACCACGGCCAGCGGCGCCGCGCGGTTCGACAGGTGCACGTTGAAAGAGGTGCGCACACCATCCTGGCGGATCCGCGCGGCGCGCACATCGGCGTTGTGATCGATGCCGTAGCTGACAATCGGCCGTGTCACCTGCGGCAGGATCTCGCGCACCACCGGATCGTCCAGGCACAGCACGGCCAGACCGTAGAACGGCAGGTGATGCAGAAATTCCACGAAGGTCTGACGCAGCCGTCCGAAATCGCCGCCGTAGGTGGCCATGTGGTCGGCGTCGATGTTGGTGACGATCGCCAACATCGGTTGCAGATAAAGGAATGAGGCATCGCTCTCATCGGCCTCGGCGACCAGATAGCGGCCGGCACCCAGCCGCGCATTGGCACCGGCACTGTTCAAACGCCCGCCGATGACGAAGGTTGGATCGAGTCCGCCCTCGGCGAGCAGGCTGGCGACCAGGCTGGTGGTGGTGGTCTTGCCGTGCGTACCGGCCACGGCGATGCCATAACTGAAGCGCATCAGTTCCGCGAGCATCTCGGCGCGCGGCACGATCGGGATGCGTTGCGCACGCGCCGCGACCACTTCGGGATTCTCGGCATTGACGGCGCTGGATATGACCACCGCGTCGGCGCCCTTGATATTGCCGGCGCGATGGCCGGTGGCGATGTGCGCGCCGCATTTGGCGAGGCGTTGCGTCGCGGCGTTCTCATGCAGATCGGAACCGGACACCGTGTAGCCGAGATTCACCAGCACTTCGGCGATGCCGCTCATGCCGGCGCCACCGATGCCCACGAAGTGAATGTGGCGGATGCGGCCCATGGCGCGCGTTTCCAGGCGCGTCGGCGGCGTGCCGATACGTGGGCTCGTCTTGCGCGGCGTGGCCATCAGTGCGCCGCCTCCGTCGGCAGAGTCAGCGTGATGCCCGCCGCCGCCAGACACTGCTGCGCGACCCGACGGGTGGCATCGGGTTTGGCCAGCGCGCGCGCCGCCTGCGCCATGCGTAACAAGCGGGCGCGGTCGGCGGCGAATTCCTTGAGCAGAACACTCAAACCCGCCGCACTCAAATCGTCCTGTTGAATCAAGATCCCGGCGCCGGCGTCGCAAAGATAATGCGCATTGCCGGTCTGATGATCGTCAACGGCATGCGGGTAAGGCACCAGGATGGCGGCGACACCCACGGCGGCCAGTTCAGCGATGGTCATGGCGCCGGCGCGGCACAACACCAGATCGGCCCAGGCATAGGCTTCGGCCATGTCTTCGATGAAGGGCACCACACGCGCTTCGACGCCGCATTGCCGGTAAGCGAGCGGCACTTCATCGCAATGGCTGCGGCCCGCCTGATGCCAAACCTGCGGCCGCGTGGCCGGTTCGAGCAATGCCAGCGCACCCGGCAGCAGACGATTGAGGGCACGCGCGCCGAGACTGCCGCCCAACACCAGCAGCCGTAGCGGACCCTGGTGTGTGCCCAGCCGCTGTTCCGGCGCGGGCAAGGCCGTGATCGCCGCGCGCACCGGATTACCGGTGTGCAGCGCATGACGACGCGCGGGAAAGGTCTTCGGGAATGCCTCGAAGACACGCGTCGCGAGCCGTGCTAATAAGCGATTGGTCAAGCCGGCCACGGCATTCTGTTCGTGGATCAGCAAAGGCCGGCGCAACAGCCACGCCGACACGCCGCCGGTGCCGCTGACATAGCCGCCCATGCCCAGCACCGCACCGGGCCGGCGGCGCAGCATGATGACGAATGATTGCAGGAAGGCCCACAGCAACATGAAGGGTGCGCGCAGCCGTTGCAGCAGCGCCTTGCCGCGCAAACCGCTGACCTTGACCGCATCGAGCGCAAAGCCGGCGGCCGGCACCACGCGCGCCTCCAACCCGGTGCGCGTGCCCAGCCACACCACGTCCACGCCCCAGGCGCGTAGTTGCTCGGCCACGGCCAACGCGGGATACACATGACCGCCGGTGCCACCGGCCATGATCAGAATCAGTGACGCGTTTCGAGTAGCCAACGGCAAGATCAGTCCCTCCCCTTGCGAACATCGCGCGGCGCTGCCGTCGTTACTCGATACTCGCTGCTTGCCACTCGAGTTTCCTGGTCGATGCGCAGCAGCAAACCGACCGCCACGCACATCACCACGATGCTGCTGCCGCCGAAGCTCATCAAGGGCAGCGTCAAGCCCTTGGTCGGCAGCACGCCCATGTTCACGCCCATGTTGACGAAGGTCTGCAGACCGATCCACAAGCCGATGCCGTAGGCAAGGAAGGCGTTGAAACATTGTTCGGCGCGTTGCGCGGCGGCGGCGATCACGAAAGTGCGCCAGACCAGCAGCGCATACAGTCCGATCACTGCCACGACACCCGCCAGACCGAGCTCTTCGGCCAACACTGCGAACAGAAAGTCAGTGTGCGCTTCCGGCAGATAGAACAGCTTCTGAATACTGCCGCCCAGACCGACACCGAACCATTCACCGCGCCCGAAAGCGATCAGGGCCTGGGTCAGTTGAAAACCACTGTTGAACGGATCGGCCCAGGGATTGGTGAACGTGGTCAGGCGCGCCAACCGATACGGGGAGGACAGCGCCAGAATCGCAAAGGCGGAACCGGCCGCCAGTATCAGGGCGCCGAACTGCCAGAGCCGCACACCGGCCAGGAACATCATGCCCAGCGCCGTGGTGAACAGCACCACGGAAGCGCCGAAGTCCGGCTCCATGAGCAGCAGCACACACATAAAGACCAGCAGCCCCATGGGCTTGGCGAAGCCGATCGCCTTGCTGCGCACTTCGTCACCGTGACGCACCAGATACCCGGCGATGTAGATGAAGGAGAACAGCTTGGCCGGCTCCGAAACCTGCAGGTTGAACAACACCAGTGGAATCCAGCGCCGCGCGCCGTTGACGGAACGCCCGATGCCGTGGATCAACACCGCCAGCAGCAGCGCATAGGCGATCACCAGCAGTACCGGACCGGCCTTGTTCCAGAAATCCATCGGCATGCGCCAGACGCTGTAGGCGCAGAACAGACCGGCACTGATATAGACGCTTTGCCGGATCATGTAATAGAACGGCTGCCCGAGCTGCTTATCGGCACTGCTTATCGAGGCCGATGTCACCATCACCAGACCCAGCGCCAGCAATACCAGCGCCGCGCCCAGCAGCCAATGATCGGTCTTGGCGAAGCGTTGCGCGCGCACGCGGCGCTTGAATGCGGCATCGTGCGGCGTCACGGCGCTCATGCCAATGCCTTCAACACCGCGTCGCCGAAGACGCGGCCACGATGCTCGTAGTTGTCGTACATATCGAAGCTGGCGCAGGCCGGCGACAGTAGTACGGCATCGCCCGGTTGCGCCACGGCGGCGGCGCGCTGCACGGCTTCGTCCATGTCGCGCGCATGCAATACCGGCGCGGCGTTCGCCAATGCCGCTTCGATCAGCGGCGCGTCACGACCGATCAGAATGACGGCCCGCGCCTTCTGCGCTACGACTGCGCGTAGCGGTGAAAAGTCCGCGCCCTTGCCATCGCCGCCGGCGATCAGCACCACCTGTCCCGGCATGCCGGAGACCGCGGCCAGCGTCGCGCCGACGTTGGTACCTTTGGAATCGTTGTACCAAGTCACGCCGGCGCGCGCCGCCACCCATTGTGTGCGGTGCGGCAATCCGGCGAAAGCGCGCAGCGTGGTCAGCATGGCGGCCGGCGGCAGGTCCAGTGCCGCGCCCAATGCCAGCGCGGCCAGCGCGTTGGCAATATTGTGCCGACCGGGGATGCGCAATGCGGACACCGGCAGCAAGATCTCGCTGCCGCAGGCCAGCCACTCGGCGCCGTCGTGCATCCGCACGCCGTAATCACCTGCGTCGGGCAGGCCCAGCGTAAAATGTACGACGCGCCGATCCGGTTCGGCCATCGCCAGCACCGCAGGATCGTCGGCGTTCAGCACCATAACACCGTCGCCATGGAAGATGCGTCGCTTGGCGGCGGCGTAATCGGCGAGGCTGCGGTAGCGGTCCATGTGATCGGGGGTTATGTTGAGTACCGTGGCGGCGGCGGCGTTCAGACTGCGCGTGCCTTCCAACTGGAAGCTCGACAGTTCCAGCACATACAGATCGGGCTCGCTGTCCTGCAGCAACTCCAGCGCCGGCGTGCCGAGATTGCCGCCGACGCGGACATTACGATCGGCGGCCTGCGCCATCTGTCCGAGCAGCGTGGTCACCGTGCTCTTGCCATTGGCGCCGGTGATCGCGGCGACCGGCGCCCGCGCTGTGCGCGCGAACAATTCGATATCGCCGATCACATCCTGACCACGCGCGGCGGCGGCGGCCAGCGCCGGATGACTCAATGGCACACCCGGACTCACCACCACCTGTTCGGCGCGCGCAATGACCTGCTCCGGATAATCACCCAAGAACAGCGCCACGTCCGGCAGCTCCTCGCGCAGCGTTGCCAGTCCCGGTGGTTCGGCGCGACTGTCGGCCACGGCGACCTCGATACCGCGCGCCGCCAAGTAACGGGCACACGACAATCCGGTCTTGCCCAGACCGATGATCAAGGTTCTGCCGGTCTTGTCCGCCATTCTGTGTGCCGTGTTGCGCATGTTGAACATCAACTACCAATGAATCCTTATCAACGCAGTTTCAGGGTCGCCAGACCCACCAGTACCAGGATCACCGTGATGATCCAGAAACGCACGATGACGCGCGGTTCCGGCCAGCCCTTCAATTCGAAATGGTGATGCAGCGGCGCCATGCGGAAGAGGCGCTTGCCGGTGAGCTTGAACGATGCCACCTGCAGGATCACCGAGACGGTCTCCATCACGAACACGCCGCCCATGATCAGCAGCACCAGTTCCTGCCGCACCACCACCGCCAGCGTGCCGAGCGCCGCGCCTAATGCCAGTGCGCCGACATCGCCCATGAAGACCTGCGCCGGGTAGGCGTTGAACCAGAGGAACCCGAGTCCGGCACCGACCAGGGCGCCACAGAACACCGCGATCTCACCGGCCTCGCGCACGAAGGGAATACCTAGATAATGGGCAAATTTCACGTTACCGGTAACATAGGCGAAGATCACGAAGGCGCCCGCGATCAACACCGTGGGCAGGATCGCCAGACCATCCAGGCCATCGGTGAGATTGACGGCATTGCTGGTGCCGACAATCACCAGATAGCTCAGCGGGACGAACAGCCAGCCGAGATTGATCGACACATGCTTGAAGAAGGGCATGATGAGATGCGTCTCGGCCGGTGTCGTTGCAGTCAGGTACAGAAACAGCGCAATCGCCAAGCCCGCCAGCGATTGCCAGGAATACTTGGCGCGTGCCGTTAGCCCCTTGCTGTTGCGCAGCACCAGTTTCTTGTAATCGTCGACCCAGCCGATGGCACCGAAAGCCAGTGTGGCGAACAACACCACCCACACATAGCGTTCCGACAGATCGGCCCACAGCAGTGTCGCCGCCGTGATCGCCACCAGGATCATCGCTCCGCCCATGGTCGGCGTGCCGGCCTTGGCCAGATGCGATTGCGGACCATCGTTGCGGACACTCTGGCCGATCTGGTGGAAACTCAACCGGCGGATCATGCCCGGGCCGACAATAAAGGAAATCACCAGGGCCGTGAGCGCCCCGAGAATGATGCGCAGCGTCAAATAGGTAAAGACGTTGAAGCCGCTATAGTAGCCTTTCAGATATTCGGCGCAGTAGAGCAGCATGGCATCAGACCCGGCAACGGCGCGGCGCGCCATCGGTGCGGAGTTGCGGCGCGGTCAACGCCCGCCTCGAAAGCTGCCCCTGCTCGATAACGTATCTGTGCATTATTCAGAACCCGCGGCGCTGGTCACCGGGGCGGCTGCGACCCGGTTTCCGTTACCATTCAACAACGCCTCGACAACACGTTCCATATGCATGAAGCGCGAGCCCTTCACCAGCACGCTGACACCGGCATGCAGCGCGCCACGCAGCGCCGCGATCAACGCATCGATCGAATCGAAATACCGCGCGGCACCGAAGGTCTGCGCCGCCCGGCGGCTTTGCACGCCAATGGCGAACAGTTGATCGATGCCGGCGGCGCGCGCTTGCCGACCGGCCTGTTCATGCAGATCGGCAGCATCGCTGCCGAGTTCGCCCATGTCACCAAGCACCAACCATTTCTCACCGGCGCAGGCCGCCAGCACCTCCAAGCCCGCCTGCAAGGACGCCGGATTGGCGTTGTAGGTATCGTCGAGCACATGCGCGCCGCGCAGACCGATGCGCATTTGTAACCGTCCCGCCACCGGCACAATCGCTTCCAGGCCTTCCTTGATGTCATCGAGATGCGCGCCGGCGGCCAGTGCCGCGGCGCTCGCCGCCAGCGCGTTCATGACGTTGTGCCGTCCCGGCAAGGGCAGGGCCAGTTGCACCTCGCCATTCGGTGTACGCAGGAGGAACCGCATCACGGAACTGGAATTGTGCATGTCCATCCGTATCGACTCGACGGGCGCGTTGACGTCCGCATCGGCACGCAGGCCGAAGCTGATCTGATGATGGCCCGCCGCCAGTTCACGCCACATTCCGGCATAGGCATCGTCGCTATTGATGACGGCGACACCACCGGCGGCAAGGTTCTGATAGATTTCGCCCTTGGCGCGCGCCACGCCTTCCAGACTGCCAAAACCTTCGAGATGCGCGGGACCGGCGTTGGTGACCACAGCCACCGTCGGCGCGGCGAGGCCGGCGACATAGGCGATTTCGCCGGGATGATTGGCGCCCATTTCGATTACCGCATAACGGTGCTCGGGGCGTAACCGCAGCAGCGTTAGCGGCACGCCGATGTCGTTGTTGAGATTGCCGCGAGTCGCCAGCATGGCGCCGCGACGCGCCAGAATCGCGGCGAGCATTTCCTTGACCGTGGTCTTGCCGTTGCTGCCGGTTACCGCCAGTACCGGTATGGCAAGTCCCGCGCGGCAGACGCTCGCCAGGCTGCCCAGGGCCAGGCGTGTATCAGCTACCACGATCTGCGCCAACGCATCGTCTTGCGCGCGGCTCACCAGTGCCGCCGCCGCGCCGTGTTCACGCGCTGCCGCCAGATAATCATGGCCGTCGAAATTCGGACCAGCCAGGGCGATGAATAGGTCACCGGCGCGCAGATTGCGGCTGTCGGTGCTGACGGAGCTAATGAGCGCGTCGGCGCCGCACAACCGTCCGTGCAACATGGCGGCAATTTCCACTAGCCGTAGCGGGCTCATCAACCCTCCCGCCGCAGCAGCGCGGCGACACTGCGCCGGTCGCTGTAGGGAAGACGCCGCGTACCGAGTACTTGATACTCCTCGTGACCTTTGCCGGCGACCAGAATGACATCACCGGGGTGACTCTGCTCAATAGCGAAGGCGATGGCCTGGCCTCGGTCGCGACGCAGATACGCCGCATCCGGATTGCGCATGCCTGCCAGGATATCGGCGACGATCTGAATCGGGTCTTCGCCGCGCGGGTTGTCATCGGTCACCACCACGCGATCGGCGTTCTGCTCCGCCACCGCACCCATCAGCGGACGCTTGCCGGTGTCGCGCTCGCCGCCGCAGCCGACAATGCACCAGAGCTTGCCGTGGCAATGTCCGCGCAGCGCGCGCAGCGCCTGCTCAAGAGCATCGGGCGTGTGCGCGTAATCGACCACGACCAACGGCTGCCGGCCGCCGCCGAAGCGTTCCATACGACCCGGCACGGTGCTGACACGTCCGAGGCGCTGCACGGCGGCATCGAATGGCACACCCAGCGCCAGCAGCGTCGCCAAGGCGGCGAGCAGATTGCTGGCGTTGAAGCGACCCAACAGGCCGGCCCGCAGGCGACCCGCGCCCCAGAGGCTCTGCACATGCAGATCGATGCCGGCATCGGTCAATTGCAGATCGGAACCGGCCAGCAGGTACTGAGTGCCGAAAGCCGACTGCTGAAGGGTTTCCTGGTTCAGCGTGTAACCTATGGTTTGCACGCCGACGGGAATTGCCGCGAGCAGTTCGCGGCCGTAGTCATCGTCGAGATTGATCACGGCATGGCGCAGGCCCGGCGCCTTGAACAAACGCTGCTTGGCCTTGGCATAGGCGGCCATGTCGCCGTGGTAATCAAGGTGGTCGCGTGTCAGATTGGTCCAGACCGCGACCTGGAAATTCACGCCGTTGACGCGACCTTGATCGAGCGCATGCGAGGAGACTTCCATCGCCACATGGCGCGCGCCGCGCGCGCGCATGTCGGCGAGCAGGTGCTGCACTTCGACCGCATCCGGCGTGGTGCGCTCGCCGGCGGTCAGTTCACCGTACAGACCGTAACCGAGCGTGCCGATGATCCCGCAATGCTCGCCGGCCTGATCCAGTGCCTGGGCAATGAATTGGCTGCACGAGGTCTTGCCATTGGTACCGGTGATGCCGATCACGTCAAGCGCCTGTGACGGCTGCTGATAAAAGCGCGCGCCGATCAGGCCAAGCAGTTCTCGCAGGCCGGGCAGCGCGAGCAGCGGCACGCCCACTCCCGCCGCGAGCGCGGAATGCGCGGTGGCGGGCGGGTCATAGATGATGGCGACAGCGCCGGCCTGCACGACCTGCGCGGCATAATCCAGACCGTGCGCATGGGCGCCCGCGCAGGCCAGAAACAGATCACCGGCTTGCGCCTGGCGGCTGTCGGCGCATACACCCTGAATCTCGACATCCAGCGCGGCCGGCACGGCGATCAGCCCTTGCAGCACTGTGCTGAGCCGGCAACCGCTGACATTCCCGATCGGCGCGGCCATCATGCCGAACCGCCTTTCAACGGGGTCGCGGGTGACCGCGTTTCCAGCGCCGGCAGATTATCCGGCGGAATATCCAGCAGGCGCAGCGCGCCGGACATCACGTGTTCGAACACCGGCGCGGCGACCTGACCGCCGTAGATCTTGCCATTCTTCGGCTCGTCGATCATGACCACCATGGCCAGCCGCGGCTGGCTGGCCGGCGCGAAGCCGGCGAACACGGCGAGATAGCGCTTGTCCGCATAGCCGCCGTCAAATGCCACCTTGACCGTACCGGTCTTGCCGGCGACACGATAACCGGGAATGCGAGCAAGATCGGCCGTGCCTTCAGCACTGACTACACCTTCCATCATGGCGCGCAGTTCTGTGATGGTTTTCATCGAGACCAGCGGCGCGCCGGGCACGACCTGATCGGTGCGCAAAAAAGTCACGGGGCGACGACGACCGTCCAGGACCAGCGTCGCATAGGCATCCGCAAGCTGCAGCGGCGTCACCGACAGGCCATACCCATACGAGAGCGTGGCATGCTCGATCTCACTCCAACGGTGATAATTCGCGAGCACTCCCGAAGCTTCGCCGGGAAATCCGCTGCCGGTGATGCTGCCGAAACCCATCTGCGTGAACATGTCCCACATCTGCTCCGCGGGCAGCGTCAAGGCAATCTTGGAGGCGCCGACGTTGCTCGATTTGATGATGACCCTGGAGACATCAATGAGCCCGTAGTCATGCACATCGCTGATGATTTTACGACCGACTTTAAAATGGCCGCCGGTGGCATCGATGGGCGTGTCGGGGCGATACTTGCCGCTTTCCAGCGCGCAGGCGATAGTGAACGGTTTCATGGTTGAGCCGGGCTCGAACACGTCGGTCACCGCACGATTGCGTTCTTTGTTACCGGTCAGGTCTTTGCGGTTGTTGGGATTGTAAGATGGCTGATTGACCATCGCGAGCACCTCGCCGGTGCGCACATCAAGCACCACGGCGGAACCGGAACGGGCATTGTTATCCTGCACGGCGGCCTTCAGCTCGCGATACGCCAGATACTGGATGCGCCGGTCCAGCGCTAACACCAGATCCTTGCCGGGGCGCGGGGCGCGGATGCTTTCGACATCTTCGACGATGCGGTTCTTGCCGTCCTTGATGACACGCTTGGCGCCCGGCTCGCCGCGCAGCCAGTCGTCGTAGGCCAGTTCCAGTCCCTCCTGGCCGACATCATCGATGTTGGTAAAACCAATCACATGCGCCATGACTTCACCGGCCGGATAGTAGCGACGGTACTCGCGCTGCAGATCCACGCCGGGCAGATTCAAGGCCATGACCTGCTGCGCCAGGCTCGGGCTGATGTGCCGCTTGAGATACACGAACTCACGCTTGTCGCTCCCCGCCAGCAGGCGCTGCAACTTGTCGACATCCATATCCAGCAGTTTTGCCAGCTGTGGCAGATCATCACGCGCCTCGATCAATTCCTGTGGATTAGCCCACACGGAATCGACCGGCGTACTGACCGCCAGCGGTTCACCGTACCGGTCCGTAATCATGCCGCGGTGCGCAGACAAGGTCACAACGCGCAGATGCCGGGCGTCACCTTGTTGTTGCAGGAAATCCTTATTAAGGACATGCAGGTAAACGGCCCGCCACAGCAGCAATAGCACCGCAATGGCCAGCAGCGCCAGCACAAAGCCGTGGCGGACGGCGAAGACCGGAGCGCGATCACCGGCCTTCATGGGCGGACTATCACCACGCCGGACTGCGGCGGCAAGATCATGCCGAGACGCTCACGCGCCAGGCTTTCCACGCGCGTGTGCGTCGCCCAGGTGCTCTGTTCGAGCTGCAATTGCCCCCATTCGATATTCATTTCGTCCTGCTTGGCCAGCAGGCCCTGCAATTCCACGAACAACTTACGGCTCTCATGTTTGGCGTAGACAACCATCAGCGCCGACAGCATCACCGCCAAACTGAGCAGCGCTAGAACTGTTACACGCGCCTTCACTGCAGGCGCTCCGCGACACGCAACACCGCACTGCGGGCACGCGGGTTGCGATCGACTTCATCAGCGCCCGCCTGCTGCGCCTTGCCGATGGCGCGCAGTGTCGGCGTGAAATGCTCGTCCGGCAGCGGCAGATCGCCGGCATGAGCGGGACCGCGCGCGTGATCGCGCATGAAACGTTTGACGATGCGGTCTTCCAGCGAATGAAAACTGATCACCACCAGCCGCCCACCCGGCGCCAGCACCGTGAGCGTCTGTTCGAGCACGCTACGCAGGTCGTCCAACTCGTGATTGATGAAAATGCGGATTGCCTGAAAGGCGCGTGTGGCGGGATGCTTGTGCTTTTCCCAGGCGGGATTGGCCTTGGCGACGATGTCGGCGAGTTGCGCGGTGGTTTCGATCGGAGACAACTGTCGCGCCGCGACAATGGCGCGGGCGATACGCTTGGCGAAGCGCTCTTCGCCATAGGTCTTGAGCACCTCGGCCATTTCGCGCTCTCTGACGCTGGCGATCCAGTCGGCGGCGCTCGGCCCCACGTCCGGGTCCATGCGCATGTCGAGCGGCCCATCAAGCAGGAAGCTGAAACCCCGGCGCGGGTCATCCAATTGCGGCGAGGACACCCCCAGGTCAAGCAAAATGCCATCGACCCGACCGGTTATCCCCTTGCTGCGCGCCAAGCCTTCCAGCATCGCGAACGTACCTCGTTCTATTGTAAAGCGTGCATCGCGTGCGCATGTGTCACACGCCGCCTGCAACGCCTGGGGGTCTTTATCTATGGCATAGAGCCGGCCACCCGGCCCCAATGCCCGCAGCACCGCCGCTGCATGTCCTCCGCGACCGAAAGTGCCATCCACATACACTCCATCCTGCCGCAGCTTCAATCCCGCCAGCACCTCCGCCAACATGACCGGGCGGTGCGATAACTCTGAATTCATGCGATCTATATCGCCAACCGCGCCAACTCGGGACGCGGATCGCTGTTACCGCCCTCTGCCTGCCACTTGGCACAACGCGCCTGCCAAATATCCGCATTCCACAACTCGAATTTCTTGCCCATACCCGCCAGCACCACATGCTTGTCGATGTTGGCGAACTGCCGCAGCAAAGTCGGCATCAGCACACGCCCATGACTGTCGATATCAAGCTCACTGGCATGCGCGAGCATCATGCGTTGCACCTCACCGGTTTGCTCCACGAAACTCGGCAACTGACTCAGGTCTTCTTCAACCGACTCCCAGATCGGCAGCGGATAAATCGCCAAGCAACCCACCTGATTGACCGTACACACCATGCGTCCCTCGCACTGCTCCATAAGCTCGGCACGGTAGCGCGTCGGAATCGCCAACCGATATTTCGTGTCGAGACTGACCGGAAAAATGCCGCGGAACACTTGCAACTCCTCTTTTATCCCACATTTTTACCATACTTACCCACCTCGCGGCACTATAGGTAGACGGGTCTGTGCTGTCAAGAATATTTAATATGAAAATGGTGAAATTCCTGTTTTCTGCACAATAACTTAGCGACATTGGCCAAAGATAATGGGGGGCCTGTCTCAGGATAAATTTCAAAATCAGAAGCTTGGTGATTACTGCTAGAGAAGAGTCTTAAGACTGATGGGCGCGAGAAGAATCTGACGAGGCGAAATGCCGATGTTGCGAGCTGAGGCGGTTCAATTTCGCCCAACTTCGATTATTACTGGCGACTACCGACACGGTGGGCGGGCACACCGCCGATAATGAAAAGTTGAGCCGGCCTGTAAGCCGGGTTCTGTCGAGGACAGCCATTCATCTAGG
>VFSW01001776.1_pt1 | contig 32851 bp, 41 predicted proteins | sample 5358111 | NCBI WGS metagenome assembly VFSW01 (sample SAMN11554181, study PRJNA540505) | mine drainage metagenome | isolation source: sediment from site ElyBrook_90M | place: USA: Ely Copper Mine, Vershire, VT | collected 2017
GCCCCCCCAACGTATCCCTTTGTTACCAACCCCGCCCGCGCCGGTTGGGGCGCGTGGACCCCCCCCCCCGAGTTCGTGCGCGAGCATCTGCCGGCACCGCGTCAGGAGGCCGAGGCCGGCGGACCCGGGTCTTTACAAACGACTTCGACAAGGGTAGCATGAGCATCGACGACGACAGGCCCACGCCCGTGGGCTACGGAGGCTGACGACATGACGACGGCGACAACCATCAGGGTCGGCATCGACCTCGAGGTTCAGCCGTCGGGGCTCGTCGTTGCCACGCCCAGGGACGCCCCGTGGCTGCCCCTGGAGGTCGTCGCCGAGGACGTCGGTGCCGCCGAAGCCGAGGTCCGGAGGCTCGTCGCCGAGAATTGGGACTTCGTGCAGCTGGTCCTGCGCCTGGTCTGAAGTAGGGAAAGGAAATCCGTCCATGGACATCGTGTTTATCTCCGGCGCCGCGGCCTTTGCTTGCGCGTGCCTGTACCTCCTGTGGTTCGCTTACAAGGAGGTCCGGAGCATCGCCCGCGAGGAGGCCCGGAGGGGCGAGGCCCTGGAGAAGGACCTCGAGAAGAAGGCCGACGCCCAGGCACCAGCGCCGACGCCCGTCCGGTCGGGGCACGTCGTGGTCCTGCACGAGGACCTGTACGCGCGCCTGCAGGAGCTGGCGGACCAGCGCGGGTACGCCGGCGGGCCCATGGCCGTGCTCAGCCACGCCATCGGCGTCGAGGAGCTGGTCGCCACCAAGGCCGCGGAGGGCCTGCGGCTGGCCTTCGTCGACGCTCAGCGGAAGGTCGTCTACTATGTCCGTTGCCAGCAGTAGGGACCGGCGGCGGCGACGCCCTGACCAGTCTCAGATGACGGTCTTGGACCTCGTGGCGGCCCTCCGGTGGACCGCCGTCCTGCAATCCGACAGGTACCAGCCGAGGGGCTTGGTCCTGACCTTCGCCGCGAAGCTGTGCTCCGCCCTGGGGTGGGACGTCTCGAGGTTCGCCTCCGACCTCGTGTCGGAGTACCACCGCCTCAGGGACGCCGAGGAGTCCTCGTCGTGACGACGACGAAGGTCCCCCGCAGGTGGTCGCCCATGGTCGTGTTCACGCCCGCGGCCGTCGAGGCCGTGAAGGTCGTCGTCGCCGCGGAGCCCGCCGGGAATCAGGGTCTGTACCTCCGCGTCGGCGTTCGCGGCGGCGGCTGCTCGGGGTTCGAGTACGACATGGACATCGTGGCCGGGGACCCGCCTGAGAGCGCCTTCCAGTGGCACCAGGAGGGCCTGCCGGTGCTCGTCGTCATGGACGTCGTGTCGGCGCAGTACCTTCGGGGGACGACCATCGACTACGTGCGCCAGGGCTTGCAGGAGGGCTTCCGGTTCACGAACCCCGTGGCGAAGTCCACGTGCGGCTGCGGGAAGTCGTTCTCCACCTCGACGTGAATCTACGCCCTCAGGTGGTGCTATAGTCCAGGTCATGACCAAAGACGAAGTCAAGGCCCTGCTGAAGTTCGAGCCCCCGAAGAACCCCGAGGCGCCGCTGGACGACTCCCGTCGGTACGACAGGTGGCCGACGGTGTGCGTCCCCAAGAAGCTCTTCGACGAGTACAACGACTACTCCTTCCGCGAGTCCATGGTCCTGACGTCGGACGGCAAGGTCGTGCGCGTGTGCACGAAGACCCCCTTGAGGGACGCCCCCAAGCCGGACTTCACGCAGGTCGTCCTCGAGGAGTTCATCGCGGATAACGGCCTGGACCCGCAGCAAACGTCTGTCAACCTCAGGTCCTACTAAGGAGAGCCCCGGATGTCATTCGGCATCGTGGGCCCGAGCACGAGACGTCCCAAACCCCAGCCATGACCACGACGACGAGGAGCGCCAGCCCATGTCTGAGCACTGCCGGTGTCCGCTGTGTGGATACGCGTACGCGCGCTACGACAAGCTGCAGAGCCTGTACAAGTGCCGCTGCGGGGCCGCGTTCGAGCGCCCGCGGACGTACGGCGCCGACACGTAGGTACTACTAGCTCTTCTTCTTGCCGTCGACGTCGTTGGCCCGGATAGGCTTTGGTGTCCACGTAGATGCAGATTCTCTGCAGCATGGCTGGCCTACAGCCCCCAGACGTAGTGCTCGCGCCCGCTCGGGTCCTTGAGGCTGAGCTTGCGCAGGCGCTTGCGCACGGCCTCGGCGACCGACGCCGAGCAGACGATATTGAAGTGGCACCGGTACGGCTCGCAGGCGCTGCTGAACAGCGTCCACCGGGAGTCCGTCTCCGTGCTGTCGACCTCCTCCACGGGCACGGCGTCGACGATGACCGGCTTCTTGTCCTGGGTCGGCTGCAGGGCGGAGACGTCCGGGCGGTGGTCGCGGATGCTGCCGCTGATGGGCGCCGGCTGGGCCTTCGACCCCGGGACGGTCACGGCCACGCTTGAGTACCCGCAGGTGCGGAAGTACTCGGCCAGGGTCAGGGCCATGCGGTGACGTTCGGCCTCGACGCCGGTCGACTGCAGGTCGGCCTTGACGATGACGCAGGACCGAGGGGTGCGGCTGCTGCTGTTCGGGGTGTCGTTCATGTTCAGGCGTCCTTTCTGCTCTGGAGCCGGAACTCGATGGCGAGGATGTCCTCGCGCGTGTAGTCGCGCTTCTCCATGGCCTCGCGGTCCCCGCCGGCGATGTCCTCAGGCTGGTGGCGTTCCTCGCAGTGCTTGACGTCCAGGAGCTGGCCCCTGGCGGAGAACAAGAACAGGATGTCGTTGCCCGGCCCCGGAGGGGTGACGACGATGACCGTGTCCTCGAGGGTCGACGTCCCGTCGAGGTCCGTGGCCTCGTACGGCGGGGACCGCCGGGACTTGCTCCAGTGCTCGACGACACGGACGTACAGGCGCGTGCCCTCGAACATGGCCTTGAGCGTCTCCAGGTCCTTGGGTGTGTTCTTCATGTCCGTGGCACCTCGTTGACGCCGCCGGTCTTGGCGGCCGTGGTGTTGCTCTTCTTCAGGAGTGACCACCGGAGTTCCTTGCCGGCCCACCGGACGGCGAACGTCTCCGAGACCGTGTACCAGCGGCCGCCGGCAGCACGGCCGCCGTGGTTCTTCCCCAGGCACGAGCACTCGCACTCGAGGCGGCGCGCGTTCCAGCACGCGGGCGCGCACACCTCCTTGGCGTTGTGCGGCTGGATGACGTACACGCCCTGGGGGAACTCCCCGCCGTCCAGGAGGCGCTCCACCAGCTCGGAGAAGCACGACCGCGGGAGGAGCCAGCACCGGTGCTGCTGGTCCCACTCCGGGTGCGACCGCCGGCCGACGGCCAGGTACCCACGGTTGCTCTCCCCCCTGTAGGGGAGCTTGACCATGATGTCGCCCTCCGGCGGCCGGTACACCACCGGCGTCCGGCCCTGGCGCCAGATGCTGGCGAGCTGCGACTCCCTGGCGGTGTCCGCCTTCGTGTCCGTCGTGTGCACGTGCGTGTCCATGTTGTCCTCGGCTTCCAGATGGGGGTTGTTGTCCTTCATCGTTGCCCCCAAGGGTAGCAGCGCCAGCGCCCGGGTGTCAACCCCCCTTGGAGGGGTCGGGCGGCGGGCCCCCTCCTGGGTTCTCCACCAACACTTGTACGTGCACAGCCTCACGACCGCCCCTCCTCTCCGGCCTCGGGGGCCTCGCCCTTGTGCACGAACACCAGCTCGGACTTGGCGCGCGTAAGCGCCACGTACCTGATGTTGGCCTCCTCCTTGGTGGCGCCCGGCGTCAACGGCGCGCGGCGGTTCGGGACAAAGCTCTCCTCGAGGAGGAACACCCGGTCGGCCTCCAGGCCCTTGGCCTTGTGCACCGTCGAGAATACGACCTGGTCGGTGCCACTGCCGCTGAACAGAGCCTCGATGCGGACCTCCAGGTCCGCGACCGTGGATAACCCCTCCGAGAGGATGTTCAGCGTCTCCCGAGTGTCCACCAGGGCTTCGACCTTCGCCTGCGCGGCCTCCACGGACCCGCACTGGGCCACGAGTTTGGTCGCCTCCCGGCGCTCCCACTCGAGGAGCTTCGTGGCCAGCGACTGCAGGTCCCGGGCCTTGAGGCGGCGCACGAGGTCGAGCAAGCCCTTCCCGATTTCCCGGCCCTCGATGCGGGCGCGTTTGCCGGAGCGGAGCATCGCCAGGCAGTACCGCACCAGCGGGGCGTTCTTCCGCGACAGCACGAAGTCCCCGGCGGAGGCCGCGGCGTTCAGCTGCGCCTCCCCGAGGGACCGCACGACGCCCTCCGGAGCGGTCGGCGCCGCCTGGTAGTCGGGGACAAGCGCCTGCGCGCGGGCCACGACCTTCTTCGGGCACCGGTACGTGGTCGTGAGCCCGAGTTCGGTGGCGTGAAGCTCGTCCTTGAGGCGGTCCAGGCTCTGTGAGTCCGCGCCGCGGAATCCATAGATGGCTTGGCGGTCGTCGCCGACGACGACCATGCGCCCGCCGGGGCGGCACGCCTCCATGGCCAGCTGCAGCTGCGCGGCGTTCATGTCCTGGGCCTCGTCGATGCACACGAGGTCGTACGTGCCCCGCACCCAGTGGTTGCGCACGGGCACGAACACCATGTCGTCGAAGTCCACGCTCGCGGGCTTGCCGACGTTCGGCTCCGCGGCGGCGTCCATGGCCCGGACGGCCGCGGCGACGACGGCGTGGAGGGTAAACCCCTGCTCCTCCTGGTCGTCGTCCGGCGTGAGGTCGAAGGTGATGGCCAGCCGGCGGAGGTCCTGGACGTCGCCGAACGGCGCGCAGTTTTTGCCCTTGGCGGCCAGACGCGCGACGAGGCGCGCGACCTTGTCCGTGGAGAACCCGCGGTTGACGGCCGCCAGCGCCGTCTTGGCGAGGTCGAACCCCCGCTGGTCGTCGACGCGGGCGCCCTTCCACTGGCGGAGCACGAACTTGAACCCGAGGCTGTGTAGGGTCTTGGCCTCAGCACCGGGCTTGGCGAGCTTCTTCTGCAGCTCCTCGGCGATGCGCTTGTTGAACGCCGCCAGGAGGATGCTCCGCTCCGGGGCGTGGCCGATGGCCTCGATGAGGGTCGTGGTCTTGCCTGTGCCAGCGCGGGCGCGGACCACGAGGTTCCCCGTCCCGGTGGCGAACCACGAGAAGATGGCCTGCTGCTGCGCGCTCCAGGTTCGTTCCGTCTTGGTGGCGTCCATCATGTGCGTGACCTCCGTTGGCGTCGACATGCTGTAGTTCTACTACCGCCGACGCCCGGGTGTCAAGCCCCCTTCTTGTCCCCGGGGTTGGGCACGGGCAGGCCCGCAAGTTCGAGGACCCACTTGAGGGCCGAGACGTGTCCCCACTCGTAGGGTGTGATGGGCGCCGGCGGCGACAGGATAGCGTCCTCGATGGTGCGGAACACCTGGTCCTGGCGGCGGTACTTCTCCAGGGCCGCCTGGGCGCTGGCGCGGACGATGTCCCGGCTGGCCTCCGCGGCCTCCACGCGCCGGGCCGCGATGTATAGCTCCCCGCGGAGGACCTCGAGGCGCGCCTGCGCCTTCCGGGCGAAGTCCACGGCCGCGAGCATGTGCTTGGACATCAGGTCCACGTCGTCGGCGCGCATCGTCTCCACGGTGACGGACGGCAGCCGCTGCTCGTCGGTGGTGGTGACGACGTCCTGGGTGTCCTTCATGGAGTTCATCCTGGGATTCCTTTCAGGGAAGGGGAGTGACTATGGGCAGCAAGCTGGAGAAGCTGGAGAAGCCGAGGTACGTCGAGGCATCCTCCACGAGGCTGGCCAGGGCCGCCAGGCCCAGGGACTTGTCGTTGACGACCTTCAGGGTGTACCACTGCTGGGGGATGCCCGCCTGCTCGGCCTCGCTGATGTGGCTGGCGACACCGGCGGCGGCCGTCGCCTGGACGTCGGCCGTCGACGGCGACGGCGGGGCGACCTGCCACACGCTGCCGCCGAGGCGACGCACGGCCAGGACCTCGTTGCGGAACCGCCCGTCGGTAATGACCACCAGCGGCGGCAGCGGCCCCTCAACGCGCTCGCACACGCCGATGCTGCACTCGTAGTCCACCGTGGGGTCGCCGAGCAGCTGGTCGGCGATGCGCAGCGCGTAGTCCACCCACATGTTCCGGGAGAACGCCCGGCCCCACTCGGTGCCGAGCGTCTGCAGGACGAGTCTCGGCGTCAGGGCCCCGCGCTTGACGCCCTCCAGGAGGACGTTGTGGTACCAGCACTCGAGGTGGGTCCTGGCCTCTTGGCGGTAGTCGCCGCCCTCCCGCTGGAACAGGTCCTGGAGCCAGCGGTTGACGAAGTCCCCGACCCCCAGCGGCAGGTGCTGGCCGGCGTTGTAGTCCCGCAGGGCTGAGGTCATGCGCTCGGACGTCCACGCAGGGTCGACGGCGTTCCTCATCATCGACGGCCCCCAGAGCTGAGCCTTCGTGAAGCCGAAGAGCTTCGCCGCCAGGCGCTTCATGGGGTCCGCCTGGGCGACGTCGACGGCGCCCGTGAGCTTCTTGCACAGGGCCGCCGCAATGGTGTCCTTGCCGGACCCCGCGGGACCGACGAGCATCAACACCGGGTAGGGGTTCGTCTTCGTCATTGTCGTCATTGTCGTCATTGACCTCCTGCACGAGGATATAGCACCACTGGGTTACGTTGTACTTCGGTGTCGCGTTTGGAAATTGCACTGATTCTAGGCCGGAACCCCGGGAGTCGAGGTCGAAGAACCGGCCTGCGGGCCTAGAACGCGAGCGCCCGCCGGGCGCGGACGTGCTCGCGGAGGGCGTGCACGCGCCTCACCCGGCAGACGAGGCGCGTGCGCACGTCGCAGTCCTCGGTGTTCCAGTACTGCTCCCACAGGGCCGCGTACTGCCGGGACAGACGCTTGGCCATGGTCTGGAACTGGGCCTGACGGTGGTCGGTGGGCTTCTTCATGTTTGCACTCCTCCTTGGCGAAAGTGTAGGCAAGCATACGCTCGTCCCCCTTGGGTGTCAAGTCCTCCCGAGGACAGAATCCCTGGCCCGGCAATCTAGGGTGGCATGCCGGACTACACGGGGCAGATGGTCTTCGTGGCCTTCGACGGCGACCACTTGGGTCGGGACATCGGCCGGGCGTCGCTGAACAACGACGTCGATGCCCTGCGGCGACTCAGCCAGGGCATCGACGTCGGCAACCGCTGCTGGGGCTCGTGGGCGCTGTCCTGCGGGGGCACGGTGGTGTCCATGGGCGGCGACGAGGGCCGCCTGGAGGTCCCGGCGTCGTCGCTCGGGGACCTGCAGTCGCTCCGGCGCCAGTACGAGGACGCCACCGGGGCGACGTGCAGCGTCGGCGTCGGCACCGAACTCGGGGACGCCGACAAGGCGCTGCTGTACGCAAAACTTCACGGCGGCGACCGCGTGTGCTTCTACACCCAGGACATGGACGAGGAGCTGCACGACGCCGCCGAGCGCCAGGCCCACCGCTCGGAGGTGTCCAAGCTCGCCGACGAGTACCTGGGCAAGGGCGATGTCCTGAAGTTCCCCGGGAACCACACGCCGGTGCCGGCCCTCGAGCGCAAGCGCTCGGCGACGGTGACGCCCCTGGGGCCGCGCATCATCGCCCGTCAGCAGGAGCAGGCCATCGCCAGCCGCCACCGCGCGCAGGCGACCATTGACGAGCCCTTCAACATCCTGGGCCAGGACCCGGGCCTGCAGGCCGAGGCTCGCCGGCGGGTGCAGGCCGAGGCTCGCCGGCGGGACGTCGCCGCCAAGGAGCAGAAGCTCCGCATGGGGCCGGTGAGGTTCAAGTCCGGGGACCCCGTGCAGTGCTCGCACGCCACCCACGAGGACGGCGACTGCGGGTTCCCGTGGCGGGGCGTCGTCACCGGCTACGAGCCGAACATCCCGCTGGAAAGGGCGGGCATCATCAGCACGGCCAACGACGTCCACCACTACACCGTCAAGTGGGAGACCGCCCCCGGACGGTGGTCCGAGGGCCTGCACTCCCAGGACGAGCTGGTGCCCCGCGACCCCCAGGCGCCGTTCCTCGGCAAGGGCGACGGAGAGGGCTTCGCCGCCCCCGGGCAGGCGCAGCCGCCGGCCATGCAGGCCGGCAGCGGGTCCACGGGCGTCCAGGCGCGGCAGCAGCTCGCCGCCGCGGCGGCGCAGCGCCTCGACGCCCCGTCGACGGGGCTCTCCCCCGCGGAGGAGTGCCTGCACGACGCCGCGCAGCGCCAGCAGAAACAGGACACGGCGACGGCCGCCGTGCAGCAGCAGGCCTCCGGGCAGGAGCAGCTGCGGGCCGCCGTCGTGAAGGTCCTCAAGCAGGTCAAGGCGGCGGCGCCCGTCCTCGAGCAGGCGCGCCAGGACGCTCCGGAGGTGTACGCGGCCGTGACGGCCGCCGTCCAGGCCATGACGGCCATGGCCCAGCAGCTGTTCGCCGGCGGCGTCCAGCCGCAGCAGGGCCAGGACGTCAAGGCGGACAACAGCGCGGCCATGACCAAGGCCGAGGCAGACCGGCACAAGTGCGCGAAGTGCGGGAGCCGGAACATCAGCTTCGCGGAGCCTCTCGTGGGCGCGCGCCTACGGCCGTCCCCGAACGGGAGCATTGGCGGCATCGGCATGTGCTCGGACTGCGGGAGCAACCACATCCGCAGGCTGAAGTACCACGGCCCGGTCAGGCGCCGGGACGACGGCGAGGAGTCCGCCCCCGTCGTTGCCACCGAGGAGGATGAGAACAACAAAAGGGGAGACGACGACCTGGGGAAGCTCGAGCTGGGGAAGCTGCCCATGCCCAAGCCCGGGACCATGCACAGGGAGCTGAACCTCCCCGTGGGGTCCGCCCGTGACGGCCGCGTCAAGGTCCGGCACTCGGACGGCACCTCCGGGTGGGTGGAGGTCCGCGCCGGCCAGGTCATGTCCCAGGACGGCCACCCCGTGTCGGCGAGGAATCCAGGGGGGCGTTAAAATATGCAAGGGATGCGGGTGTGGATGGCCTCGAGGTAAGAATATGATACATGTTTCTTTGGACATCAGTGCTCTGACGGCCATCAGGGAGAACCTTGAGGGGAGCGTCAAGCGTGCTATGGGAGATGCTGCCGCCAGATTGGCCCAGGCCACGAGGGAACACATCGTAGAAGAAGCACAAAAGAAACTCCACACCCGCAGGGAGAGGTTCATCGAGCACCTGACGGTGTTCCCTCTTGACCAGGCGAACAATGTCTGGGTGGTGAATCTCGACAAGACGTACCGGTGGATTGACGACGGCATGGACGAGCACGAAATGATTGATGATTTGTTGAAGTCCAAGAAGACGAAGACCGCCAAGGACGGCTGTGTCCTGAACCCCAAAAGTAAAGTCTTGACGTCTACCGGGAGCAAGGCTATCAAGGACATCCGCCCTGGAGACCTGGTTCTCACGCATTCCGGCAAATTCAGGGAGGTCAGGGGGCTTCTCGTCAGGGAAGCTGGGCTTGGGACTGAATACGTGACCATTAAGGTTCGGTCCTCGTACTCGGATAAAACTAAGTCCACGGGCGTTTGTTTGACCCTGACTCCAGAACATCGGGTATTGACTAGAGACGGATGGAAAGAAGCCCGGAATCTACGTCCAGGCGACGAGGTAGCGACTCCGGGCGACCTAAAGGTTCGGTGTCCTATTTGTGGGACCCCTCTCCCCGCGCTCATGGATGGGGTCCGATATTGCCCCAACAATAGGTGCGCGAGAACCTCGGCCTACAATGAGGGGCGAATTCTCGCCTATTCTCTGGAACAGAGACGGGCCAATAGCGCGAAAGCTAATTTGGTAGCCCGAGCGTCTGGCGTTTTTGACCGTCAGAATTGGGGAGCAAGGAATCCTTCCACACTCAAGAAGATGCGCGCCGGCTCAGCCGCGGCTATGCGGAACCTTACCAGCACAGGCAAGTGGCAGCCAGAGGTATTCCTGGAGGAGAAACTGACTCGTGCGGGGATTTTATTTGAGAGAGAGAGACCTATCAAGACCGACAGGGTGGTTCGGGGCGGCCGTGGTCGGACCAGGAACTCGACTTTGTTTTTGGATTTCTACATCCCATCCTTAGCCCTCGGTATCGAGCTAGATGGGGTCCATTGGCATAGCCAGCCCGAGGCGGTCGAGAGAGACAAGTGGAAAGATGCAGCCTGCGTCAGAGACGGAATTAGACTTCTCCGAATTCCGTCACACGAGATTTATAAGAGAGCCGATGCTCTAGTTGAAAGCCTTGTCCTCTGGGGCAAGAACCACTCAGGAGAGTTGGGGGTTTCATGGGTGACGGTCAAAACAGTTGTCAGAGGAATAGTCAATAGAAACGACCACGTCTTTGCGAAGAAATACGACATTTGTTTGGAGGCTGACGAGCATTCCTTCTGCTGCCAGACCATCTTAATTCACAATAGCCGGTACCTGTCCGTGCCCTTCGACCACTCGCCGGGGAAGGGCACCACGGGGACGACCCCGGCGGGGAAGACCCTCATCGACACCATCCGCTCGGAGCTGAAGTCCAGGGGCATCCCCTTCGGGAAGCTCGAGCGCGGCCCTGACGGGAAGCCCCTCCTGGGGAAGCTCCACAGCCTGGACATCACCAAGCAGCCGCTGAAAGCCGTCAACGCCCCCGGCCAGGGGTGGGGGGCCGTCGGCGCCGTCCGCCAGGGGCCGACGATGTCCGGCGGCCAGGCCCTGCGGGGGCAGACCCAGGGGACGCCGTTCCTCCAGGGCATTCGCATCTACCAGAAGTCCGTCAAGGACGCGAAGACAGGCAAGGAGTCCGTGAAGCGCAGCATCATGACGTTCCGGACCGTCAGCTCGAAGATGAAGGGCAGCGGCAGGTGGACGCACCCGGGCCTGAAGCCCATGCACCTCCTGGAGGAGGGCGCCGACTGGGCTATGAATCAATGGACTAGAATTATTGGGCCAGAGATGGTCCGACACATCGTGGGGGGCATCTAGGCCGTGCCGGCGACGACGTACGAGCCCGTGGATGCCGGGGACCGCCACGGGCCGGCGGCGCTGGCGGCCGCGCTCATCCCCAAGTACCACCCGCACCTCGCCGACGCCCGCATGGGGTTCGTCTGGCGGTCCCGGGCCTCGGAGCGCGGCGCCCACGTCGTCCTCGGGAAGGCCGCCCGCGCGCCGGCGCACCTGCAGGCGCTCGCGGGCGTGGACTTCGTCCTGGAGTTCGCCGCCGACCGGTGGGCGACCCTCGACGACGCCCAGCGCCTGGCCCTGGTCGACCACGAGCTGTGCCACTGCGGCGTGGATGTCGACGAGCAGACGGGCGCCCGCGAGTGGGTGCTCGTGGACCACGACCTCGAGGAGTTCTCCGCCGTGGTGCAGCGCCACGGCCTGTGGAAGTCGGACCTACGGTCGTTCGTCGCCGTCGCCGGGCAGGACCAGCGGCGACCGTGTCGGGACCCGGACTGGGAGCGCCTGCATGGCCGCAACAGCCTCTAACGACAACAACAGCGCCCGCGGCGGCAGCACGCCGGAGGTCCTGGTCATCGTGGACCGCCGCGTGGCCACGGCCGTCACCGCGGAGACCGCGCCGGCGCTCCTGCACAAGTACCTGACGTCGGAGGCCAGCCGGAAGGCGTACGCGCAGGCGAGTCGCAAGGCCATGCACACGACCGTCGCCGCCGGGGAGCAGCCGCAGGGGCATCGCCCGGACTTCGTGGTCCAGCTGGCGGCCGCCGTCGTGGAGATGCTCGTCGACGCCGGGGAGCAGTACAAGTTCCTGTACCCGTACGACACCGTCCTCGTGGCGGACTTCCTGGACGTCCTGGCGACGGCCCGCGGTCGCGTCCTACGGGCGGCGCAGGCGCAGCACCTGGCGACGACGGACGACGTCACGCCGTCGCCGCCGGTGGCGAAGAAGGTCGTCGACGATGACGACGACGACCCCGGGGACGACGACAGCGGCGGCAGCGGCGACTAGCTAGTAGACCTTCCGGAGCCACAGGAACACGGTCAGAGGTCCTTCCCGAGGACGCTCGCGCTCGCGCTCTTCCACGCCGGGCGGTTGCCGTCGTCGTTGTCGTCGCCGCCGGGCTTCTTCTTGGCGGCCATCGTGGCCTTGCGACTGCGACTGTTGTACCGAGGGTCGCGGATGCTGGCGTCGATGTCCAGGTGCAGGACCCGGCCCTCGCGGCGGCCCACCGTCGAGAAGACTTCCCTCAGGCCCTTGATGGTCTTGCCGTCGTACCCGACAACGGCCCCGACGTCGTCGCGCGCGCACACGATGGCCATGTACGGCACGCCGTCCGTGTACCAGTCCTCGTGGACGGACACCGCCTCTGGCTTGGTCACGAGCGCCATCACGATTTCCGTCAGAAGCTCCTCTGCGTCCAGGGGTTCCTCGGTGTTGCTGTCCTGGATGTCGTCCTTCGTCGTCGTTCCCATGTGGGTACTCCTTTCAATAGTCGCCACCGTATCACGGTGAGCAACCGGCCGTCAATTCGTTCTATAACACCGTCCCGCGGCAATCTACGTCAGCGGCCATGCCCGGTGACGCACTTGGAATCCTACAGAGTGACGTATTGGTTCGGAAGGCCCTGGAGGCCGCCCTGGCGGACATCCGCGCCAACCCGTGGCTGCTCGACTACGTGTTCGCGTACCTGCCCAAGGACGGCCTGACTGTCAGCGAGTACGGCCACAAGGAGGTCGTCAACGCCAAGCGGTGGTTCCTGGCCAACAACGTCCGCGTGGTCATGGTCACGGCCATGAACGCCGGTGACCGCCTGCCGGCCATCAGCGTCGAACTCGTGGAGTCCACGGAGGCCAACGAGAACACCCTCGGGGACGTCCACTACAACCCCCTCGAGGGCGTGCCCGCGCCCGTGCCGACGCTGACGGACCCCTTCACGCCCACGTCCTGGAACTCCCAGACGGCGACGCTCGTCCTCCCGCCGTCGGCGGTTGCGCAGGTCGACGTCGTCCCGGGGATGTCCATCGTGCTCCCGAACGGCAGCTCCTACGCCATCACGGAGGTCCTCGACGAGGCCACGGTCGTCGTCGTCGGCGCGGGCGAGAACATGAACTGGGCGCGGGCCGTCGTGCAGCCGCCGGCGCCGGCCCTGGTCCGGCACATGGAGTCGGCCAGCTTCAAGGAGACGTACTCCCTGGGCGTGCACATACATGGCGAGCCGGCGTACCTCACGTACCTGCACTCCGTCCTGGTGTTCTGCCTCCTGAGGTACAGGGAGGTCCTCCTCGAGGCCCGGGGGTTCGAGCGGTCGTCGTTCAGCAGCAGCGACGCCGCGCGGAACGCCTTCTTCGGCGAGGAGAACGTCTTCTCGCGGTACGTGACCTTGCAGGGCTACGTCCGCCACTACTGGCCGAAGCTCGTCGTCCCGACGCTGACGTCCGTGCTCGTGTTCCCCGTGGTGACGTCCGTCACCCAGGACGGCACGGACACCAGCTCCGTGGTCACGCCCGTGGACCCCACGCAGGTCAACACGGACCTGGCGGACGCCGTCGGCTGGGGGGCGCCCGGCGACGACGTCGACGCCGAGCTGGCGGCGAAGACCGCCGGGTACGGCCTGCGCCAGCCCGGGGAGCTGCAGGGCCCGTCCACGGACGACGACAACGGCGCCCCCGACGGTCCGCAGGGCCCCGCAGTGCAGCCGCAGCCCAACGGCCAGCTGGCGTCCATCCTCGAGGACGAGCAGGGGCCGTCGGCGCAGGACGTCGGCACGCCGCAGGGCAATCTACCTGTGGACGTCAGCAACCTCGAGGACGAGTAACCGCCAGTGGCCGACCTCAGCACGCACAGGATGTTCGCCCCGGGGTCGTCGTTCGGCATCATGTCCGGGGACAAGCCCAGGTACGCGGGCGAGAGCGCGCACCTCGGCCACGAGGGCCTCAAGGCCACCCTGCAGCAGCTGGGGCTGCAGCACGACGAGGTCCAGGGGGACTACGACGGCCCGGAGCGGTCCGTGGTCGTGTACAACCCCACGAGGGAGCAGGTGTTCGCCCTCGGGCGCGCCTTCGGGCAGGAGAGCGTCGTCTGGGGCCACAACGCCCACGGCGGCAAGCAGCCGCACGCCGAGCTTCTGTACACGAACGGCCCCAAGGCCGGGACGGCGCACGTCCCCGCGCCGGGGATGCCCCCCCTCGTCGAGCACTTCGCCTCGCAGCCGCCCCAGAACTACTACACGCAGGTCCCCGGCGGCCCCGGGTACTTCCGCCTGAACTTCGACTTCGACCACACGGTGCCGGTGCCGCTCAGCGTCGGCACCCGGCACCCGCAGGCGCTGCCGCCGGCGGCCGTTCCCAGGCCGGACCTCGGGAAGTCTGAGGGCGCGGACGTGCTCGCGGAGGGCGTGCACGCGTACCCGTGGCACGACGGCCACACGGACGCGCACCTGCTGGTGGCCGCCCCGGGCGTGGTCCTGCACCGCACTGGCGGGGTGGCGAAGAACGACGGCGAGCGCACGGACCGGTCGCTGATGTTCGACCCCTACCGGGACCTGCGGGGGAGCTTCGCCAAGGGCGCCATCACGGACCCGAGCATGGGCCTGCAGGCCGCCCGGGGGAGCTTCGCTGCGGACCCCAGTGTCCGCAAGGGCGACAACATCGGGGGCTCCCGCGCCGCCGGGGACGCCAGCGTGCCGTCCCCGAGGGGGTCGTTCGCGCACATGGCCGACACGCGGGGGGCGCACGACGACGGCCAGCTGGGCAAGGACGAGCCCGACGCCAACCCGCAGTTCGCCCCCGCAGGCAAGGCCCCGGAGTACCAGGACTTCGCGCGGCCGTTCGGGACCGTCCTCGGCCGGGACCACCCGCAGTCGCACCACCACTACAGGTACGAGGGCCGCCTCGGGGACATCCAGCGCCTGGTCCAGGACCACGGGTACCAGGTCGTCAAGGCCGGGGGCAAGTACGGCCGTCCGGACCTGGCGACGAAGAACTACAACACCGGGCACCTGATGGTCTACGACCCGGACTCCGCCGGCTTCGGCGGCGACAGCCGGTACACGGAGGCGTGGCGGGCCATCCACGAGCTGGCGCACGCGCTCACGTACCCGGACATCAACGCCAAGTACGGCAAGGGCCGGCGCATGGGCAAGCTCGGCGTCCACCGGACGCCCACAGAGGCCCGGCGGGCCGTCGAGTGGGAGTGGCTGGCCGGGCACAAGCAGAGGGAGCTGTCGAAGCAGCTCGGCATCGACGTCAGCGACCAGGACTTCGCCCGGGAGATGAACTGCCTCATGCACGACGCCGCACACCGGGCTGTCACGGGGAAGTTCTCGGACCCGCAGCAGGAGGGCTTCCAGCCGCACCCGCACCTGCAGCCGCTGGAGACCGCCCTGGGGCTCGTCAACGAGCACGCGCACCGCCTCGGCCTCCAGGACCCGGACCAGAAGCTCGGCAAGGCCGAACAGTCGCTGCCGTCGTGTGCCCACCCGGGATGCACGAAGAAGCCTCACGTCGGCTACAAGGGCAAGGCCTATTGTGGCGACCATGCGAGAGCTGACATTGAGGCGGACAAGAGGCGGAGGTCGGCGATGAGGCCCGTCGAAGGCGGAGGCGAGACCACGCCTCCCAAGGAAGGTCACCTCAAGGTCGTCAAGGCCGACGACGACGGGGCGGTGACGTCCCTGCGCAAGGCCCTGGAGGTCGTGGGACGCCGACAATCTACACCGCCAGGAGCGACGACGGAGCCCGAGACGATGGCCGACAACCAGAAGTTCTACACCCCGGAGCAGGCGGCGACGCTCCTCGTGAAGGCGCTGGCGACGCGCGTCGAGGATTTCCGGGCCAAGCTCGAGGACCTGCAGAAGCGTGAGGCCGTCGGCGCTGCCGGTAAGAAGTACACGACTTGCGATGCCGAACACCATGGTCTGAAGTGTGGGCACACTCACGGCCATGAGGGGGCCCATTCGGCTCACGACCCCAAGGTCAGTGGCAACCGTACGTGGGTAGATGCCAAGAAGGCCGAGGACTGCCCTAAGTGCGGCCGCGGCAAGGACTACTGCGCGTGCGGCGAGGCCGGCTGCGGCAAGTGCGGGGGCAAGCACCCGACGTCGGACCACGCGGCGCACACGCTCTTCGACGAGCCCTGGCCCCAGGTCCTGCACCCGTCGGACAAGAAGGCCAAGAAGTCCGAGGGCGCCGCCGACGGCTTCCGCATCGCGTGGGCGAACCTCCGGAAGTCCGGGGCCGTCGGCGGTGGCTCCGAGAACCTGTCGAGCAACGCCGGCCCCGGGCAGGCGCTGATGATGGGCGAGAAGGAAGGCTGCGGAAAGCCCACCATGGACGACGGCAGCCCCTGCCGTCACGGCACGCTCTGCGAAGCCTGTATTCGGCGCAAGCACAAGCGCGCGCGGATGAAGCCCATCGAAGGCGGCGGCGAGACCACGCCCCCCAAGGGAGGGCACCTCAAGGTCGTCAAGGCCGACCAGCCTTCGGGCGCGGGTGCCGTCGCGGGTCCGCCCTCGAGCATGAACCTCAGCGAGGAGAGCAGCGGCGTCGTCGGCGACAACGGCTCCCAGGGGCACAAGGTCGACAACCTCCGGCAGAAGCAGGCCGTGCCGGTGCGCACCGACGACCCGCGGGCGAACAACCCCGTGTCGGCGCCGGCCCTCAAGGTCGAGCACACGGGCAACGCCATGGGCACCGGCGGGGCCATCCGCCCCCTGGCGCCCGGCGGCAAGTCGCCGTCGAACCGCAACCCCGAGCCGAAGCCGGTGCTGCCGTCCACGACCAGGAAGGCCGACGTCCCCATGGCCAAGCCCCCGGGGGGCAACCCCACGGCGGCGGGCGGCACCTCCGTGCCGACGTCCAAGCCCGGGTCCCCGAAGGTCGGCGCCGTCGGCGGTGGTGGTATGCACGCGCCGGGTCTGGGTAAGGGCCTGGCGGACCTGCATCCGGTCGTACAGGGGGCGCTCGCCGGCGCCGCCGAGGGGCAGCTGCACGCCTACGCGGTGCACCCGAACAGCGGCAAGGCCCTCTTCGCCGGGGGCGCCCTCGGGGCCCTCCACGGGGCCCTGCAGACGCTGCGCACCCCCAGGGCCAAGCCCGTCCAGGGCCCGGCCATGAACAAGGCCGGCCTGGAGAAGGGCGTGCCGGCGGCGCCGAGCCGGGACCTCAAGACCGCGCTCATGCACGACCGCACGCAGGGCCCGCACAACCCCGCGGCGGCGGGTCTGGCGGCGGCCAGCGCCGGCGCTGGCGCGGCGCCGAAGATGCCCACCCCCGGGGAGCACGCCCAGCGTGCCGCCGGGTTCTCGGACTTCATGCCCGCGGGGAAGTTCGGTGCCCCACCGACTTCCGCCGCGGCGTCGCCTGTCAGTGGTGTCGCCAAGCCCGCAGGGGCGGCCATGCCCAAGCTCGGGGCCTCACCTGGACTCGGTGGCACCCCCAAGGCCCCGTCGGCGGGTATCGGCGTCACCCCCAAGGCGGGGAACAACGGCATGGTGGGTTCCCAGTCGGGATTCGGTGGTGCACCAAAGCCCGCAGGTGGCGCTGCACAGCACTTGCCTAAGCTCGCCGCCGCTCTCAAGCCCAAGGTCCCGGCGGGGGGCGCCGCGCCGGCCATGAAGGCCAACAAGTCCTAATCTAGGCGCCCAGGAGACGAGCGATGGCCCAGCAGTACGTAGACCCGAATTTCGGCACGCTGGTTGTCCCGCAGGCCGTTGCGGGGTACACCGTCGCGCCGGCCAACGCCGGCCTGGCTGCCAACGGTATCGTGATGCTCGTCGGCGAGGCCGACGCGGGTCCGGATTACACGCTGGAGACGAACGGCGTCGCCGGCGGGCCCATCGACCTCAGCGGGAACTCCTTCGGTCCGGACCAGCTGTCGGACGTCGTCGCCAAGTACGGCAGCGGGCCCATCGTCGACGCCATGCGGAACCTCGTGGCGCCGAGCAACGACCCGCAAATCACGGGCGCCCCGGCGGCGTTCGTCATCGCGAAGACGAACGTCAGCACCCAGGCCACGGCGTCGCTGCTGGGCTTCTCCGGGGCGGCGTTCGCGACCCTGGGCGCGCTCCAGCGTGGCCAGGGCGGAAACAACGTCTCGGCGGCCGTCGCTGTCCCCGGGTCGTCCTCGAGCGTCCAGGCGCAGGCCGAAGCTGTGCCGTCCGTGAAGTTCACGGCCCTGGCCGGCACGGGGACTGTCTACGGGGCGCTGCGCGTCAACGGCGGCGCCGCGGAGACCTTCTCGTGGGACGGTTCCGCGACCATCGTCCTCCCCCCGGCGATGGTCACCGCCCTGTCGCTGACGGGCGTCACCGTCCAGGGCGGCGCGCAGACGTCCATGCTCTCCGGGGCGGGCGTCGCCATGGCCTTCGCCGCCACGGGCAACGCCCTGACCATCACCCTGTCGGCGTCGACGTTCAGCATCCAGGCCGGCGTCGGCGACATGCTGTACATCCCCCACGGCGGCACCATCGCCTCCGCGGCGGGGAACACCAGCCTCGCGGGGTCGTACGTCGTCACGGCGGCGAACGCCGCGAAGACGAGCATCACCGCCACGAAGCTCCTGGACGCCACGCCTGGCACCACGGCCACGCTCACGCCCGTGAGCGTCGGCACGACGCCTGTGTCCTCGGCCGCGGCCACGGACCTCCTGGACTTCGCGCCCGTCATCCTCAGCCAGGATGCCTCGGGGACGACCGTCGCCGTGGGCAGCAACGGCGCCGCGCTTCCTCAGGCGACCATCAACGTCGCCTCCACGACGGGGTTCCCCTCCTCGGGGTCGGCCACGGTGCAGACGTCCGCGGCGGGCGCGCAGGTCTTCACGTACACGGGCGTCACCGGGACGGCCTTCACGGGCTGCAGCGGCGGCACGGGGACGCTGAGCACCGGCGGGGCGGTGACGAACCCCCTGGCGGGCATCGGCCGGAGCCTCGAGGTCGCGGACGGCGTCAGCGCCCAGACGGACTCGCTGACGAACCTCTTCTACGCCCTGAACACCTCCAAGGTCACGTGGGTGAGCGCCAGCGGCGCGCCGGCGCTCATCGCCTCCGCGCAGGAGTACGTCGCCGAGGTGGACACCAGCAACCAGACGACGGCGACCTCGGAGGCGCTCGTCGCCGGCGGGGAAATCGGGCTCCAGCTGGGGTTCTCCGGCGCCACGGCCCAGGTCGTGAACAACGGCACGACGCTGACGTTCACGCTCAGCACCGGCACCCTCGGGCCCCTGCAGCTGTCGAACTTCAAGACCATCTCCCAGCTGGCCGCGTACCTGGCCGCGCAGCCGAACTTCACGGCCGCCGTCGGGACGGGCATCACCGGGAGCCTCCCCCCGACGGCCCTCGACCAGGGGACGTTCACCTTCGGGACGTCGTGGGGCGCCAAGGCCCTGCGGTGGAAGGTCGACGCCTACCGCTTCGCGACGCGGGGCATCGCCTCGTCGTCGCTGGTGCAGCTCAACACCCCGCTGCCGAAGTCGGGCCTGCCCATGCCCCAGGCGGCGGTGTTCCTCTCCGGGGGTGCCCGCGGCGGCAGCTCTGACGCGAACATCACAGGGGCCATGGACGCCCTGCAGAACGTCATCGGGAACTTCCTGGTGCCGCTCTTCAGCCAGAACGCGAGCCTGGACATCGCCGTGGGGACGACCGACCCCTCGAGCACGTACGACATCGCGAGCATCAACGCCTACGCGAAGACGCACGTCCTCCTGATGTCCCAGCCGAAGCGTAGGCGCGCGCGGCAGGCGCTGCTTGGCATTCGCGACACCTTCGCCAACGCCCAGGCGGCGGCGTCCAACCTCGCGTCGTTCCGCTGCGCCATGACGTTCCAGGACGTCATCGCCACGGGCGGCACGGGCGCGCTCACGCAGTTCCAGCCCTGGCTCGGCGCCGGCCTGGCGGCGAGCATGCAGGCCGCGGGGTTCTACCGGGGCATCGTCCAGAAGCTCCTGAACGTCAGCGGCGCCGTGCAGGCCGCCGGGGACTACAACGACCAGAACCTCAGCCAGGAGACGACCGCCCTCCAGGCGGGGCTGCTGCCCATGAAGAGGGACCTCGCCAGCGGTGGCGGCGTGTCCTTCATCAGCGACCAGACGACGTACGGCACGGACTCGAACTTCGTGTACAACAGCATCCAGGCCGTGTACATCGCCGATGTCATGGCGGCGACGCTGGCCCAGCGAATGCAGAGGGCCTTCGTCGGCCAGTCCGTGGCGGACATCAGCGCCAGCATGGCCGTGGCGTACGTCAAGAACATCCTCACGGACTTCCTGACGCTGAAGCTCATCGCCCCCAGCGACGGCGCCCCGAAGGGGTACCAGCCGGGGAGCATCCACGTCAAGATTTCCGGCACGGTCATGACCGTGAAGATGAACCTCTTCCTCGCGGGCCTGCTGTACTTCGTGCCCATCGAGTTCCAGCTCAACCAGGTGCAGCAGTCCGCGTCGGCGTAAGGAGTACACGTTCCCATGGCCCCTCCGAAGGTCGTTCACGGCGCCCGCGCTATCGTCCAGCTCGTAGACCCGAACACGGGCGTGGGCTCGAACGTGGGCATCTTCGACAACTGCAGCTACAGCCTGACGTACGACGTCCAGCCGGCGTTCATCCTCGGGCGGTTCTCCGCGGCGGAGCTGGGGTACACCGCCCAGGAGCCGGTGCCCATCACCTGCTCCGGGTGGAGGGTCATCAGCGCGGGTCCGCACCAGCTCCCCGGCAATGGGATGATGGGCGGCGTCCCGCACCTGCAGGACCTGCTGATGAACGACTACATCTCCCTGCAGGTCGTGGACCGCCAGTCGGGGAAACCCATCGCGACGTTTTCCAGCGTCCGCGCCACGGGGTACTCCACGACCATCCAGGCGCGTCAGCTCGAGACCGTGACCGTGAACTTCACGGGCTTGCTCGTCGACGACGAGAGCGGGGACAACACCGAGTCCCCGCCGGCCGCAGACCTGCCGTAAAGCGCGACCTACTAGGTCGTCTCGTACAGGACATCGACCGCTTTCTGGGTCTCGGCCACGTACGCCTCGGGCTTGTACGCCTGGATGTCGTCCCACCCGTGGTAGTGCAGGCAGGCCCTGCATACGTGCAGGACCCACCGTGCCCCCTGGTACGGGCTTCCGGGCCTGCTCTTGGCCTTGGACACCACGGCGGACGTCGTCGGGGTCGCGCACAGGTAGCACGGCCTCGAGTCCGAGGTGGCGATGAGCATCGTCGTCACGGGCTGGGGCTTACAGGCCAGCAAGGGCGTCCCCCTCCGGGTCCTCGAGGGCCAGCGCCTCGGCGCAGTGCTCGCACGTGGTCTCGATGCGCGCCCGCCGGCGCCTGCCCCTGAAGGTCGTTCGCACGTCCACGGTGTCGCCGCAGCGCATGCACGTGCCGTAGCACTGCCGCTGCGCCGCGGCTATGGCCGCCTGGACCTCCGGGGGCGCGCCGGCGGCGCTGGTGCCCACGACCAGGCGACGGTCCACGACGTCGAGCCTGGTCACGCACCGGTCCCACGTCGGCACGGACGCGCACCGCCTCAGGAGCAGCTCCAGGACGTTCTGCCACCCGGAGGGGATGCGGACGTCCATGGGCACGCGCAGGCGCAGGTCCTCGACGAGGCGCGGCCACCACTCGCTGGCGGCCACGCCCCGGTACGCCCGGCGCCAGCCGTCGCCCTTGGTGAGGATGGACAGGAGCTTCGGTGGCTTGTACGCCGGCGCGTCCCCCCGCTGGGCCTCCTCCCCGGGCAGGACGTCGTCACGCCTCGTCTTGGGGATGCGGTACTGCCGTCGGGGGTCGATGTCGTCCCGCAGGGCCATGGCCTCAGCGTACCACCGGCTTCTCGCGGTCCGAGCGCGCGCGCAGGTCCTGGGCCTGTTCCAGGGCGGACGCCCCCTTCGGGAGCCGCGGCGCGGTCTGCTGCGACGACCACGCAGCCAGGACGTCGTAGGCCCACGACCAGGACTTGACCTCACGCCCCATCAGGAGGTCGGCGGCCTTCTCCATCACGGTCTCGAGGTAGACGACACGCCGTCGCCAGGTCTCGCAGGACTGGCAGGACTGGCACCGCTCCTGTTGCTGGGAGGACGGGCGTGAGGTAGTGCGTCCAGCCACGGCCGCCGCGTCGTTTTCCTCGTCCATGTCCAGGGTGCTGGGGTTGGGCATGTCCAGGACTATAGCACGGTCGGCCTCCCACGGCAATCTAGGGCCTAAGTCAAACAAAGCCCACGAGGACGTCTGTGCATATGTCCGCACCCAAATCTCCACCTCCGTCGCCGCCATCGCCCCCGTACTCCAACGGCAACGGCAACGGCAACGGCAACGGCGGCACGGTCATGTCCGTGTTCCTGGACAGCCACGAGGCCCGTCTGCAGGGCGTCGAGCACGCGATGTCGGAGCTGGTTGCCATGACGTCGAGCACGGACACGAAGGTCGACGGCATGGCGACCATCCTGGAGAAAATTGACACCAAGCTGGACTCGCACATGACCTCCCTGGAGGGCATCCGCGCCAACGGTCAGCAGGTGGCCATGCGAGTCCACGACCTGGAGACGCGCGCCAAGTCCGAGGAGAAGCACAGCGACAACGTCAAGTACGCGTTCTGGACCGCCGTGGCGGGCATCGCCGTGGAGCTGGTCCTGCACCTGCTGACCTTCGCCAAGAAGGGGCACTAGGCCATGGCCGACGACAACGACAACATGCAGAAGGCCTTCAACTGGCAGAAGTTCGCGCTCACGTGCGTGGCCATGCTGGTCCTCGTGGGCCTGGCCGTCGCCGCTGGGTGGCTGCCCGGCATCCACGACCTGTACTCGCAGGTGTCCGCCAGCCTCCTGGGGGTACTCGGCGTTCACCACGGCCACCACCTCCTGTCGCAGAGGCTCTCGTCCTTGTCGTCCGGCGACGACGACAGCGACGACGCCACCCCGGCGGACCCTGCGCCGGCGGCCCCGAGTCAAGACGACACGAAGTTGCCACCTGTGGCAACGCCGCGCATCGTTGAACACCCCGTGGCGGCGGAGGCCCCGAAGGCCGCCACGCCGGCGTCGCCGCTCACCGCCGAGGTCCTGGCGACGGTCATGCCCGAAGCCGGCGCGGAGCGCTGTCGCGTGCACGCGCCCGCCGCCGCCGCCGCCTGTCGCCGGTGGGGCGTGGACGCTAACGTCGAGCGCCTGGCGATGTTCCTGGGGAACTGCGCCCTGGAGTGCGACCAGCTGCGGCACCTCGAGGAGGAGTGGGTGCCCACGCAGGCGCAGCTCGACTACGAGCCGCCGCACCACGTCGCGGCCATCCTCGGGAACACCGAGCCCGGGGACGGCCACAGGTTCATGGGCAGGGGCGTCATCCAGCTCACGGGGCGCTCGAACTACCGCCAGGCGGGGCTCGCCGTCGGGCACCCGCTAGAGGACGTCCCGCCCATGGCCACGCGGCCGGACGTCGCCTGGGACGTCGCCGCCTGGTTCTGGGCCCACCACGGGCTGAACGCCATCGCCGACGCCGGGGACTTCCAGAAAACGGTCCGGATTATAAACGGCGGCCTGACGGACCTCAAGGACCGCCAGACGTTCTACGCCCGGGCCCGTCGGGCCCTGGGGTCGTCGAGCAGCAGCTAGCCCGGGTCGGACGCCGGCTGCAGGGCGACGTGCAGCCGCGCCGGCAGTCGGAGGTCGTCCCGCAGGGGCGTCAGGACGTCCGCCGCCGGGGACCGCACGATGGCGTCCACGGCCCGCGCCCGCAGGGCGTCGTCCGCGGACATCCACCACTCACCGCCGGCGGTGGCCAGGCGCGACAGCAGCGCCTGCAGGGTCAGGTGCAGGCGCTGGGCGACGACGCGCAGCCACCCCTCGCCGACGACGCGCTGCGCCTCGGCCTGGGTGGAGAACGTCCACCTGTTGGGGTTCTGCAGCGACACCGTGCCGTTCGCGTAAGGCTCGTGGAGCATCAGCGACCCCGTGTCGGTGATGAGCCTCACCGGGCACGCGGCCTCGAGGGTGTACGTGCCCATGGAGTACGCCTGGTCGGAGACGACGCACACCAGGGGCACGCGCAGGGACGTCAGGGCGGCGACGATGCGCGCCCCCGCCTGGACCTCGCCACCGCGGGTGTCCAGGACCAGTACGACGGCCTCCACGCGGTCGCCGGTGTACGCGCCGCCGTCCGTCTGCTGGTGCTGGCTGTCGTTGACGGCGGCCACGAGGGCCTCCACGGACGACGCCGTGTCGTCGCCGATGTCCCCGCGGAGGAGCATCTGCGGCACGAAGTGTCGCCAGTACGCGGGCTTGTGCAGGGCCGCCGGTGGCGGCGTCCCGGTGTCGGCGGCGCCGCCGCCGCCGTCCGCGGCCGCGGGGGCGCTCTCCTCGCGGATGACGACCGGAGGGGTGACGCTGGTATTGCTGCTCGTCGCCGAGGTGGGCACGTGCGCGCACGTCGACAGCCCGAGGAAGACCGCCGTGGTGACCGTGGACAGAAAGAGCTGCAGCGCCTGCATGCGGGTCATCGTCGTGGACCTCTTCCTTGGACTATAGCAGAAGGGAGGGGGCTCCCCTGTAGGCGTAGATTAACGGACGCCGACGTGCTACTATCTAAGGTACCATGACTCAGTGCGGCGTCTGCACGCGGGACTTCGTGTCGTGGCTGTACGGGAACACCCGCCGCCGGTGGGGGGCGCCTGCGGTTCTACGACCACGCGTACACGCCCGAGGAGGCCGTGCGCCGTCGCGGTGGCAATCTAGTTCCTTGAACCCACGGGGGCCGCCGCGACGGCAAGCACTCCGTCTTTTTCAAGGAGACGACGACCATGGCCGCAACAGGACCTTTGGATGGACAGACGTCCTTGGCCATGGACATCGTGTGGCAGCGGCTGCTCATGGACGGCGGCATGACCAACCCCCCGTCGCAGAGCATCAGCGTGGCCCTGAACACCGTCTATGGCCAGACAGGGCTCGCGAACACGGCGGTGCTCGCCGGCGCCAACGCGGGGTCGACGCCGACGCTGACCGTCACGGGCTCGGACGCGAACGTGGGCTTGAACATCACCCTGAAGGGCAGCGGTTCCGTCGCCATCGGCACGGGCCTGAACCAGGTAGTCTTGGGGTGGGGAGGCTCGTCGAACGTTTACGCCTCGGGGTTCACGACCGCCCCAGGTAACTGGACGTCAGGGAACGCCCTCGTGTTGCAGTACGGCGGCACGGGCACGGACCCGCGCATCGTCGTCAGCGGCTACGACACAAACCCCAACCTCGTCCTCCAGGGCCAGGGCGCGGGCGCCCTCATCTGGAAGAACGCCAGCGGCACGCAGGAGTGGAAGGTCGACTCCTTGGGGAACATGAGCTGGGCCGGGTCCTTGGCGGGGGGCGCGACCGCCCACGCCGGGACGGGGGACATCGCCGCCACGGAGTTCATCGCCGCCGTGACGTCGACAGCCGCCGCGTACACGCTCACACTCCCCACGGGCACGGAGGGGCAGCTCATCATCGTCCAGGACCAAAGCGGTGGCGCGGCGACGCACAACATCACCATCGCCCCTCCCGCCGGGGGGACCATCAACGGCGCCGCGTCGGCGCTCATCAACACGGCCTACGGGGTCCAGCGCTTGTACTGCGGCAGCGCCAACGGCCTGTCGTGGTACCTCTGGTAGCGCCGTGATTGCTGCCGCCTAGCTGTACCGCAGCTGCCACCGGTGCTGGGCCCGGACGGCCCGTGCCCCAGGGATGGCGACTTCCTTCCCGGGGTGGAGCGCCGCCGCGGCGACCTTCGCGGCCGCGCTGGCCTTCAGCACCGCCTCGTGGACGTCCATGGCCTCGACGACCTCGACGTCACCGTTCTGGTACTCGACTTCCCACTTCATGTCCGTTCTCCTCTCCTTGCCTTCCTACTAGGTCCAGAGGTGGTTTCTGACCGCCATCAGGCGGTCGAACTGCAGGCCGTCCTTCTTCTCCAGGGCCTCCAGGGCCTCGTGGTAGGCCTTCCACCGCGGGTCGTCGTTGAAAACCACCCTCGAACGGTCGGTCCCGTCCTCGCATGGAACCAGGTCGAAGCTCTCCCCCGCGGCGGCGACCGTGGCCTCGTAGCTGGCGTCGAGCGCCGCCCACTCCTCCCGTCGGCCGCGGACCCACCACCGGTACAGGTCCAGGATTTCCGACTTGGCGTGCGCCCACGGCTCCTCGTCCCAGGACACGACGCCCCCCTCTCCGACGGGACTGCCGTCGTCGGTCATCTCCTCCTCGACGAAGTCCTTCAGGGCCCGGAACGCCGCCAGGAAGATGACGTGACTGCGGTCGCACCAGCCGCCGACGTACTCCCCCTGGTGTCGGAGGTCCAGGAGGTGGTACCGGTGCCAGTGGATGTCCACCTGGAGTCGAACCCACTGAAGGAAGCGCGTCCACATGGCCTAGTTATAGCACGCTACTTCTTCTCGAGAAGCTCCTGGTACCCGCGGAGGCGCTCCACGGCCGTCGACCGCTGGTCGTGCTGCGGGCACACGCCGTCGTAGCGCACGCTCAGGCCCCGCTGGGCCTCGTCGGAGGCCGCGCCCAGGTGCTTGAGCACCTGGAAGGCGAACTTCGAGCACCGGCCCCAGAACGCCGTCGGGCCGAAGTCCGAGAACCTGCAGTTCCCGCACGTACGCACGACGCGGTAGTCGATGTCCTGCAGGACCTTGAGTCTGTTCGCGTCCATGCCCGGCACCCTAGCACGGGCACCGGCCGGGTGTCAACGCTTGCCGCCGTCGCCGCTGGACGCCGCCGCCTGGGGGTCGACGTAGGACATGCACTTGCAGTTGCAGACGCAGCACACGCGCGCGCCCGTGGTGTCGCCGGCGAGCCGTCCCGTGTGGCCGCTGAACTTGTCCCTGCACCCCGCGCACCGGCGGTCCGCGGGGACGTCCGCCGCGCGCGGGGTGGTGCCGTCGTCGCCGACGAGCGCCGCCGCGGTCTTGCTCAGCCAGCAGTCGCAGGCCTTCCTGGTCTTGAGTGCGACCGGGCACGACCACGCGTGGGCGCCGTTCTTCTTCGCCTCCTCGAGGAGCAGCCGCAGGGCGACGTTCTCCTCCTGGAGCTGCACGTACGTGCGGTTCGAGTAGTCCACGTTGCCGGCGGTGGTCATGTCAGGCCTCCTTATCCAAGATGGCGAGGGCCAGCTCCGCCTCGGTCAACAGCTTAGTGTCGTTCACGGGCTGCCTCCTTGTGGGGTGGTCATCATCCTTGCCTCTACGGCTCTTCGGAAGGAGGAACGCAGTTCGCGAATCGCGAACTCGAGGTCGGACACGACGGTGTACGCCCGCTTGGCACCGGCGGAGGTCAGGCGTACGTGTCCTTGCTTGGCTTTGAGGTAGCCCTTCGTCACGAGGGCGTCCATGCTCGCGGCCATCACCGCGGCGTCGTCCGTGGGCATGACCGAGGTGGTGCAACCAAACCCGATGGCCTTGTTGGCGACGACCGACCTCGGGCACCAGTCCAGGGGCGTCTGCAACACCGCCCAGAGGATGCTGAGTTCCGTCTCGAGGTTCACGCCCATGAGGCTCTCTCCTGTCGTAGATTGTAGGTCACTCCTCCTCCGGGTGGTCGGTCAGCTCGTAGATGCTCATGCACAGCGCCTGCAGGGCCCCCCGGTCGGGGGCGTGCGGCAGCGGGGACTCCCTGTACAGGCGGTCCATGTCCTGTTCCTGGGCCTGCGCCCACTCGAACAGGGTCTCGTAGGACCACGCGCCGGCGCGGATGGCCAGAAGCTCGTCCGCGTCCGGGCGCTTGACGACGACGCCCTTCCCGGCGAGAATCTCGGCGCCCATGCGCATGAGCCTGACCAAGTGCATGGCGTGCTTGGTGTCGTAGCCGTGCTTGGCCTCCAGGGCCGCCCTCTCGGGGTTCCGTGTCCGCTTCCAGTTGTGGTACTGCTCCCACTCGATGCGGGCGTTCTTGTACGCGCGCTCGTGCTCGAGCAACAGCAGGAAGTTCGTGTCGTAGCCCAGCTGCTTGCCGACGACGCGCTCCTCCGCGTCCTTGCCTCCGAGGAGGGTCGCCAGCCGCGACCGCAGGGCGTCCAGGCCGGACTTGAGCTTGACGTTCCCGGCCTCGTCGAGGTCCAGGTCCAGGTTGTACATCGAGGCCATTTCCTTGCGGATGACGTCCTCGGCGGCGAGCAGCTGGTCGTAGGGGATGACGGTCTTCTCCGGGAGGCCGAAGGCCTTCCTGGTGGGCTCTTCCTGGGGCGGAGACACCAGCCACCGATGGTGGGTGCGGATGCGCTTCAGCTGCGACATTGCGTACCCGGAGAACGTCCACCTGGCCTTGCGGCTGAGGAACGTCTGCCGGGCGTCGAGCAAGCGCCCCAGGGAGAGGAACATCCGGAACGTCCACGCGTCCCCCCTCGGGGGCGCCTCGGGGACGAGCACCCAGTCGCGCTCGTCCGTGAACAGGACCTCGATGATGCTCGGGTTGCAATCCGCGGCCAGGCGCAGGAACTTCCGCAGCGAGTACAGGACGGCGTCCGGCTTGTGGAACTCCGCCTGCTCGAACCCCGGGCCCATGCCGACGTAGTACTCCCGGGGCTCGACGACGATGCCCTTGTAGTCGGTGTCCGACGTCGGCGTCGCCGTGCCGTAGGCCTGGCTGCCGTGCTTGGTCAGCAGCAGCGTGCGGTCGCGCAGCCACTTGAGGTTGCTGCCGGCCATGGCCGTCTCGACGTCGACGTCGGTCACCGTAGGGCCCCTTCCCTCTACTTGGAGAGGGCCTGCGAGGAGCCTTCCTGCACCGGGGTACCGGCGGTGATGAGCCGGTGAGCCTGGTGCCGGATATCCTCGAGGGAGGCCACACGCTCCTGCACGTCCTTGCTCAGGCGCTCGCCCACGAGCTGCTCCTTCAGGATGCTGACCCTCGTGTCGAAGTTCCGAGCACTTGCCTGGAGACGCTTCGCCGTCTTCTCCAGGAGGTCCGTCTTCCCTGCCGCAGTGCGCTCGAGCATCAGGCTGGTTTTGTACGCGGACGGGTGGACCGGCATCTTTTCCTTGTCCCGCATGATGAGCGTCCACCCCACGAGCTTGCGGGCCACGAGCTGGACCTGCTGGGCCTCGAACGCCCGGAAGACCGAGAACCCATTCAGGACGTACTCCAGCTCGTTGGTGGGGATTTCGTCGCCAAGGCAGGGGTTCTGCCACACCCAGACGACGTACATCCGCGCCCGCGCCGGCAGGCTCTTGGTCTCGAACCACTTGGGGTAGATGGTGCGGACGTGCTTCTCGAAGATGAAGCGCCGGTTCTTGGGGGTGGCCTTCGCCATCGACCGCTCGTACTCCTCCCTGAAGCGGTGCTGCTCCCGCTCCGCCTCCTGGAAGTTGGCGTTGTTCTCCGCCAAAGAGCGGAGCGTGTTTTCGGTGTCCATTTTGTTCTCTCCTTTGTGCTGGTGCGGCAAGTTTAACTACTATAACACAGACGGCTGGTCTTTGTCACTCTTTCGGAAACGAAACGTCCCATTCCCGAAGCATGTCGTAGGCCTCTTGAGCTTCCTGCAACAACCTCGCCCTCTTGTCTTTTTCCTCCTGGGGTAGACCGGAGTTCTTGTCCGGATGGTAGAGGTGCGCTAGTTCTGAGAAGCGAATCTTGGCCGCCTTCATGTTCAGGGGATGCTGAGGGGAAAGCGGGGGGTCGATACTCAGGCTACGACACGCGTCCACCACCTGCATCCAGGCGATGCTTTCCCCGGCCACCATATTGCGGTCCGCCAAAGTGGCCCTGTGAAGAAACCCCTTCATGTGCATCAAGAAGTCCTCGACGTCCTGTTTGAGCTGCATCATCAGGGCTTCGCGTTTCTGAGGGTCGGGGACCTTCGCGAGCTTACTCTTCGCTACCTCGTGCATCTTTTCCCGCAAAGAGGCCATCCACTTGCGGTCGCTGGCATTGGTGGACTTGAACCCCTCAATGCGCAAACGAGAGGCATACTGGGGGTAGGTCTGGGCCAGGAGACGAGCGTAAAACCTCCGGTGAGTCTGGTGCACCACGCACGGTCCTCCGCGCTCCATGTTCCAGTCCAAGAGCGCATTGCTAAGGTCCAAGGCAATGCGGTTCATGGTTACCTTCTCCTCAGTGGTTTGCATCAAGAAGAGGAACCTCTCGACGATGCGCTCGAAGACCTTCGGGTTGTTTTGGTGGTACTTGAGAGAAGCCTCTCCAGAAATCACTTCGGACATTTTTCCTCCTATCCTTTCCTACCACTTGAAGGAGACGGCTGTTAGCGCTATCCCATTCGGTCCCCGCCGATGACGAACTCCCGGACGTCGTCGCCGCCGGTGGCGCCGTCCTGGGACGCGCTCATCTTCTGGCGCTGGAGTTCGACGGCCTTGACCCGGAAGGCGTGCGCGCGCTCGAGCTGGCGCTCGGCCGCCTCGGGGTCGTCCTTGCCGACGAACATCTTCGCCAGGGACTCCGCGCCCTTGGCCTGCTCCTCCAGGCCGGCGACCGTTACCGGGCCGCGAATCTCCCCACGGGCCTGGGCGGCGAGCATGAAGATTTCCACGGCCTTCTCCAGGCGGTCGGCCTCGGCCGCGAGGCAGTCGAGGTCCTTCCAGGGGATGGCCTCCAGGCGCTGCATGCGGTCGCGCACGTACGCGTGCGCGCGCTGGACGTGGATGTTGTCCTCCGGCAGGTCCTCCAGCCCGAGGTTCATCATCAAGGCAAAGCACCGACGGCGGACGCCCTTCAAGAATCCGTTTTTGGACATCATATGGCCTCCTTCATTTTGTATGGCATACCACACCACCCTGACATCGTGCAAGCCCCTGCTCTAGTAGCGGGCCGACGTACGGGGCGGACCCTCGCAGTCCTTGCAGCGGACCCTCGTGGGCCAGAAGATGACGACCTCGAGCTTCGAGGGGGCCTTCGGGACGTCGATGTCCACGATGTGGTGGCACTCCAGGGCGCCAGGCGCATCTATGCCCGGTTGGTAGTCGAGGACGCGCTTCATGACTGAAGCATAGCACCACTGCCGGCCACAATCTACGCCCTTGGGCGTCCGGCGGGCACGTCGGCGCTCTTCCCCACCTCGTTCCCGAGTCGCCGCGACACGCTGAGGCTGATACTCTGCTTGTCCGGCCCTCGGGGGCGAGGCGTTTCCCCCAACAACAGGAGCACCGACGACCATGGCCAGCATCCCCAGCATCCACGAGTTCACCGTCGACGTCATCGGCGACCAGAGCGGCGAGCGCTTCGCCGGGAAATTTTGCGCCAAGACGACGCTTACCCACAGGGAGCAGCTGCGCCGGGACGAGCTGCGGCGCATGTACCTGGGGTCGTTCGCCGGCTCGGCGCCGGCCAGTCCCAGGGCCGAGAACCAGGCCATGATTTTCGCGGAAATCAACATCCGCCTTAGCGGCGACAAGGCAGCCCCGAACTTCTGGCGGGACTCCGACGGGGGCATGGACCTCCTTGACGACAACGTCATCCAAGCCGTGTACAAGGGCGTCCAGGAGGGCATCGAGGCCCGGCAGAAGGCCCTGGCGGACGCCATCAAGGACGCCCGCAAGGACATCCAGTCGGCGGTCACTTCTGAGGCCGGGAAGTAAGACCGTCGGTCCGCTGCTAACGGACACGGGGCGCTAGTGGACGCCCAGGAGCTACTCTACCTCCGGCTGGGGGCCATGCGGGCGGTGCTCTGCGAGGGCACCGAGTACACGCTCAGGACCATCCGTAGGTGGTACGCCGAGAGGTTCGCGACGCCGCTGCACCTCGTGGGCACGGACGTCGACGGCGCGGTCCCCCTCGAGGATGTGCTCCTGCACTTCTACGAGAGCCGGTACTCGAACATGTCCGAGAAGGACCGCGACACCGAGGTCGAGGACCTGCTGATGACCCCCGAGGACTACCTCGAGGTCGGCCGCCGGCGGGACGTCGAGGAGGTCGAGAACTGGACCTTCGCGCAGGCCACGACCGCTCAGGAGCAGGAACGACGGCGCCGCGAGGCCGCGAAGAAGGACAAGGAACGGCAGCAACGGCGGTCGTCGCAGGGCGGCGACCAGCCGCTCGTGCCCAGGGCCGCGCCGGCACAGCCGAAGGTCGTCCCGGAGGCGACCTTGGACGGCCGCGGCGGCGGCCCCCCATCTCCTTCCCAGCAGCAGCAGCAGGTCGTGCCCCGGCCGTTGCCCTCTGGGAAGGACTTCGAGTCCCAGCTGCCGGAGGACGTCCACGTGCAATTTGTTCTTGATGATGAGCTTGAGGCCGTGGACCCGTTCAGCCTGGAGAAGCCCACCAAGCAATCTAAGAAGTAGACCATGAGTACTGAAGCGAAGAAGGCCTACCAACGAGCGTGGTATGCCGCCCATCGTGAGGCGGAACGCGCGAAGCGCAAGTCCTACGTTCGGAGGGCGGCTTAATGCCGGAATCAGATAAACAGGTTCGCCTGGCGTTCGTGGTGGACCAGCAGTCGGTCCAGCGGGCGCGCGACGCCATATCCTCGCTCATCTCCGACACGACGCGGCTCGCGGACATCATGTCCAGGGTCAGCCTCGGGGGCGCCCTCGGGGGCACGTCCTCGGGCGTGCGCGCCGCCTCGTCGGGCGTCGGCGGCGGCAACCTGCTGTCGAGCGTCAACGTCGGCGGGCCGCAGAACCCCAACCAGGTGCTGGCGCAGAACCCCGCGCAAAGGGTCACCAACGCCCTGGCGGAGAACGCCCGCGCCCTGCAGGGGCTGGCCAGGGGCAGCGCGGACGCCCTACGGACGATGTCCGAGGCGATGAAACGCAGCGTCGACGACCAGGGGCGGAGCGTGGACGCCCTGCAGAAGAAGCTCGCCGACCTCGTGAAGACCTACGGCAAGCTGTCCGGGGAGCACCCCATCGGGCCGATGACGCGCGCAGAGGCCCTGGCCAGGAACGTGGACTCGAACCTGGTGTCGGAGGACATCGAGTCCACGGCGGCGCAGCTCAACCGCGAGACGGAGAAGCTCGACGCCCTGAAGGAGAACCAGAGGGCGATGTCCGTCGGCCAGGGCCTCGTGGACCCGCAGAAGCCCGGCGGCGGGGGAGGCGGCGGGCTTCTGCGG
>VFSW01001777.1_pt1 | contig 32820 bp, 27 predicted proteins | sample 5358111 | NCBI WGS metagenome assembly VFSW01 (sample SAMN11554181, study PRJNA540505) | mine drainage metagenome | isolation source: sediment from site ElyBrook_90M | place: USA: Ely Copper Mine, Vershire, VT | collected 2017
CGTCCACGTGGTACTCCTCGAGCCAGAAGCACGCGCTCGAGATCAAGAAGCTGCGGACCTCGTTGCGGCTGTAGTTGAAGGTCCAACTCTGCCAGTCGGGGTGCACGCGTTGACGCACGTCGGCGTGCTCGTAGAGGTGCGTGCCGTCAAAGAGCCCCAGGGCGTGCGCGTCGGAGGGGAAGTGCGAGGGCACCCAGTCGAGCAGCACCCCGAGTCCGTGCGCGTGGAGTTCGTCGACGAGGAACTTGAAATCGTCGGGTGTCCCGTTGCGCGAGGTCGGTGCGAAGTAGCCCGTCGTCTGATAGCCCCACGATCCGTAGAAGGGGTGCTCCATGACGGGCAGGAACTGAACGTGGGTGAATCCCATCTCTACGCAGTACGCGGGCAGTTGCTCAGCCATCTCGCGGTAGCTCAGTGAGCGATTCCCCTCCTCGGGCACGCGTCGCCACGAGCCCAGGTGCACCTCGTAGACCGACACCGGACGCCGACGCGCCACGTAGTCCTGACGGGCGCGCAGCCACTGCTCATCGCGCCACTCGTAGTTCGAGCTCCACACGCGGCTCGCGGTGTTCGAGGGAACTTCGAAGTGCCGTGCGAGCGGATCGGCCTTGTCGAACTCCCCCCCACCGAGTCGCGAACGGATGCGGTACTTATAGCCCTGACCCACCTGAGCACCGGGCACGAACCCCTCCCAGATCCCCGAGTTCTCGCGCGCCAGCAGGGTGTGCGGGCCGCCGTCCCAATCGTTGAAGTCGCCCACCACGGCGACGCGTTCGGCGTTGGGAGCCCACACCGCGAAGTAGCAGCCCTCGACCCCCTCGGCGATCATCGGGTGACAGCCGAGATGGTGGTGCAGACGGAAGTGTCGGCCCTCGTTGAACAGGTGCAGGTCCTCCGGGGAGAACAGCGTCACGTCCGACACCCGCGGCATGCCGTGACCGCCAGCGGCGAAGCCGCGCCGCTCACGTAGCGGCGTCAGGGTCTCGGCCAACACGCGCGTCGAGGCGAGCTCCTCGAGGCTGAGGGGGATCTGCTGACTCCAGTTCGGGCGCTCGTCGTAGGTGCCGGGTAGATTGACGCCCGACGTGACGCCCAACAGGTCCTCGATCTGCACCATCACCAGTCCGGCCTCGGAGTCGGCCAGGCTCGCGTGCACGGCGTCGAGCACGTGCGAGGGTTCGCTCTCTGGTCCCAGTCCGAGCACGTGGACCAGTCGTTCGCGATCGTGTCGACGTATCTCTCGCGCGTGGGCGGCGCCGTCGTCACTGAGGTGACCCACTGACACGCGCTCGTCGATATCGACCCCGTTCCACCAGCCCAGGAACGTGGCCGTGTCGTGCGTGCCAAAGGAAGCCACCGCCCCGGCCGGCACCGGTTCGAGCGCGTCGTGACCGATGGCGAACTGGGCCACGTACGTGCGACGCAGTCCCTCGTGGGCCATCGCCTCGCGCAAGTCCCCGTCGACCGTACCCAAGTCCTCGCCCACCACGTCGCAACCGAAGCGCAGGGCCTCGATCGCCACGATGGCGAGCAACTCGTGGAAGGGCATCTTGACGTAGAGGCCGTCGCGCGCGCTCGCGCCGTCGGGCACCCAGAAGAGGCGCTGGAGTCCCATCACGTGATCGATGCGCACCACCCCGGCCACGCGCATGTGACAACGCAACGCGTCGCGGAATTGCTGGTGGGCGTTCTCGCGCACGCGCGCGGGATGCAGCGGTGGCGCGCCCCAGGTCTGGCCGTCGGTGGTGAGATCATCGGCCGGTGCGCCGATGGACATTGACGAGACGTACTCGTCGGGGTACTTCCACACGTCGTAGCCGTCGGGGTGCACGCCGATGGGGATGTCGAGCTGGAGGGTCTGGCCGCGCTGGGCCAGTCGTTGCGAGAGTTCGGTCATCTGTCCGTCGATGATCCACTGGGCGAAGAGGTGGTAGCGCACGAGTGTCGGGTCCACGTCGTTCCAGCGCAGCAGTCCCGAGCGCGCGGTCGAGGGCCACGCGCGAAAGTTGCGACCGAAGCGCTCGCCGGCCGCGCGAAAGCGCGCGAAGTCATTCACCTCGGGGTGATCGGTCACGTAGGAACGCAGTCCGCTCTCGTAGAGGGCCATGAACTCCGACTGGGTCGCCGCCCAGGCCTGGATCACCTGACGCTTGGCGGCGAAGGCCGCGGCGCCGTCGACGTGACCACCCTTGGACCAGGTGGCGCGATGCGCCCGAGAATACGTGTCGTTCATCAGCTGCTGAGCGGCGAAGGAGTGTGACAAGAACTCCACCTGATCCAGCGCGATCCATCGGTCGTTCCAGAATCGACGACTCACCGGTCGGTACGGGCTCGCCTCGAAGTCGTAGGGGCCAAAGGACGAGAGCAGCGGCAGGGTGGAGACGACCGTGGCCCCCTGGTAGGCGACCAGACGCGCGAACTCGTCCAGGTCCTCGACGTCGCCGCTACCCCAGGAACGCTGCGAGTGCAGCGAGAAGATGGGCGTCTGTACCGAGTAGGCGCGCCAGTCGCGACTGAAGCGGTGCGGCGCGCCGCGCAGGGGTCGAACGATCAGCGTGGACCAGACGGTGCGCTTGCCCATGATGACGCAGAGTTGGTGATAGCCCACGCGCATCGCCGGCAGCGTGAGCGCCCAGGCGCGCGGCTCCTCGGGCGCGGTCTCGAGCAGGTCGAGTTCGTCGCTGCGCACCTGCCACGAGGACTCCCCGCCGAACTCGAATTCGATCCGGCACTCGAAGCTCGCGAGCTTGCGCGCCATGCGCACCGCCACCACGGCGCTGAGTCCCTCGTCAATCACGTACACCGGCTCGAGCACGCGCTCCACCCGATCCTGGTTGTAGCGGCGAAGGGCCTGGCGCGCGCTCGCGGGCGTCGACAGCGTCTCCATGTCACCCAACGCGTTGAGCACACTGAGCAGGGTGTCGACACTGGCGTGGCGCTCGTGTCCGCGTCCGTCCACGTAGTGGGTCTCAACGCCGCGCGCGTGCGCGAGATCGAGGAGGGACAGGGGGATCGGAGCTTCGCTCACTTTGACCACGTCATCATTCCCGCCAGGATCTCTCCGTCGGTGTAGATCGGTGAGGGCACGATGCGCGCCGCCACGATGACGTCCCCGGGGTACAGCGCGAGATCGACGCGCGCGTCGTAGCGCGCGCGCTCGTCGACGCGGTCCACCAGTTTCGCGTCCAGGGCGAAGGGCGCGACGCCGTCGTCCACCCACAACTGCACGTTGATATCCGCCGGTTCCAGGACGCCCAGCTCGACCTGCAAGAACACGCGGTGTCCCTTCTTGCGCTGCGAGATTGCGCCCACCTCCACGCGCAGGTCGTCCCAGCCCGCGCGCAATCGACGTAGATCGCGCGCGCGATCGCGCGCCGAGCGCGCGCCCCCGGCGCGCAGTTGGGCGGCCTTAGCCATCCCGGGCAAGTAGTACGACTCGGCGTAGTCGCGCGTCATGCGTAGCGAGTCCCACGTGGGCGCGAGGGTGGACATCGACTGCTTCACCGACGCCAGCCACGTCGTAGGGACGCCATCGGGGCCACGGTCGTAGAAACGCGGCACGATCTCGTTCTCCAAGACGTCGTAGATCGAGGCGGCGTCGAGCTCGTCCTGGAGCGCCTCGTCCTCGTAGTCGAGGTCCGTGCCAATGGAGAAGCCGATCGGCGCGGCCGCGGGATCAGCGTCCTGGGTCGCTTCGTCCCACCAGCCGTCGATGGTCGAGAAACTCAACGCCCCGTTCATGCCCGCCTTCATGCCGCCCACGCCGCAGGCTTCGAGTGGGCGTCGCGGCGTATTGAGCCAGAGGTCCGCGCCCTGGGCCAGGTGTCGGTCGAGCGTCGTGTCGAAGTCCACGATGAAGACCACCCGGTCGCTCACGTCGTACTTCGCGGCGAATTCGATCATGTCCTGCAAGAGCTGTTTGCCGCCCTCGTCATTGGGGTGGGCCTTGCCCGCGAAGACGATCTGTACGCCGCGCTCCGGGGCCTTCAAGATCCGGGCGAGGCGCTCAGGATCGCGCAGGAGCAATGTCGGGCGCTTGTAGGCGACGAAGCGGCCGATGAAGCCGATGGTGAGGCGATCGGGGTCCAGCACCGACACCGCGGCGACCCGCTCGGAGGGGCTGTGTCGTCGGGCGAGGTCCTTGCGCGCGCGCCGACGCGCGAACTCGACCAGATCGGCGCGTGCCTCGTTCTTGACGCGCCAGAGATCGGCGTCGGGGGCGTCGACGATCTTGGACCACATCACCGGGTCTCCCGGCGTGGTCCGCCACTGCTCACCCACCGTGCGGGTCAGCAGTTCGCTGAAGGGTCCCGTGGTCCACGACTCCAGGTGCACGCCGTTGGTGATGTGCCCCACCGGGATCTCGTCGAAGGGGACCCGGGGCCAGAGCATCGACCACTGCTGGCGCGTGACGCGCCCGTGCAGTCGTGAGACCCCGTTGCGGTGTCCTACCATGCGCATGGCGAAGACCGTGGGACAGAAGGAGTCGCCGGTCCACTCAGGCGTGACGCGCCCGAGGGCCACCAGGGTATCGAGTGACGTGGCCAGCTGGCGAGCGTAGGGGGCGAGGTAACGCCGCGCCACCGCGTCGGGGAAGTAGTCGTGTCCCGCGGCCACGGGAGTGTGCGTCGTGAACAGCAGGCCCGGTCGCACGGCGAGTTGCGCCTCTTCGAAACTCAGACCCTCCTGGGCCATGACCCTTCGGATGCGCTCGAGGATGGCGAAGACCGAGTGGCCCTCGTTGAGGTGCAGCATCGAGGGCTCGATGCCCAGTGCTCCCAGGGCGCGCACGCCCCCGACCCCGAGGATCAGTTCCTGACTGAAGCGCGTCTCGATGTCGGAGTCGTAGAGTCGCGTGGTCAAGATCCGATCGGTCTCGGAGTTGGTCGACACCGCGCTGTCGAGCAAGATGAGTTGATTGCGCCCCACCCGCGCGCGATAGACCGCCACCTGGATGTCGCGACCGGGCAGTGAGACCGTGACCTGCACTAGGCGCCCCTGCGCGTCACGGGCGCGTTCGATGGGCATCTTCTCGGGCGACATCATGTCCCAGGCCTCGTGCTGGCGTCCCTCGCGGTCGAGCCACTGGTGCGAGGTGCCGCGATAGAGCAGACCGACCCCCACCAGCGGCAGACCCAGCGCGCTCGCCGCCTTGAGCTGCTCGGCGGCCACCGTGCCCAGCCCGCCCGCGAAGATGGGCAGCGAGTCGGTGAGCGAGAACTCCGCGGCGAAGAACGCGATCACCTGATCCTTCTCGGGCTTGTGGTGCGTCTGGTACCAGGTCTTCGTGGTCTGGGTGAAGTAACTGCGAAAGTTCTGGACCACGGCGTCGGCGAGTCGGGCGACGTCAGGATCGGCACGCAGACGTTCACTGACCTGATCACGACCGAGTCCGAGCAGGAGTTGCTGGGGCCACTCGAGCGCCCCGGGGCTCGCGGTGGGGTCGAGGGCGGCGAAGAGTCGACGCGCCTCGATCTTCCACGTCCAGCGCAAGTTGGTCGCGACCTCGAGCAGATCCTCGTACGTGACGGCGGTCTCCACCGTCGTCACGACTGACCCGCTCTCCGACACGACGACCTCCCCGAACCTCTCATTCACCACCCGTGACCGGGCAAGAGACCCCTTGTGGATTCGTAGCATAATCCGCTCCGATGCGACTCCGGTGCCGACATCTCACTTCGTGACTGACGCCGTCGCGAGATGCATTATCGCGATGGGCGACGTCGCACTCGTGAGGCGCCGCACTCGCGCTCCCCTCGGATTCACCGCGCCAGTGCCGATCCGATGACGACGAGGCGACGACGAGACGACGACGAGGACTCGGGTGGCACGACCCAGGAATCTCGGCGCTGCCCACAGGCGGCTGCTCCGACCGCGAAGGTGGACCCGCTTCCTCATGGCCACTGGTCCGGGGCATTCTTGACCTGTTCACTCGGGAATCATCATTAAGGTGTGACTGTCCCCCTCGTTCTAAGGACTGTCATGACCAAAATTGCCAACAGCATCACCGAACTCATCGGTGGAACCCCCCTCGTGCGTATCAATCACCTCGGCGCCGGACTGGACGTGGAGATCCTCGCCAAACTCGAGTTCTTTAACCCCGCCGGATCGGTGAAGGACCGCATCGGACTCGCGATGATCACGGCCGCTGAAGAGGCCGGTCTCCTTGGTCCGGACACCATCATCCTGGAGCCCACGTCGGGCAACACCGGAATCGCGTTGGCCATGGTGGCGGCGGCCAAGGGCTACAAGTGCGCCTTCACCATGCCCGAGAGCATGAGCAAGGAACGCCGCGCACTCCTTCGTGGTTACGGCGCGGAACTGTTCCTCACCCCCGGCCCCGACGGCATGGGCGGCGCCATCGCCAAAGCCAATGAACTCGCCGCCAGTGATTCGCGCTACTTCATCCCCCAGCAGTTTGAGAACCCGGCCAACCCTCAGGTTCACCGCGTCACCACCGCCGAAGAGATCTGGAACGACACCGACGGCGGGGTCGATATCTTCATCGCCGGCGTGGGCACGGGCGGCACCATCACCGGCGTGGGCGAAGTCTTGAAGCAGCGCAAGCCCTCGGTGCAGGTCATCGCCGTGGAGCCGGCGGCGTCACCGGTCCTCGAGGGTGGGCCCAAGGGACCCCATCCGCTCCAGGGCATCGGCGCGGGCTTCGTACCCGACACCTTGAACACCGCGGTCTACGACGAAGTCATCGGCGTCGAGAACCAGGACGCCTTCGACACTGCGCACCGTGCCGCGCACGAGGAGGGCTTGCTCGTCGGCATCTCCTCGGGCGCCGCCCTGTTCGCCGCCGTGCAGGTGGCGCGACGCCCCGAGAACGCGGGCAAGCAGATCGTGGTGATCATCCCCTCCTTCGGCGAGCGCTACCTCTCGACCCCGCTCTTCGAGGGACTCACCGACTGATGCCGAGCTCGATGCGTAGCGATCTCGCCGCCGTTCGATCGCGCGATCCGGCCGCGCGCGGCACGCTGGAGACGGCACTGATCTACCCCGGCCTGCACGCCCTGTGGGCGCACCGCGTGGCGCACCGACTCTGGAACATGAACTGGCGGTTCTTGGCGCGCTGGCTCTCGTCGGCGTCGAGGGCGCTGACCGGTGTCGACATCCACCCGGCCGCCACGCTGGGAGCACGCGTCTTCATCGACCACGCCGAGGGCGTCGTCATCGGCGAGACCGCGGTGGTGGGCGACGACGTGACCATCTATCAGGGAGTGACCTTGGGCGGCACGAGTTTGACCCACGCCAAGCGTCACCCGACGATCGGCGATCGCGTCGTCATCGGGGCGGGCGCCAAGATCCTCGGCGCCATCACGATCGGCGACGACAGTCGCGTGGGGGCCAACGCGGTGGTCCTGCATCCCGTACCCCCAAATTCCGTCGTCGTCGGCATCCCCGGACGCGTCATCTCTCGCACCCGGTCGGCGACCGATTCCCTGTCGCAACTCGCCGAGGGGGAACTCACCTCGGACCCGGTCGGGCTCAGCCTCGAGTCGCTCTTCGAGCGCCTCCACGAACTCGAAGAGCTCGTCGGCTCCCACGGACACTCCCACGAGGTTCGACCCTCGCAGTGGGGCATCTGGTGCGGTGAGGACTTCTCGATCTGACGAGCCCGGGCAGGTCGTCCGCACCACCGCGCGCGCTAGAGCGCCGCGCGAAGTTGCTGGTACTGCGCCTCCAGGGCGCTGATGTCGGGGCGCAAGACGGTGAGGATGTGGCTGCGCTGCTGGGCCCACGTCGTGTCACTGGCAATGAGCGAGAAGTCGGCGTTGACCTTCCTCAGCCCCGCGACGTAGGCGAGGAACTCACTTTTCGCCGCGACCACCAGGTTCTCGCCCGCGCTGAGGTTGGCGATCTGGGGGGCGATCGCATCGCGCGCGCCCACCGCCGCGTTGGTGCCACAGACGACGCTGGACTGCACGGCGCACGCTAGGTAACTCGTGGCGAAGGTGTCCAGGGCCGCGGCGACGTTGGTCTCGGTGGTGTTCACCAGCGGCACCACGACGGCGTTGTTGAGGATGTTCTGCAGATTCCCGACGTGCTGGGTGTAGAGCACACCGCCGTACGTGCCGATGAGCAGTGACGCGACGAGATACCTCCGCGCCCACCGGGTGGGGTTGATTCGCGTGGAGAGTCCGTCGGTCGTCGGGGACTCGGGGGAAGCCTTGTCACCGAACAACCCCGCGAAAGGTTGGCTGGGGGTGAGCATGAAGGCGTATGCGACGAAGCGGGTGCTGTAGCGAAGACAGAGCAGGCGCGCCTGATAGAGCGGTCGGGCGGGTCGGCGCAGTATCAGGGCGCTGATCCACACCGCGACGCTGAGCAGGTAGGAAGCGAAATCCACCGCGAAGAGCACCACGCTCGCGGGCAGCATCAAGAAGTAACGAAACAGGACCGCCGCGCGATTGAGTGGGAACGGCGTGATCCGTAGCGACACCTGCGGGGTCGGACCCGGTGACAGGGAGAAACCGGGCCAGCGCGCTACCAGGACCGACGCGTAGGCCTGCACCTCGGTGACGTAACGCAGCACCGAGGTGTTGAACTCTTGGAGACCCGCGGGCACTCGCCCGGTGACCAGGGCGGCGAACCACGAGAGCACGACCGCGACCAACGCGGCCACCGAGAGCATGGTGCTCCAGATCAGTAACGGAATCGCCATGACGACGCGAAGGAGAATCGTGAGGCGCCCCTGCAGCGGCGGTTCGCTGGCGAAGCCGACGTGCACGTGCGACGAGACGAGGTGCTGCACGTCCTGCGCACTCAGTGGTGGCGCCGGGGTCCACGCCGTCGCGCCGCTGGGCGCGCGCGGCGACTCAGGAGAGTCCGGAGAGTCCGCGGTCGCGGGTGTCACGGGTTCAACGGGCAGCGGCGAACCGCAGACCACGCAGAAGCGCTGGCCCGGCGACGACTCGGTACCGCACTTGGTGCAAAAAGCCATCCACCCCTCCTTCGTTGAGAACATCATGCCCGATACGCGCGCGAGGGGGGGTGACGTTGCGTGAGGTTGCTCGGCGACGTTCGCACCGCGGCACTACCCGAGTCGGCCACGTCGTGCGAGAGGCCCTGCACTTCGCTGGCGTGGGCGCTCGCGCCCCACGGTGATCGGCACCACGGAGTCCTCGGTTCACGCGGCGCGTCACTTCACACTGGCTCCCAGAGCAGGACTCGAACCTGCAACCTAGCGATTAACAGTCGCTTGCTCTGCCAATTGAGCTATCTGGGAATGCACCCGAGGGCAAGGCAACACTAGCACTGCGGCCCCCTCGACTCGTCCGCCCTACTGCTGGTCGAACCACTCCTGGAGCCTGGTGGCTTCGGCACTCTCGCGCACGACCCTTCGCCACTTGGCCAGTCGCTTACTCATCGCCTGACGCGAGATGCCCTTGGTCTTGGCGATCTCCTCGATCGACATCGTTCGAAACACGTACTGCCAGAAGGCGTCGAAGTCCTCGCCGCAGAGGTGCTGCAGTTCTTCGATCACCCAGTGCGGCGCCTCGTTGACGTCGGGCGAGGGGCGCGCCTCGAGACCCCGATCGAAGTCACCGGTCTCGAATCGGCGATTGATCACGTCGTGATTCATCTGCACGATCTCGCGCGCCTTGGCCAGCGAGACCCCCAGCGCCGCGGCGATCTCGCGGGTGGAGAAGCGTTTGGCGAGGTCGCTACGCAACAACTTCTGCAAGTGCAAGACGTGCTCCATCTCCGATTCGCTCAACCCGACCTGTTGACGGATCGCCTGGTTGACCAACTTCATGATCCAGTAGTTCGCGTACGTGGAGAAGCGGTGTCCCTTCGCGGGGTCGAAGCGGTTCAACGCGTTGACCAGTCCCTCGACGCCGGCGGCTTCGAGTTCGTCATTGCCGAAGCGGTACCCGCGCTCGGTCACGCGCAGGCGAACCAACCCGCAGGTCGCGCGCAACAAGGTGGACTCCGCGCGCTGGCCCTCCTCTCGTTCGCGACGCAGCGCCCGCGTGGTCGTCACGTCCAGGTCGCCCGCCTCGAGTCGACGCGCGGCTGCACGCCCACGGGTGATCACCGGCAACAGGGCGCGCTCCTCCTCGAGCGAGAGGGGCTTGAGCATGCTCAAGCCGCCGACGGTGCGGGTTCGACTAGGCATTGGGTGCGACGCGCGTGATCAACCACGCGCGCAGGTCCGCCTCCGCGGTGGGCGCCTGGGGCGAATCGAGCAACGCCAGACGTTCCTTGACGTCGGTGATCGTCGCCATGGCGACGTCGGGGGCGATGTCGCCACGACGTAGTTCGCGCTCGATTTCTCGGAGTTCAGCCGCCACCGAAGCGCGCAGCAACTGCGCCACGACCGCGGACACGTCGTCGAGGGTGTACTCGCGATCGAGTTCGTCGACGGCCAGTTCACTCAGCACGTCGGCGGCGTCCTCCTCGCCGTGACGGCGCAGGTGGTCGACGACCTCGGACACGCTCTGACCGGTCGAGAGACCGTGGAAGATCTCGCGCTGCACGTCGTTGACGAAGTACTCCTCGATGAAGCGATCCTGGACGTCGTGAGGGAAATGGATGCTCAGACGCAGCGCTTCGAGACCGGGCCGGGGTAGGGGACCGCTCACGCGCGCTTGCGCGGGGCGCACCTCGAGCGTCTCGCGCGACGCCTGCGGGTTGCGCACCAACTCGGTGACGCGCGGGCGCAACGTGGCCAGGTCGAGTCGCAGGGCGTCGGCCACCTTCAAGAGGTACTGGTCGCGAACCAGGTCACTGGGGTGCTCGGCCAGCACCCGAATCGCGACTTCGGCGTTACGCGCGCGCCCCTCGGCCGTGGCGAGGTTCGCCGCGTCAAGGACGCGATCGAGGCGGAACTGTAGGAAGGGCACCGCGGCGGCGATGGCCTCGACGAGGGCCGACGGATCGCGCTGGGCGAGTTCGGCCGGGTCCGAGCCCTTCGGTAATTTGGCGACGAAGACGTCCACCTCGTGCTGTCGCTCCCACTGGTACACACTGGCCGCGGCGCTCTGTCCCGCGGCGTCGGCGTCGTAGGCCAGCACGATGCGCTGGGCGAAATTACGCATGGTGCGAAAGTGCTCCTCGCCGAGCGCGGTGCCACATGTCGCGACCGCGCGCGCCAGTCCCGCCTGGAAGCAGGCGATCACGTCGGTGTAGCCCTCGCAGACGATGATCTCCCCGGACTTGATGATGTCGTCCTTGGCCCAGTTCAACCCGTAGAGCGTGCGACGCTTGGAGTAGATCGGCGTCTCGGGCGAATTCTTGTACTTGGCCTGGCGGTACCCGTCGGGGTCCTCGCTCGCCCCGGGCAGGACGCGTCCGCCCACGGCAATGGCCTTGCCCGCGGAGTCGAAGATGGGAAAGATCAGTCGGGCCCGCAGGGCGTCCTGGCGACGCCCTCGTTTGTTGACGAAGCCCAACCCGGTCCCCTCGAGGACTTTCTGCGACAGCGACAGTGAGGTCGAGAGCGCGTCCCACTCGTCGGGGGCCCAGCCCAAGTGGAACTGGCGCGCCACGTCGCCCGAGATGCCACGGCTGCGCAAGTAGTCGCGAGCCGGGCGCGCGTCGGGCCCGTGCAGCAGCCGTTCGTGGTACCACGAGACCGCCTGGTCCATCGCGGCGAGGAACTCCTGGCGCTCCTTGCGCGCCGGAGCCGAGGCGTCGTCTTCGTGCAGTTGGATGCCGGCGCGGTCCGCCAATACCCGCACCGCCTCGACGAAGTCCAGGTGCTGCATCTCGCGCACGAAGGTGATCTGATCCCCCGAGACCCGACACCCGAAGCAGTAGTAGCGCCCCTCCTCGGCGTTGACCGAGAACGACGGCGACTTCTCGGCGTGGAAGGGGCACAGGCCCTGCCAGCGACGACCCGACTTCTTGAGGGCCACGTACTCGGTGATGAGGGCCACGATGTCCGTGGCGGAGCGCACTTGTGCGATCTCTGCCTCGGATATTGCCATAGTAAGAAAGTACAGGTTGCGCGGTCGATTATTGGCGGCGCGAGATTCGGGGCGGACCCTAGACTTCGCACCATGTCCGATTTCGCCGTTGAAGCCCACGCGATCGTCCGTACCTTCAACGACGGCGACGTCCAGGCCCTCAAGGGCGTGAGTCTGCAGGTGCCGCGTGGGGAGGTCTTCGGATTGCTCGGGCCCAACGGGTCAGGCAAGACCACCATGGTGCGCATCCTTTCCACGATCCTCTCGCCCACCTCGGGCAGCGCCACGGTCGACGGCTTCGACGTCGTCAAGCACCCCGACGAGGTGCGTCGGCGCATCGGACTGGCTGGTCAGTACGCCACGGTCGACGAGAACCTCACCGGCTTGGAGAACCTGCGCATGATCGGTTCGCTCAATCACCTAGAGAAGTCCTACGTCATCGCACGCGCCAAGGAGCTGCTCGGAGAGTTCGGTCTCTCCGACGCCGCCAACCGTAACGTCAAGACCTACTCGGGCGGCATGCGACGCCGACTCGACCTCGGCGCCGCCCTCGTGGCCAACCCCCCCATCTTGTTCCTCGACGAGCCCACCACGGGGCTCGATCCCCAGAGCCGCCAGGACCTGTGGACCATCATCGAGAATCTCGTCGAGGGGGGCACCACGGTGCTGCTGACCACTCAGTACCTCGAGGAGGCCGACCGACTCTGCAAGCAGCTGGTCGTCCTCGACAAGGGAGCGATCATCGCCGAGGGCACGAGCCAGGAACTCAAGACCCGACTCGGGGCGACGGTGCTCTCACTCACCTTTCACACCACGGGCGACGCCGCGCGCGGCGTGGAACTGATTCGCAGCGTCTCGGCCAAACCGGCCAACGTCGAAGGAACGGTCGTCGAACTCACCGTCGAAGGGGGGCCGGCCGCCGCGGCCGACGCCCTGCGCCGACTCGACGCCGCCGCCATCACCCTCGCGGGACTGACGCTGCGCGAGCCCAGTCTCGATGACGTGTTCCTCAGTCTGACCGGTCACAAGACCGAGGACGAGACCGCCCCTAACAGTGACGTCGTGACCACCAAGCGAAAGGCCCGCGCCCAATGACCATCGGCCCCGAGACGGTCCACGCCGCCAAGAGCAGTCTGCGTTGGGCGGTGAGCGACGTGTTGACGATCGCGCGGCGCAACATGTTGGCGATCGTGCGTATCCCGACCGCGCTGGTCTTCTCGGTCTTGCAGCCCATCATGTTCGTCCTGTTGTTTCGCTACATCTTCGGCGCCGGGGCCATCACGGTCAACGCACCGGGCGGCTACGTGAACTACTTGATTCCGGGCATCATCGTCCAGACGACGATCTTCGGCGCCGTCGGTACCGCGATCGGGTTGGCCGAGGACTTGCAACGCGGACTCATCGAACGCTTCCGCGCCCTGCCGATGGCGCGCATGGCGGTGCTGGCGGGGCGCACGGTCTCGGACCTCGGGCGCAACATCCTGGTACTGGTCATCATCACCCTGGTCGGCTTCGCGGTGGGCTTTCGTCCCCACGGCGGCGTCGTCAACTACATCTTCGCCTGCCTCATCACGCTGCTGTTCGCCTACTGCCTCTCGTGGGGGTTCGCCTACGTCGGGCTGGCCGCGCCGAATTCCGAGGCCGCCCAGGCCATGACGTTCCCGCTCATCTTCCCCCTGACCTTCGCCTCGGGCATCTTCGTGCAAGTGTCGTCGATGCCGGGTTGGCTCCAGACCTTCGCCACGTACCAACCGGTGAGCGAAGTCACCAAGGCGGTGCGCTACCTCATGGATGGCGCCAACCCCCTCGTGCCCAGCGCCGGCAATTCCATCTGGGTGGCGATCCTGTGGTCGGTCGGACTCATCGCCCTCCTGGGCCCCCTCGCCACCGCGAAGTACAAAAAAGTCGCCTGAGGCTCGCGGCCCCGCTATGAGTAGCACCGAACAGCGCCTCAACCCCTCGCTGGTCGTCGTGATGGCGAGCGCCATCGGGATCATCGTCGCCAACCTCTATTACCTCCAGCCCCTGCTGCACGAGGTCCGCAGTGGTTTTCGCGTCTCCACCGCGTCGACGTCGCTACTGATCACGCTGATCCAGACGGGGTACCTGATCGGGCTCTTCTTCATCGTGCCCCTGGGCGACCTCTTCGTACGGCGCAACCTCATCGTCAGCGTTTTCCTCCTCGCGGCACTCACCATGGCCGCGGCGAGCTTCGTGCACTCCTTCGCCCTCTTCGCGGCGTTGACCGTGGTGATTGGCCTCACCTCGGTCGCGGGGCAGATCATCATTCCCTTCGGCGCCGACCTCGCCCCCGACGCGCAGCGCGGTCGTGTCATCGGCCAACTCATGACGGGGCTCCTGGGCGGGGTGCTCCTCTCGCGAACCCTCTCGGGAGCGATCTCCGAGGCCATTGGCTGGCGTGGGGTGTACCTGGTGTCATCGGGGCTACTCGTCGTCACCGGCGGCGTGCTCTTCTTCGTACTCCCCCAGGAACGTCCGCGCGACCGCTTCGAGTATCGTCACCTGCTCACCGGCGGCTTCAGCTTGTTGCGCCGCACACCACAGTTGCGCCGACGCGCGTGGTTCGGCGCGGCGGCCTTCGGCGCCTTCAGCGTGCTCTGGTCGACTCTGGCCTTTCACCTCTCGGGTGCTCCCTTTCACTACTCCAGCGGGGTCATCGGACTCTTCGGCCTCTTCGGCATGGCGGGTATCGTCGCGGCCAACGGTGCTGGGCGCCTCGCCGACCAGGGGCGCAGCGCCCTCGCGACGCGATCCTCGGCCGTACTCATCGCCGTGGGCTTCGTGGTGCTCTTCCTCGGGCGCACCGACGTCTGGACCCTCGTGGCCGGCACCATCATCCTCGACGCCGGTACGCAGGGCATCCACGTCTCGAACCAGTCGATCATCTACGCCCTCGCCCCCAGCCAGCGCAGCACCGTCAACAGCATCTACATGGTGTGCTACTTCGCGGGCGCGGCGCTCGGCTCGCTGCTGTCGGGCACCGCCTTCGCCCGCTTCGGGTGGAACGGTACCTGCGTGGTGGGCGGCGCCTTCGCCCTGGCGACGATCGTGCCGGCCTACGCGTGGCGCGAGGCGACGAACACACGACCAACGTCGCCCGTGCGAGAGCGCAGTCGCCGCTCCTAACGTCACCCAATTGCAACAAAAATATGTTGTAAATCCGACTGCGGAGTTTTCCCTGCTCCCTACGCTATTTCGCGGCGATTACGCCACCTCCCAACAAAGATAAGGAAGAGCATGAAGATTCGAAATGTAGTTGTTGCCGCTTCACTCGTTTCAGCCGTTGCCGTCGTGACCCCCGTCATGGCTCAAGCTGCGCCCAAGTCGACGACCACCACCTTCAAGGTCGACGCCACGGGCCACGGAGTCACCCACGCCATGGGCATCAAGACCTCGGCCTTCGCCAAGGGAACGATCTCCATCAATGCCAAGACTGACGAGGTCTGCTACTTGATCACCACGAGTGGTCTGAAGGACATCACCATGGCCCACATCCACAAGGGTGCCAAGGGCGTCGATGGTGGCGTGGTGGTCTACTTCAACGTCGCGAAGTTCAATCCCACGACGATGAGCGCCCCCTGCGTCAAGGTCGCGCCCACCGTGGCCAAGGCGATTCTCGCCCACCCGGCGGACTACTACTTCAACGTCCACACCAAGGCCTTCCCGGCGGGTGCGGTGCGCGCTCAGCTCTAGCCGGAGCCACGGGGATCTCCGGCTCAGGCCGAGGGATGACCCGGTGAATCCTCACTGATAGTCCGAGTGATGACGTTTCGCGACGTCATCACTCGGACTATTGCTTTGTGCGCGCACGCGAACCGTGCACCACGTGCCACCCGCCGACCAGTGGGGTCGGCGAACGGCGCTAGCGCTGGTGCGTGCGCGAACGAAGGTCGGCGAGTAATTCGCCAATCGGCACGCGCACCTGCTCGGTGGTGTCACGGTCGCGCACCGTCACCGCGCGGTCCTCGAGCGAGTCGAAGTCGACCGTGATGCAATAGGGCGTGCCCACCTCGTCCTGACGGCGATAGCGTCGACCGATCGACTGGGTCACGTCGTAGTCGCAGGCGAAGTACGGCTGCAACTGAGCGAGCACCTCGTGAGATACTCCCTCGAGCTCGGGCTTCTTCGACAGCGGCAACACCGCCACCTGATAGGGCGCCAGTCGCCAATCGAGCCGCAGCACGGTACGGGTCTCGCCCTCGACCTCGTCCTCGTGATAGGCCGCCAGCAAGAAGGCCATCATCGCGCGCGTCGCGCCGGCGGCGGGCTCGATGACGTAGGGGGTGTAGCGCTCGTTGGCGGCCTGGTCGAAGTACTCGAGCTTGGCGCCCGAGGCGTTGGAGTGCTGAGTGAGGTCGTAGTCGCCGCGATTGGCGATGCCCTCGAGCTCGTCCCAGCCCCAGGGGTAGGCGAACTCGACGTCGGTCGTGCCGCGCGAGTAGTGCGAGAGGTCCGCCTTCGCGTGCTCGTGCAGGCGCAACTTGTCCGCGGGGATACCCAGGTTCAAGTACCAGTTGAAGCGCTGGTCGATCCAGTAGCGGTACCACTCCTCGGCCTCGGCGGGGGGCACGAAGTACTCCATCTCCATCTGTTCGAACTCTCTCGTGCGGAACACGAAGTTCTGCGGCGTGATCTCGTTACGGAAGGACTTGCCGATCTGGGCGATGCCGAAGGGCGGCTTCTTGCGGATCGTCGAGAGGACGTTGTTGAAGTTGGTGAACATGCCCTGGGCCGTCTCGGGACGCAGGTACGCCGTCGCGCCCTCACCCTCGACCGGACCCGCCTGGGTCTTGAACATCAAGTTGAATGCGCGCGCCTCGGTGAACTCGGTCGAGCCGCAGTTCGGACAGACGCCGTCGATCTTGTCCTCGCGCCAGCGCTCCTTGCACTTGCGACAGTCCACCAGCGGATCGGTGAAGGTCTCGAGGTGCCCCGAGGCCGCCCACACCGCGGGGGGACCCAGGATCGCCGCGTCGAGGCCCACCACGTCGAGGCGCATCTGGACCATCTCGCGCCACCACTGCGCCTTGACGTTGCGCAGCATGTTGACCCCCAGGGGGCCGTAGTCGTAAGTGGAGCGAAACCCTCCGTAGATCTCAGCGGACGGGAAAATGAATCCCCGCCGCTTGGCCAGGTTGATCACCTTGTCGAGGAGTTCCGGGTCGGTTTCGGTGGCTGAATCCATCCGCCAAGGCTACCGGACGTCCCCGTTGGCGAATTGCGCCGCTCAGGGCGAGGACTTGAGTCGTAGGATCACCTGATTGGCCACCAGTCGCGCCTGGGGCGTCAAGGTGACCTGATTCCCCTCCACCTTGACGAGGTGGCGGATCTCGTCCAGGGACGCGAAGGCCTCGACGGGCACCCCGCGACGTGTGCGCAGCGCGAGCGAGTCGCGCTCGAAGGCCTGGGTCGACTCGTCGAGCACCTCCTCGCCGCCGAGGGGGCGTTCGCCGGCGCGCACCATGGCGATGTAGCGCTCGGGCGTGCGCACGTTCCAGTAGCGGCGCCCGTGACGGTGTGAGTGGGCAGCCGAACCGAAGCCCACGTAGTCGTCGTGGTCCCAGTAGACGTGATTGTGGCGACACTCGTGACCCGGACGAGCCCAGTTCGAGATCTCCTCCCACTCGTAACCGTTCGCCTCCAAGGTCGCTCCCACCAGGTCGTAGGCGTCGGCGGTCTCGTCCTCGTCGGGGTGGCGACGAGGATCTCGCCCGAGCGGCGTCGCCGGTTCGGGGGTCAGCGCGTAGCAGCTGATGTGCGGCGGCGCGAACTCGAGTTCGAGCAGGTCGCGCAACGTCGCGCGCACGTCGTCGAGGGACTCGGCGCGCGAGCCGACGATCAGGTCCATGTTCCACGTGGCGAACCCCGCCGCGTGGGTGACGCGCGCGACCTCCTCGTGGGCCATGATGCCGTGTCGTCGACCCAGGTCGGCGAGCACCGCGGGCTGGGTTGACTGCACGCCGTAACTCATGCGGTTCACGCCCCCCGCCTGGTAGGCGAGGAGCCGTTCGAGGGTCGCGTCCTCGGGGTTGCACTCGACGGTCACCTCGGCGTCGCGGGTGCGCGGGATGGCCGCCAGGATGGCGACGAGCTGCTCGGGGCTGAGGCGCGAGGGCGTGCCACCACCGAAGAAGACCGACGTCGCGGGTTCCATCCCCGCCGCCACCTCCGCGGCGATCTCCTGGAGCACCGCGGCGACGTACTCGTCGCGCAGTTCGTCACGGTCGTCGTAGGTCGCGAAAGCGCAGTAGTCGCAACGGTGCGCGCAGAAGGGCACGTGGACGTAGACGCCGAAGGCCCTCACCCGACGCGGCCCATCGAGCTCGAGGAGCGCGCGACGTAGCGCGCTTCGTGAAAGCGCGCCAGCGCGTCAGTGCGTTCCGTCGCGACATCGATCATGGGTGCAACATAACCCGTCGGCGCGAGGAGCCCCTCGCCCGCGCCGGGTTGCAGGCACTGGGGCGCGGCCACGTCGGCGAGCTCGCGCACGTAGCGGCGCACGTAGAGCCCCTCGGGGTCGAAGCGTTCGCCCTGCAGGGTCGGATTGAAGATCCGGTGGAAGGGTGACGCGTCGGTCCCGGTCCCCGCCGCCCACTGCCAGCCGTGCTGGTTGCTGGCGACGTCGCCGTCGACGAGACGCCACATGAACCACTCCGCCCCCCAACGCCAATCGAGGTGCAGGTGCTTGACGAGGAACGAGGCGCACACCATGCGCACGCGATTGTGCATCCATCCCTCCTCGAGCAGTTGTCGCATGCCGGCGTCGACGAGGGGGTAGCCGGTCTCGCCGCGTGCCCAGCGCTGGAAGCGCTCGCGCGCCGCCGCGTCGCGGTCCACGCGCAAGTGCGCCATCGCGGGCTGTAGTTCGCGCCGAGTGGATTCGGGGTGGTGGAACAACACGTCGGCGTAGAACTCGCGCCAGCAGATCTCGGAGCGAAAGACCTCGGCCCCCCGACTCGGGCCGTTGGTCGCGGCCAGCACCTGGCGGGGGTGGATGGTGCCCAAGTGCAGGTGCGCGCTCAGGCGCGACGTGCCCTCGACGCCGGGCAGGTTGCGGGTGTCGGCGTAGGCGTCGACGTGCGCGAGGAATTCCTCCAGAGTGGCGCGGGCGCCCTCCTCACCCACGCGCGCGTCAAAGCGCGGCACGTCGTCGGGCAAGTCCGCGAAGTACGCCGGGCGCCGACGCGCGACGACGTCACGGACGTCGCTCACGTCGACACTGGGCGCACCCACCCACGTCACACCCGTCACGCGTGCGAGCGGTTCGGCGAGGGGCTCACTCTCCCAACCGCGGCGAAAGGGGGTGAAGACCTTGCAGGGCGTTCCGGTCTTGGTGGGCACGGGTCCCGGGCGCACCACGTAGGGCGAGTCGAGGAACGTCGTGGTGATGCCCACTCGTCCCAGAGCCTCCCGCACGCGCGCGTCGCGTGAACGACCCGCGGGGGCGAAGTCCTCGGTCGCGATCACCTGACGGGCCCCGGTCGCTCGCGCGACGTCGCTCAACTCGGCTGCGGGGTCACCGCGACGCACGACGAGGCGACCCTCCAGGGACGCGTCCAGGGCCCGCAGAGTCTCGCTCAGGTAGGCGCCGCGCGCGGGTCCCACCGAGGCCGCCAGCGCGGGATCGATGACGAAGACCGCGACGAGCGAACCTTCACCTTGGCGGACCGCGTCGCACAACGCTGGATTGTCACTGAGACGAAGGTCGCGACGAAACCAGAAGATGACGGGCGAAACCACCCCTACGTTCTAGCGGTCACGCGCCCCCAGCGTGGTCGGGGCCCGCCGACCGTCATTACGGAAAAGTGATGACACCCGACGTCGCGCAAGTCCGGAATGAGGCGACGAGGACCCTGACGTCATCTTGGAGCTGCGCGTGGTGGAGCTTCTCGTAGACCACGAGCTTGTTCAGGCTGGTCGAATTCGCGTACTGCTTCAAGACGGTGACAACAAATCCGAGAATCTGCTTGGTCGTGGCGTTGGGTGCGTTCGCCTCCATCCTCTCGTAGTAGGGCAGTGTCGCCTTGACCCACGAGTGATAGTTCGCGACGCTCACCACGCTCGGTCCCGGGATCGGGTGCGTGGCCCAGGAGAAGACGGCCCTACAGAAGGCCGCATTGGGAAGGGCGCCCGCTGGTGGCGTCGACACGCCCAGTGGGACCAGGAGGGCTCCCGCGACGAGCGAACTCGCGACGAGCATTCGTGCCCGTGTGACTACATGCATGGCTCCAGACATCGCATTCCCTTGGTCGGGCGAGTCGCCAGCGACTGACTGTCGACTGCGTGGAGCACGCCATCACTCATGTGACGACAGAGCCCGTTCTATCAGGCGGCGCGGCGTTGTGCCCACGATGGGCGAAATCGCGCCTAGCCGTAGATCGAGCACACGCCGTGGCCCTGGTGCACCAGCGCGTACGTGCCGTCGGAGCAGAGGGTCAAGGGCGAGGTCTGCGCCGAGGGCGGCGCGACGATGCGCGCCACGGTGCCGTAGTCGGTGTAGGTGCTCTCGGGCGACTGGTAACCGTTCACGCGCGTCCAGGTGAGGTGACCGGCCTGGTTCTGGACGGGGATCGTCACCCAGCCGTGCAGCAGCGCCGTCACTCCCGTGACGTATCCCCCGGCGACGGTGAGCGTGTAGGTGATCAGCAACTGACCCGGATTGCCCGAGGAGATGTAGTCGGCGGGCACCACTTGTTTCACGATGTAGCCGGTGCCCGCGCGCACGACGCTGTTGTCGCCGAGCAGCATGGAGAACTCCTGGGTGGCGCGAGTGGGACCGTAGAACTGGTCGGCCTGGTGACTCAGCGCTCCCGTTCCCCACTGCGCGACGCCCCGGGCGTCGATGCCCAACATGAGATACACGCGCTGGCCAATCACCCTCTGGGGCGCCGCCACCGCCGCGGCGCCGGTGGCGATGGTGGCGGTGCGGTCGGGTGCCTGGTAGTTAAGCGCGTGATCGACGGTGAAGCTCGACGCGTTGAGCGAACGCTGCACCACGGCGTGAAAGCTCGCGACGACGTTCGCCTCACCGGGTGCGGGCGTGGCGAAGGACGAGATCCTCTGCGCCGAGCCCACGCTGAGCACCAGCGCGAGGATCGCCAGCGCGCTCATCGCGGCCAGCAGGAAGTGGGGGATCATTCGTCTCATGCCCACCAGTCTCCCACCTGGGCGCGAGGTGGCCGCCACGGACCCTCGTGGCGCGCACACGGCGCCCCCCGGCGCTGGGGTATCGCGTCAGGGCAACGGTGGGGTGCGCAGCGGCGCCAGGGGTGCGGTCGAACGCGACACCGTGAGGCGTTTGCCGAAGTGGGCCTCAATCGCGTCGTGCGAGAGCGACATCACCTCGCCCGATCCCGGTGGAGCGTCCTCGCGCAGGACGCTGGCGAGATCGCCGCCGAGGATGCGGCGAATGAGCATCAGTGCGTCGGCGCTGAGGGCGCTGCCCGATCGGCAGTTCACGCAGAGCGTCCCGCCCACCTCGGCGTTGAAGGCCACGAGGGGGCCCGGCGACGCACAAGTGACGCAGTGGTCCACCACCGGCTCGGAGCCGTCGTAGGCCAGGAGTTTGAAGAAGAAGGACGCGGCGACGAGTTCGGGGTGAAAGTCAGTGTTGTCCAGGGTGCGCAGCACCCGCACCAACATCTCGAAGATACCCTCGTCGGCGGACTCGTCAGTGGGGATGGCGTCGATGACCTCGACCACGGCCAGTCCCGCCGCGATGCGCTGGTAGTCGCTGCGCAAGTTGGACATGCGCTCGAGGTGCGCGACGTTCTTGGTGATGAAGAGTTCACCGCGCCCCTTGATGAGATCGACCTTGACGTGCCCCATGGGCTCGAGTGATCCGCCCATGCGACTCGACGTCTTTCTCACCCCCTTGGCGAGGGCGCGCAACTTGCCGTGGTGTCGCGTCCACAAGACGACGACCCGGTCGGATTCGCCCGACTTATAGGTCCGCAGCACGACGGCCTCATCGGCCAGCTCCTTGGGTGTCGCGCTCACGGGGCCGGTGGTGTCGCACCCTGATCGCCGCCCGTCTCGGTGGGCGCGCTCGGCGCCGCCGGGGCCGACGAGGCGTCGCCGCGTCGGGGCTCAAAGTGCTGTTGACGCGGCGTGATGCCCATGAAGCGATTGAGCCACACCCCGAAGGCCACCAGTACCGCCAGCACCAGTGGGACCGCGAGCAGGGGGACCATGTTCGAGGCGCCGTTGAGCGCGAGCACCCACAAGAAGACGTAGATCGCCACGACGACCACGGCCGTCGCCCTGGTGAACCTCACGAATCCACGCCCCCGAAGCGGCGCTCGCGCTGCTGGTACTGCGCGATCGCCGCGTAGAGGTCCTCGCGACGAAAGTCCGGCCAGAGCACGTCGGTGAAGACGAGTTCGGAGTAGGCCATCTCCCACAGGAGGAAATTGGAGGTGCGAAACTCCCCCGAGGTCCGTACCACCAGGTCGGGATCGGGTAGTTCGGGGTGGTAGAGACGTTCGCGGATGGCCTTCTCGTCCACCTTCGTGGCCGACACGCCCTCCTCGATCAGACGCTTGACGGCGTCGACGATCTCAGCGCGCCCCCCGTAGTTGAAGGCGATGTTGAGCGTCATGACCTTGTTGTGCCGGGTGAGTTCGGCGGCTTCGTCCATGCGAGAGAGCACCCCGCGCGGCACGCGCCAGTCGCGGCGACCGGAGAAGGTGATGCGCACGCCCTCGGTGTGCAACTCGTGCTGGCGCCGTTCGAGGAGTCCGCGATTGAAATTCATCAGGTAACGCACCTCGTCGACGGGTCGGCGCCAATTCTCGGTGGAGAAGGCGTAGACCGTCAGGGCCCGCACGCCCAGGGCCAGGGCCCCGTAGGCCGTATCCACCAGGGCCTTCTCGCCCGCCCCGTGGCCCTCGGTGCGCGGCAAACCCCGGCGCGTGGCCCAGCGGCCGTTGCCGTCCATGACGACCCCCACGTGGTGAGGGATCGATCGCATGTCCAAATTCGCGGGAATCGGCGTAGGACGAGGGTCGGGCACAGAACGAACTTAGTTCGTGAAGATAAGAAGTCGGCGACGCTTTAACCAGGCTTTAACTACGCCACGCCCGCGCCAATTAACGTCGACACGTGAAAAGCTTTGACCCCGACGACGAGTCGCCCGACCTCGAGGCGGACTCCGAGTCCGGCATCCAGCTCGGCGAGGACCTCGTCGACATCGACGTCGACCGGGCGCTCGCCCTGCTCGACCAGATCACCGAACACCTCCCCGGTGGCGGTGAGAGCCGCGAGGGCCAGCGCCAGATGGTCGCGGCCGTCGCCCGGGCCTTCTCGCGCCACGAACACGCGGTCATCGAGGCGGGCACGGGAGTCGGCAAGTCGCTCGCCTACCTGATTCCCGCGGCGATGAGCGGACATCGCGTGGTGATCGCGACGGCCACCAAGAACCTCCAGGACCAGCTGGCCTCCAAGGACGCGCCCACGGTGGCGGCGGTGGCGGCGCGCACCAAGGTCGCGGTGTTGAAGGGCAAGAACAACTACCTGTGCCGCAACCGGGCCCAGGCCAACGCCGGCGGCCAACTGAGCTTCGATGATGGCACCAGCGTGCCCAAGGGCGTGGCCGACCAGATGAGGCGGGTCCTTCGTTGGGCCGACGAGACCGCGACCGGCGACCGCGACGAGCTCAGCTTCGAGATCGACCCGCGCGCCTGGCGCGGACTCTCGGTGACTCCCCAGGAATGCCTGGGCCGCGCGCAGTGCCCCCAGGGCCACAATTGTTTCCACGAACTCGCCAAGGACCGCGCCGCCGAGAGCAACATCGTCATCGTCAATACCCACCTCTACGCCGCCCACCTGGCGTCGGGTTCCATGCTGCTGCCCGCGCACGACTACGTCGTCTTCGACGAGGCCCACGAGGTGCTCGACATCTTCGCCTCGCTGCTGGGCACCTCGCTCAATGCCGGACGCCTACGCGCCTTCGCCCAAGTCGCGAAACCTCTCGTCGGCCCCCAGTTCGCCGAGTCCGCGACGGACCTGAGCGCCAGCGCCGATCGCCTGGCGACGATCCTCGAGATCCAGTACGACACCCAGGAACTCACCGGACTCGGCCCCGACGCCCAGCGTGAGGTCGAGACCGCGAGCGCGCTGGTGACTCGGCTGATCGAGGCGATCCGCTCGGTCCAGACCTCCGGGGCCGAGGACGAGGCGCGCAAGATCCGCACGCTGGGTCCCGGCGTGCACCTCAGCAACGACCTGGCGCGCGTGGCGCACCCGGCCAAGGGCGAGATCTTGTACCTGGCGCGCCGCGACAAGGAGGTCGACCTCGAGATCAACCTGGTCGACGTCGGTCCGCGCCTGCACGACGAACTCTGGGGCGACGTCACGGCGGTGCTCACCAGTGCCACCATCCCCGACAGCCTGCCGTCGCAACTGGGTCTGGACGACGTGCGTATCGAGAACTTCGCCAGTCCCTTCGACTACGCGCACAACTCGCTGCTCTACGTGCCCGCGGGCTTTCCCGGGCGCAACGAGAGCGGGGCCGAGCGAGCCATCATCGACGAACTCGTCACCCTCATCACCGCCGCCGGCGGGCGCACCCTCGCGCTCTTCACGAACCGCGCGGTGATGAATCGCGTCGCCGAGGCCGTCGAGGAGCGCATCGAGACCACGGTGTTGGTGCAGGGCACCCTGTCACGTCAGCGCATCATCGAGCTCTTTCGCGACTCCGCCGAGGCGAGTCTGTTCGCGGTGACGAGTTTCTGGCAGGGCATCGACGTCCCGGGACACTCGTTGTCGTTGGTCACCATCGACCGCCTGCCCTTCAGCGTGCCCAACGACCCGCTCCTCAAGGCCCGCCAGGAGCGATCGAGCAATCCGTTCTTCGACGTCGACCTGCCGCGCGCGACGATGCTCCTCGCCCAGGGCGTCGGCCGACTGATCCGCAACCGTAGCGACCGCGGGGTCGTGGCGGTGCTCGACACGCGCTTGGCCGAAGCGCGCTACAAGTCGCTCCTGTTCAAGAAGCTCCCTGCGATGAGGCGCACCCGCGACCAGGGTGAGGTCACGGATTTCCTGCGCGCGCTGCGAGCCGATATCCCCGACGTCGCGCGAGAACCCTAATCTGCTATTATTTCACTAGTAATAATAGTTAGAGTTCCCCCCTTCTAGTGAAGTACCGCCAGTGAGGTATCGCGCGTGCACTTGAACTTCGCCCTCGTCCTCGGCAGCGTCGTCGTGGGCTTTCTCGTCGGACTCACCGGCATGGGCGGCGGCGCCCTCATGACGCCGATGCTGGTCCTGCTCTTCGGCGTCGCACCCTCGGCGGCGATCTCCTCGGACCTCATCGCGGCGCTCTTCATGAAGCCCTTGGGCGTCGCGGTCCACTGGCACCACAAGACCATCCAGCCGCGCCTGGTGCGTTACCTCTGCTACGGGTCGGTGCCGGCGGCGATTGTGGGGACGTACGTGATGCACCTCTTTGGATCGACCCCGGTCGCCGAGCACCACCTGCGAGTGGTCTTGGGCGTGGCGCTGTTGGTGGGGGCCGCGGCGATGATCACGCGCGCCTTCTTCCCCACCCGGGAGGTGGCCGAGGGGGCGCTGCGGATCAATCGCACGTTGATCGTCGCGGTGGGGGCCTTCGGCGGCCTCATGGTGGGCCTCACCTCGGTGGGCGCGGGCTCGCTCATCATCGTCATGCTCCTGCTCATCTACCCCCACCTGCGCACCGACCAACTCGTCGGCACCGACCTCGCCCAGTCGATCCCCCTCACCGGCGCCGCGACCATCGGGACGCTGCTCTTCGGCCACGTCCAGTTCGCGCTCACCGCGTCGATCATCGTGGGCTCGGTGCCGGCGGTGGTGCTGGGTTCGCTGCTCTCGGCGCGCTCCTTCACCCGGGCGCTGCGCCCCTACCTCGGGGGACTGGCGCTGCTGAGTGGCCTCAAGTACGTCGACGTTCCCGACGACGCGCTGGTCGTGGCCGCCGTGGTGGTGCTCGTCGTCGCGACGTTCATCGCGCTACGTTCGAGCAAGGTCGCCGCCCGCGACGCAGCGACGACCCTGGCGGGACCCGACGCCGGGGTCGCCCCGGGCGTCGTGGTGCCGGGCTAGAGACCGAAGCGGTCCATCACGTCGTCGCGCTTCTGCCAACCCGGCTCGACCGAGACCTTGAGCTCGAGGAAACATCCCTCGGGGAGTTGACGACGCGCGGCGATGCCGACGCCCTTCAAGAGTTGTCCACCCTTGCCGATGACCATGCCCTTTTGCGACTCGCGCTCGACGAGGATCTCGACCAGGATGTGGGGCCACTCGAACTCGATGACCCGGCAATGGATGCTGTGGGGCAGCTCCTGCTTGGTCTTGCGCACGAGTTGTTCGCGCACCAGTTCCGCCACCCACATGGCCTCGGGCACGTCGGAGACCTCGTCCTCGGGGAACAGGTATTCGCCCTCGGGCATCTGCGCTCGCACGAAGGCGATTAGTTCCTCAGTGCCCGCGCCGGACTTGGCCGACACCGGAAAGTACTCCACGCGCGTGGCGGCGTCGGCCATGGACTTCTCTTCGGCGATGAGCGTGACGGCCTCGTGCGCGGCCATCAACTGCGCGGCGATGGCGTCGCGCCCGGTCTTGTCCATTTTGTTCACGACGACCACGCCCTGGGGCCCGTCGCGGTGGCGACACTTGTCGAGCATCGTGGCGATCACGTTGCGATCGCCGGGCCCGATGGCCTTGCCGGCTTCGACCACGGCCATGATCACGTCGACGCCGTCCACCGAGGCGCGAGCGGTCTCGTTGAGTCGATTGCCCAGTCCGGTCTTGGGACGGTGGATGCCCGGGGTGTCGACGAAGACCACCTGCACCCCCCCCTCGGTGAGGATGCCGCGGATGGCGTTGCGCGTGGTGTTGGGACTGGCCGAGGTGATGGTCACCTTGGTGCCCACCACCTGGTTCACCAACGTGGACTTGCCCACGTTGGGTCGCCCGATGATGGCGCAGAATCCGGAACGGGTCATTGGTCACCTAACTTCTCGATGAGAACTTCTTCGATCCGTCGTCCGTCCATGCGCACGACGGTCAGCGCGTAGTCGTCGACTTCGAACACGTCACCCTGGGCGGGTACGCCGCCGGCGAGGTCCAGCACCAGACCGCCCACGGTATCCCAGCCGTCCTTGGGCAGGTCCAGTTCGTACTCGTTGTTCACGTCGTCGATATTGAGTCGCCCGCTCACCACGAGGCCGGTGCCCTCGATCATCTCGACGTCGTCGTCCTGGGGCAGGTCGGACTCGTCGGTGATCTCGCCCACGAGTTCTTCGAGGATGTCCTCCAGGGTCACCAGACCCGCCGTGCCGCCGTATTCGTCGACCACCACGAAGAGGTGGCTGGTGCCCTGGCGGATTTGGGTGAGCAACGAGGCCACCCGCTTGGTCTCGGGCACGAAGGACGCCTCGCCCATGTGATCGCGCACCATCTCCTCGCCCTTGCCGTCGGCCACCAGTCCGGCCAGGTGGCGCAGGTTGACGATGCCCACCACGTCGTCCACGCTCTCGCCCAGCACGGGTAGGCGTGAACGGCCCGTCTCGATGGCGGTCTCGAGTGCCGAGCGCACGCTCGACTGCGCGGCGACGTCGACCATGTCGATGCGCGGCACCATCACCTCGCGCACGATCGTGTCGCCGAATTCAATGACGCTGCGAATGAAGTTGCGCTCGTCACTCTCGATCGCCTCGTCCTCGTGGGCGACGTCAGCCATCGCGAGCACCTCGTCCTCGGTCATGCGCGTCACGCCGGTGCCGCCGCCGAAGAACAGGCGAATGACGCCCTGGGCGACCGAGAGGAGCAGTTTGGACAACCACTTGATGGGCCAGAAGTTGAGCAGCGCCGCCACCACCGGCGCGGTCGCCAGGGCCGAGGAGTCCGGGTGCTGCACGGCGAAGTTCTTCGGGATCGCCTCGAAGATGACGAAGATGACGACGACCTCTCCGACCGTCGAGATCAACAGTCCCGCCGCGCCGAAGAGTCGCGACGCCAGCACGCCCACCATGGTGGCCGAGACCAGTTGACAGATCAGGACGAGCAGAAGCAGGGGGTTGAGGAATTTCTCCGGAGCCTCGGCCAGCGCGACGAGGGCCGAGGAGCCGCGCCGGGACTGCTCCTTCAACGAGCGCGCCCGGCTCTTGTTCATTCGCACCAGTGACGTCTCGGCCATGGCGAAGAAACCCGAGAGCAACAACAGCACTACGACCGTCGAGGCGAGGGCGCTGTCCGTCCCGGTCCAGACGGCCCCGATCACGTCGCGTTCGAGCGGTAGTGGCGACTGAGCAGTTCCTGCTCGCGCGCCTCCATCCGCTCGGCCTCCTCGTCGACCACGTGGTCCCAACCACGCAGGTGCAACACCCCGTGCACCACCAGGAGCGCCACTTCGTCCTCGAGGGAGCACCCGTGCTCGATCGCGTTGCGCGCGGCCACGGCGGGACAGATCACGATGTCCCCCACCAGTTGGGGGATGTCGGCCGTGGGAGTCTCGCCCGGTCCGGTCCCGCCGGCGTCGGGAACTCGACCCGTGGGTTCGGGTTCGGCGTCGATGGGAAAGGACAAGACGTCGGTCGGTCCGCGCTTGCCCATGAACTGCTCGTTGAGCTCGCCCATCGCGGCCTCGCCGGTGAAGATGAGCGACACCTCGGCCAGTCCGCGCACCCCCTCCTCGATCAGCGCCTGGCGGCAGAGTTCGCTCCAGCGCTCGAGGTCGACCGTGACGTCACCTTGTTCGTCGGCGGCGTAGATATCGATCATCAGTTGGTGTGGCGGTCGTAGGCGGCCACGATGTCGGCCACGATGCGGTGGCGCACCACGTCCTTGGCGCCCAGGTGCACGAAAGAGATGTCGTCGATGCGTCCGAGAATGTTCTCGATGGACGCCAAGCCCGAGGGCTTGCCATTGAGGTCGACCTGGGTGACGTCGCCGGTGACGACGGCCTTGGCGTTGAAGCCGATACGCGTCAGGAACATCTTCATCTGCTCGGGCGTGGTGTTCTGGGCCTCGTCGAGGATGATGAAGGAGTCGTTGAGGGTGCGTCCGCGCATGAAGGCCAGCGGCGCCACTTCAATGGTGCCGTTGGCGATGAGGCGCTGGGCCCCGTCGGGTCCGACCATGTCGTAGAGCGCGTCGTAGAGCGGTCGCAGGTAGGGGTCCACCTTGGCCATGAGGTCACCGGGCAGGAAACCGAGGTGCTCGCCGGCCTCGACGGCCGGGCGCGTCAGCACGATGCGGTGCACCTGGCGCCGGTGCAACGCCTGCACCGCGGCGGCGACGGCGAGGTAACTCTTGCCGGTACCGGCGGGGCCGATGCCGAAGGTGATGATCGACTTCTCGATGGCGTCGGTGTAGCGCTTTTGACCAGCGGTCGAGGGACGGATCGCCTTGCCCTTGGCGCCGCGCACCACCTCGTGTCGCAGGACCTCCGAGGGCCGCAGGTCGTCGGCCACCATGTCGACGGTGCGCGAGATCTTCACGGGATCGAGCGACTGCCCGCTCTCGAGCACCAGCACCAATTCATCGAACAACCGCAGCACCGTCGCCGCGTCGGGGCCGGCCACCGTGATCTGGTTGCCCTGCACGCGAATCTTGGAGTGCGGGAAGGAGCGCTCGATGACGCGCAGGTGCTCGTCGCGCGGTCCGAGCAAACCCGACATCAGGTGGGTGTTAGGTACGAAGGTGGTCGCCATGAGGGCCTCGTCGGCCGCGGCATCGAAGGTCATCCGGGGGGCCACTGCATCATTCTTCCGCCGAGCACGTGCAGGTGCAGGTGCGGCACCGTCATCTGCGCGTCGACGCCCACGTTCATCACGAGACGGTAGCCGCTCTCGCGCACGCCCTCGATCTCGGCCACGCGTTGCGCGAGCAGTACTAGGTCGTCCACCACACCGCCGTGATCGAGGGGTACGTGGTCGGCACTGGTGACGTGCGCCTTGGGGATCACGAGCACGTGCACCGGCGCCTGAGGATCGATGTCGCGGATCGCCAACGAGGTCTCGCTCTGGGCCACCGGTGTGGAGGGGATCTCGCCAGCGACGATCTTGCAGAAGAGGCACTCAGTCATGTGTTGCTCTCATCATTACTCATTTGGCGCACCCCCCAGGGTAAATCCCCATGAACCATTGGTGAACGTTACGAGCGCGCCGGCGACCACGGCCGCCGTTTCCCCTCGTAGGACGCTGGGCCCGAGCGAGACGCGTCGACGCGTCGACGCCCACTCGTCGCGGGACCAGCCACCCTCGGGACCCACCGCCACGCTCGTGACCCCGCGCCAGTCCCCACTGCCGGACATGTCGGCCACCGCCACGTGCGCGGGCACCTCAGCGGGCGTCACGGGGTCGGCGATCACCAGGTCGTAGCTGCGGCGGCACTGGCCCGCGGTCTCGACCGCGACACGTCGCCACCGGCTCACGACCCTGTCGCGAGCCTCACCACGGAACTTCTGGGCCACGCGTTCACTCACCAGCGGCACGATCTCGCTGACCCCGACCTCGGTGGCCTTGGCCACGGCCCACTCCCCGCGTTCACCCTTGAGGGGAGCCAGGTAGAGCGTCGTCGTGGGCGTGGGCGCGTCGAGGAACACCTCGCCCACGTCCGCGAGGCCGGCGGCGGCCACCTTCGCGAAGCGCCAGGAACCACGACCGTCGCAGAGGACGAGTTCCTCGCCCTCGCGCGCGCGCAGCACGCGACGCAGGTGGTGATCCTCGTCGCGCGACAACTCGGGCACGTTGATGTCGTCGACGCGCAGTTGCGTCAACGCGGCCACGCGACGCGGCCACTCGTGTCTCATCGCTTGGCTCGTTTGCGGAACAGGCCCGCCGCGTGATGCTCGGCGACCTCCTCGCCACGGTGCTGGGCCAATTGTCGCAGCAGGTCGCGCTCGACGTCGTCGAGCTCGCGCGGCACGTCCACGACCAGGTGCACGTAGAGATCCCCGCGACCACGGCCGTGCAGGTGCTCGACGCCCTCGTGCTTGACGCGGTGCACGGTACCCGACGCGCTACCCGGCTCGACCTCGACGCGGTGAGTGCCCCGCAGGGTGGGCACCTCGACGTGGGCGCCCAGGGCGGCCTGGGTGAAGGAGATGTGCGCCTCGTGGTGCAGATCGTCGCCGTTGCGTTCGAAGCGCTCGTCCTGGGCCACGCGCAGGTGAACGAAGAGCCGTCCGTTCGCCCCGCCCCGCAGTCCCGCCGGTCCGCGGTCCGCCAGTCGCATGGTCGACCCGTCCTCGACCCCCGCGGGGATCTGGATCGTCATCGTGACCGACCCGTTGGTGCGACCCTCGCCCTGACACGTGGCACAGGGCGACTCGATGCGCGAACCCATGCCGTTGCAGCGCGGACACGGTGACGTGGTCATCATCTGACCCAGGATCGAATTGCGCACCCGGCGCACCTCGCCCAGGCCCGCGCACTCCACGCAGGTCACCGGCGACGTGCCCTCGGCGCAGCCGCTGCCCTCGCAGGTCGCGCAGCGCTGGGGCAGGGTCACGGTGATCTCACGATTGGCCCCGAAGGCCGCCTCCTCCAGGGTGATCTCGACGCCGACCTCGGCGTCGGGACCGGGCTGGGGACCGCGCCGCTGGGGGGTACGCGCACCCATGCCACCGAAGAACATGTCGAAGATGTCCTGCACCGATCCCCCTCCGAAGGGATTGCCGCCGGCGCCCACGTCTTGACCGAAGCGGTCGTAGTTCGCACGCCGTTCGGGGTCCGACAAGATCTCGTAGGCCTGGGACACCTCCTTGAACCGCGCCTCGGACGCGGCGTCGCCGGGATTGGCGTCGGGGTGCAGTTGACGAGCCAGGCGGCGGTACGCCTTCTTGAGGTCCTCGGGCGAGACGTTGTGGTCGACTTCGAGAATGTCGTAGAGATCAGTGGTTGGCATGTTCCTCATCCCCACCGAAGTGGCGCGCTAGGTGTTGTGAGACCGCCCCGGCGGCGGCCATCGCTTCTTGGTACTTCATACGAGTCGGTCCAAGCAGGCCCACCGCGCCGGCGGGGGTGCCGTCAATGGTCACCGGAGCGACGACGACCGCGCAGGTCGACAGTGGTTCGAAGCCGTTCTCCGAGCCAATGGCGACCGACAGACCCCGACTCAACATGTCCTGGACCAGCGAGACCACGAGGAGCTCTTGTTCGAGGATCGAGAGGACCTTACGCACGGTGTCCACCCCGTCGAAGGAGTCGGCCACGCGCGAACTGCCCCCGATGAAGACCTGCTCGCCGTCGGCGGTGGGCTGTTGGGCGTGCAGGACGGCGACGGAGTCGCGCACGAGTTGAGCGACGTGGTCCGAGCGCGAGGGTACCTGCACCGCGGACTCGAGCGTGGTGCCGATCAGGAGCGCGTTGAGTTGGCGCGAGGCTTCGGCGCAGGTCTCGTGGTCGACCTCGAAGTGCGGCGCGAGAGAGTGCTTGATGACCGACCCGTCGGAGAAGACCGTGACGAGGAGTTGGTGGTGGGCGTCGATGTTCACCAACTGCGCCGAGAGGATCGAGGCGTGCGCGTGCGTGGCGCCCACCACGACCGCGGTGTAACTGGTCATCTGACTCAGCAGCGTCGAGGTCTGCTCGAGCACGTCCTCCACCTCGCCGCGCACACTGGCGAAGAAGTCGCTGATCTGCTGCTGCTGGGCGGGGCCGAGCACGCCGTTCTCGAGGTGGTCCACGAAGTAGCGATAGCCCTTGTCGGTGGGGATGCGTCCGGCCGAGGTGTGGGGCTGGGCCAAGTAGCCCTCGCGCTCGAGTGACACCATCTCCGAGCGCACCGTCGCGGGCGACACCCCGATGTCGGCGCTCGAAGCGACCGAGGAGGAACCCACGGGCTGGTTGGTGTCGATGTGCTCCGACACCACCGCCTCGAGGATGGTGGC
>VFSW01001778.1_pt1 | contig 32810 bp, 30 predicted proteins | sample 5358111 | NCBI WGS metagenome assembly VFSW01 (sample SAMN11554181, study PRJNA540505) | mine drainage metagenome | isolation source: sediment from site ElyBrook_90M | place: USA: Ely Copper Mine, Vershire, VT | collected 2017
ACAAGGGTGATCACCACACCCGACGCGGACTGATGAAGCTCATCGGCCAGCGTCGTCGTCTGCTCGATTACGTGCAGCGCGGCAACGTGGAGCGTTACCGCGAGTTGATCGGTCGTCTCGGCATTCGTCGCTAGCCGGTCCACGTCGACGCCGTCGACGTGATCAACACATCCGAGGCCTCGGAGGCCAGTGGAGAACAGTCGCGTTGCGCGGCGGTTGCTCACTGGGATCCGGGCGGAGTGTTGCTAACCGCATAAGGAGCATATCCATGACTGACGCAATCCGCGTAAGTAGTCCCATCACGGGCACCGACAAGACCCTGAGTTTTGAAGCTGGTCACCTAGCCCAACTCGCTGACGGTGCGGTTCTCGCACGCATCGGCGACACAATCCTGCTCGCCACGGTTGCCGCCGCGCGCAACGTGCGCGAGGGCATCGACTTCTTCCCCCTGACGGTGGACATCGAGGAGCGGGCCTACGCGGCTGGCAAGATCCCCGGCTCGTTCTTCCGTCGTGAGGGCAAGATTTCGGACCAAGCAGTATTGATCTGTCGTTTGATCGACCGGCCGCTGCGTCCTTCGTTCCCCAAGGGCTTTCGCAACGAGGTCCAAGTGGTCGGGACAATCTTCTCCGCCGACCAGGAGAACCCGCACGATATTCTGGCCATTAACGCCGCCTCCGCCGCGCTGATGATCTCGGGCATTCCCTTCGAAGGTCCGATTGGCGCCGTGCGAATGGCCTACACCATCGACGGTGAGTGGGCGCCGCACCCGACCTTCGCCGAGGGCGACGCCGCGACGTTCGAATTGGTCGTCGCTGGCCGGGCGCTGGAGGACTCAGTGGAGACCGACATCGCGATCATGATGGTCGAAGCCGGCGGAACCGAAGGTTCCTTCGAAATGTACGCCGACGGTGCACCCAAGGTGTCCGAGGAAGTGTTGGCCGCGGGCCTCGAAGCCTCTAAGTTGTGGATTCGCGAATCAATCAACTTGCAGCGCCAACTGGTTCGCGAGTACGTCGCTCAGCACGGCGAGATCAAGACCATTGAGTACAAGGTCTTCACCGACTACCAGGACGACGTCATGGCACGAGTGCAAGCCGTCGGCGAGGACGCGTTGGCCGAGGCCAACAAGTTGACGACGAAGACGGCCCGCAACGAGGCGCTCGACGCCGCGACCAAGGCCATCATTGAGCAGTTGCCGGAGTTCGGCGATCGCCTCAGCGAAGTCAAGGCCGCCGTCAAGTCCATCACGAAGAAGATCGTTCGTAAGCGCATCACGGCCGAGGGCGTACGTATCGACGGACGTACCTCGACCGAGATTCGACCGCTGTCGGCCCAGGTCGACCTCTTCCCGATGACGCACGGTTCGGCCCTGTTCCAGCGTGGCGAGACCCAAGTCATCAACGTGACGACCTTGGGTATGCCGCGCATGAAGCAGCAGATCGACTCGATCACCCCCGACGAGTTCCGTCGCTACATGCACCACTACAACTTCCCGCCCTACTCAGTCGGCGAGACCGGTCGCGTGGGGGCTCCCAAGCGCCGAGAGGTAGGTCACGGCATGCTCGCGGAACGCGCGCTGGTACCAGTGTTGCCGAGTGAGCAGGAGTTCTCCTACACGCTGCGTGTCGTCTCTGACGTTCTGCAGTCGAACGGTTCGACCTCGATGGCCTCCGTCTGTGGTTCGACACTCTCCCTCATGGCGGCCGGTGTGCCGATCAAGGCCCCCGTGGCCGGTATCGCGATGGGTCTGGTCTACGAAGATGGGGTCTACTCGACGTTGACCGACATCCTGGGCGCGGAGGACGCCTTCGGAGACATGGACTTCAAGGTCGCCGGTACCGCTGACGCGGTCACCGCGCTGCAACTGGACACCAAGATTGATGGACTACCCGCCGAAGTTTTGGCCAAGGCACTACACCAGGCCAAGGAGGCCCGCCTCGCCATTCTCGAGGTGATCACTTCAACTATCGCCGCACCGCGTCCCGAAGTTGCTGCGGTGGCTCCCAAGATCGTGTCCATCGAGATTCCCATCGACAAGATCGGCGAGGTGATCGGGCCCAAGGGCAAGGTCATCAACACCCTGCAGCAAGAGACCGGTGCGGACATCACCGTGGACGATGATGGCGTGGTCGGTACTGTCACCATCGGTGCCAAGGATGGTCGGGCCGTCGAAGAGGCCAAGCGTCGCATCTCACTGATTCTGGATCCGCCCACGGCAGAAGTCGGTGCGATCTACCAAGGTCGCATCGTCAACATTGCCAAGTTCGGGGCATTCGTCAGTATCCTGCCCGGTCGCGATGGCCTCTTGCACATCTCCAAGATGTCGCCGCTCAACGGTGGCAAGCGAATTGGACTCGTCGAAGACGTGGTGGAACTCGGCCAGGCCATTGAGGTCAAGGTGGATGATATCGACCCACAGGGCAAGGTGTCGTTGTCCCTCGCGGGTGAGTACGCCGGCATGGCGACGGAGGATGCTCCTCGCGAACGCTCGGACCGTGGAGACCGCTCGGACCGTGGTGACCGTGGCGACCGTGGCGACCGTGGTGGTCGTGAACGCGCCGAGCGTTCGCCTCGACCCTCGTCGAGCCCATCGACTCCCTCGTCGAGTTTCGAGGCCGCCTTTGAGGCCGAGTTGGCGGACGAAATCGGAGACTTGGGTCCTGGCGGCCCGTCGTTCTCAGAGAACGACGGTGGGAATCGTCGTGGTCCGCGCCCGCGTCGTCGATAGGCGCCTATAGATTTTGGCGCAGATCCCGCCACGTGCCCATCGGGTCCACGTGGCGGGATCTCGTCGTTCGGTCACGTTGTCGCGTGAGTCGACCGATAGGGTGACGGAATGAAAAGAATCGCATTGGTGGGTGGTGCGGGCCGGATGGGTCAGTCGCTCGCCGAGAACCTCAACCTGATTGAAGGAATGGTCGTGAGCGCACTCGTTGACGTGCGCGAGCCCGAACATAGTTTTGGCGCGACGTACTACTCGTGTCTCACCAACGTGGACGCTCAGAGCATCGACGTGGTGGTTGATTTCTCCCAACCCGACTCGGTCGTCGCGAGCGCGAAGTGGAGCGCTGCCCATCACGTGGGCCTGGTGATTGGGACTACCGGACTCACTGTTGGCCAGCGCGCAGAGGTGGAGAGTGCCGCCAGTTCGACTCGGATCATCATGGCCTCGAACTTCTCTCTGGGTGCGGTGCTGAGCGAGCGCTTCGCGGCGCTGGCCGCGCCCTATTTCGAGCGCGTCGAGATCGTTGAGCTGCATCACGACCGCAAAGTCGACGCACCGTCGGGTACTTCGCTCACCACGGCCGAGCGGGTACGCGCGGCGCGTGCGGCCGCTGGGCGAGTCACTCCTCTCGAGCCCACTCAGCGCTACACGATCGAGGGTGCGCGAGGAGCCGACGCGGGCGACGGAGTGCGCATCCACTCGGTCAGACTGCCGGGTCTGGTAGCCCATCAAGAGATCCTGCTGGGAGGGCCGGGCGAGGGCCTTGCCATTCGTCACGACTCCTACGACCGCGTGAGTTTCGTGCAAGGCGTGGCGATTGCCGTCATGAACATTGACGCCACGCCGGGTTTCACCTGGGGAATCGATAGCTTCATCGCCTGAGACGACTCCGAGGCGGGCACCATCACTGGTAACTTCGTTACATGGCCGGTCCCCGTTTCGGATATTTGTTGACCGCGATGGTCACTCCCTTCCACGAGGACGGTGCTCTGGATTTGGACGTCGCACGCGATCTCGCGCGGTACTTGGTCGATCAAGGCAACGAGGCCCTAGTGGTGGCTGGATCCACCGGCGAGGGCTCGTCGCTCTCCGACGAGGAGAAGCTCGATTTGTTCGCCGCGGTGGCGCAGGCGGTCACTGTGCCAGTCCTCGCTGGGACCAGCTCTTCTGACACGGCTCGGTCGGTGCGATTGACGGCCCGCACCGCGTCGACGGGGGTCGCGGGTATCCTGGCGACCACTCCGGCGTACGCGCGTCCGAGCCAGCACGGAATTGCGGCGCACTTCGGCGCAGTCGCCGAGGCGACCGCGCTGCCGGTGATGCTCTACGACATCCCCATTCGTACGGGTCGCAAGGTCGCCGCGAACACCGTGATCGAGGTCGTTCGCGACCATCCCAACGTGGTCGCACTCAAGGACGCGTCGGCGGACTTGGTGGGCGCGGCGGCGCTTAAGGCCGAATTGGGAGAGTCGCTGGACCTGTACAGTGGCGACGACGCGTTGTTGTTGGCGTTCCTCGCCGTGGGTGCCGTGGGGCTGGTGTCGGTGGCGGCTCATTGGGCGGCCCCGGAATTCGCGGCGCTGATCCGTTCGGCTCACGCGGGTGACTGGAACGCGGCGCGACTGCTCAACGCGCGGCTGGCCCCGAGTTGTACTTTCGAAACGAGTGACATGTATCCCAATCCACTTCCGTCCAAGGCGGCCATGCGAGCGCTAGGTTTCAACGTCGGGCAATGTCGGCTGCCCTTGGGCCCGAGCGACGAGGTCCTCGACCAGTGCGCGCACGACCTGGTGTCGGCGTTGGTGGGCTCGCGTGGCTAAGGACAGCGTTCGAGTCACCTTTCTGGGCGGTCTCGGAGAGATTGGCCGAAATTGTGCGGCCATCGAGCAGGACGGGCGCATCGTCGTAGTCGATGCGGGACTCATGTTCCCCGAACCCACGATGTACGGTGTCGACTTGATCCTGCCGGACTTTCGCTGGCTCATCGAGCGGCGCGACCGCGTGGACGCCATCGTTTTGACCCATGGCCACGAGGACCACACGGGGGCGCTGCGCTACCTCGTTAAGGACGTCAACGTACCAATCTACGGATCGGCGTTGACACTGGGCTTCGCCCGTCACCGTCTCACCGAGGCGCGCGTGGCCCACGACCTCACCTTCATCGAGGTCGCCGACGGAGAGCGACGCCGCATCGGACCCTTCGACGTCGAGTTCATTCAAGTCACGCACTCGGTGCCGAGTGCGCACGCGCTGGCCTTTTACACCAAGGTGGGAGTGGTCGTGCACTCGGGTGATTTCAAACTGGATCTCACGCCGATCGACAACCGCCGCACCGACGTTTCACGCCTCGCCGCGCTGGGTGACGAGGGTGTGTCACTACTGCTGTGCGATTCGACCAACGCCGAGGAGCCGGGATTCACCGCCTCGGAACGTTCAGTGGGCGGGGCCCTTCGTCGATTGTTCCTCGAGCGGCCCGAGCGCCGCTTGGTCGTGGCGTGCTTCGCCAGTCATCTGCATCGCGTCCAACAGATCATCGACGTCGCCCGAGAGCAGAATCGCAAGATCGCCCTCATGGGTCGGTCCATGGAGGCCAATGTCAAACTGGCGAGAAAGCTGAACCTTCTTCACGTCGATTCGGCCGACTTCGTCGACATTGAGAACGTCGACCGTTACGAGCCCGGAGAGATCTGCGTGATCTGCACGGGTAGCCAGGGTGAGCCACTGGCGGCACTCTCCAAGTTGTCGCGCGGCGACGCGCGCAACTTCTCGGTGGGGGCGAATGACACCATTATCCTCTCCTCTCACCCCATTCCCGGCAACGAATGGTCAGTGGGCCGCGTCATCGACGACCTGCATCGAGCGGGGACTGAGGTGATTCATTCGGGTCAAGAGCCCGTGCACGCCTCAGGCCACGCGCGCCAGGGGGAGTTGCGGACATATCACCAATTGATTCGACCCAAGAACTTCGTGCCAGTGCACGGTGAGTATCGTCACCTGCGTCACCACGCCGACCTCGCGGCATCGATGGGTCTGGCGGATCAACACATTTTGATCTGCGAAGACGGTGACCAGATCGAGGTGACGCGCGACGGCATCAAGCGCGCGGGTCAGGTGCCAGCGGGCTTTCACTACATCGATGGCAGCGCGGGGGATTTGGATGAACGTCCCCTGGAAGAACGTCGCATGTTGGCGGAGTACGGCGTGGTTCAAATCACGGCGGGAGTGGACGCCGAGCGTGGGGTTCTCTCGCAGCCGGTGCGCGTGGTGGCTCGCGGATGGTTCGAGGGAGAACACGATCGTGGGGTCTTGGACGCCGTGAGGGACACCGTGCGCGACGCCGTGCAGTCCGCCCTGAAGGAGGGCAACCGCGACGACGAGTCACTCTCCAAAGTCGCCCAACGCGCCGCCGGTCGTTTGCTTGGTCAGAAGTATCGACGCCAGCCGGTGTTGCTGACGGCCATTGTGGTGCTCTAAACGTCCTTGGACGGCTCGCCGTTGGCGCCGTTGGCCTGACCGATTCGATAGTAGGCCTTGAGGGAGATCTGTTCGGAGCGAAGTCCGCGATCGAGTAGGGCCGTCTTCACTGCGCGCATCACGTGGAATTCTCCGAAGAGATAGGCGTGGCCCTCGTCGGGGGGGAGCGTGAAGGCGGCGAGTCCGCCCAGCAGGCCCGTGGGGTCGTCGTGCGCTCGTCCATCGCGATCGACGAAGATTGCCGTCACGCCGAGGGCCTCGTCGAAGGTGGGGGTCAACGCGTCCGTGGGGTCGTCGAGTTCGAGGATGAAGATGGCTCGACCGGGAACGTCGATACTCTGCGCCATTCGAAAGAAGGCCCCCATGGAGGGGACGTCGCCGATGAAGAGGTGCCAGTCGGCGACCTCGTCGAGGGGAATCTTGCCACGAGGTCCCACCACGTCGACGACGTCGCCCTCGTCGACCGTGCGCGCCCACCGGCCACCGGGGCCATCGTGTGCCGCCGCGATCCAGAGGGTGAAGGTGTCGGCTGTCGCATCGACCGAACGCACGCTGTAGCGGCGTCGCGTGGGGGACTCGCCGTCGGCGCCCACGAGCAACATGACGTCGTTACCGGGAACCCCGGCCAAGTGCGACGCGTCACCACGTAGGACTACTTCCACGAGTGACGATGAGAGGGGGCGTCGCGCAACGACGGTGCAGCTGCGCGCGAGGACTTTGAGACGGGTTGCTAAGTCGAGGGTACTTTGGTGTTGGGGGTCGGCCATCGCACCAGATTAGACGGATGACACTGGAGCGAATGAGTGTTCGGTAACTTGGAAGGTGATGGCAAACTCTCGTCGAACATCTCCACCCAGCCAGGGAAAGAATAAGACACGGACTCGTCACGCGACCGTCACTCCCGAGACACTGTGGAGTCGTCACCAGCGAGATATTTGGATTGTCCTCATGATCTTGGCGGGTCTATTGATTTTGCTCGCCGAGATCAACGCGCTAGGTCTCGCGGGACGCGGGGTCAATGAAGGGCTCAAGGCGACATTCGGTGTGGGACGCGTGGCCGTGCCCGTCTTGTTGATTGGTCTGGGTGTTGTCCTCGTCACTGGACGAGTGCAGGTAGAACGAGCTCGATTTCTCTGGGCGGTCTCCTTGGCACTGGTAGCCGTGTCGGGTATGGGCGACATCGCACAAGGTCGTCCGTCGTTGCGCGCACCACTCGCGCAACTCGGCCGCGCGGGCGGCTGGCTTGGCGTCGTCGTCGGAGGATCGCTCGCTCGATTCATCGGGCCGGGGGGAGCCGTCGCGGCGTTGCTGGCGGTGTTGATCATTGCGGTCATGATCGGCACGTCGGTTGGTCTACGCTCCCTGTTTGCGTCCAGCGGTGCGGTTTTTTCGTACCTGGGTCGTCACTTCGCTACGTGGTGGAGCGCACGACCTACGACGACCAACTACGAACCCGATGGGGTGCCCGAGATCGAAGTGATCCGCACCACCGACACACCACCGCGTCGGCGCCGCACGAGTGATCCGCAGCCGGACGACGAGGGGGTCCACGTCGAGGCAGTCACCGTGAGCTTCACCGACGGTGACGACGTCGAGGAGGAGGGCGATCGCGACGTCGAGGCCTACCAGGAGGAACCCGAGGAAGTCGCACGACCAGCGTTTTATTTCGGCACGAAAGAGTCCCACTGGGAACTGCCACCGATGTCACTGCTCTCACGGACCCGTGAACTGCGACAGGACCGTGACGCGATCGAGGCGGCGGGAGACGAGCTCGTGAGTGCGCTCGGCGCGCACGGTGTGGAAACGACCCTCGTCGGCTTCACGATGGGGCCTACGGTGACGCGCTTCGAGCTCGAACTCGGTGCGGGGGTGAAGGTGTCACGAGTCACCTCGCTGAATAAGGACATCGCCTACGCCATGGCCAGCCCGGACGTGCGCATCCTCGCACCGATCCCCGGGCGTTCGGCCATCGGTGTGGAGGTGCCAAATCGGCAGCGCGCCCTCGTAGCGCTGGGTGACCTACTCGCCTCCGACGAGGCCGTCGCCGCGACGCATCCCCTCGACGTGCCCATCGGTCGTGACATCTCAGGCAAGACCGTCGTCGTCAATCTGGGCGAGATGCCCCACGTGCTGATTTCGGGCGCGACGGGAGCGGGAAAGAGTTCGTGCATCAATTCACTCATCACGTCACTCGTCATGCGCGCGACACCCGATCAGGTAAAACTCTTGCTGGTGGACCCCAAGCGGGTCGAGATGGGTAACTACAACGACCTGCCCCACTTGTTGGCGCCGGTGGTGGTCGATCCAAAGAAGGCCGCCGGCGCGCTGGCGTGGGCCGTCAAGGAGATGGAGCGTCGCTACGACGTCTTGGCCGAGAATGGCGCGCGTGACATCACGGGCTACCAGCAGATGTTGGCCCGTGGTGCCGTGGAGCTCGAGGCGACCACTGAGGAGTTGGTCGGCGAGGCCATCGAACGCTCGACTTCCTTCGACGCGGGCGTGAACGCCCGAGAACCTGAAGTATTGCCCTACATCGTGATCGTGGTTGATGAGCTCAATGATCTGATGATGGTGGCGGCGCGCGACGTCGAAGAGTCCGTCGTACGCATTGCTCAGATGGCCCGTGCGGTCGGCATCCATCTGGTGCTCGCCACCCAGCGACCCAGCGTCGACGTGATCACCGGCGTCATCAAGGCCAACGTGCCGTCGCGAATGGCCTTCGCGGTGTCGTCATTGGCTGACAGTCGCGTCATCTTGGACCAGGCGGGTGCGGAGCGGCTGATCGGCAAGGGTGACATGCTGCTCGTGACCGCCTCGAGCAATATTGCGCGCCGACTCCAGTCTCCGTGGGTGTCCGAGGACGAAGTGCGTCGCGTGGTGGAGAACTGGCGCGCCCAGGGTGGGCAACGTGAGACGGTCGTGGCGCTGGACATTCCCGCTGGTCGCAGCGAGTCGGCCACGGGTTCGGGCGACGATGACGACGAGATCCTGCGCCAGGCTCGTGAGATCGTCATTCGCAATCAGTCGGGTTCGACGTCGATGCTCCAGCGCAAGCTGCGAGTGGGCTTCGCCCGGGCCGGGCGACTCATGGATCAACTAGAAATTGAAGGGGTCGTGGGACCGGGTGACGGTTCCAAGGCCCGCAAGGTGTTGATCTCGCGCGACGAACTCGACGAGACCCAGTAACGTCATTGAGTGTCTCGTTTCTCGTTTCAGCACCCGGCACTTCGCGGTCTCGTGACTCGCGGGTTCTCACTGACCGTCGGCGCGTCGATGGCGGCGGGCATGATATTCATGATGCAGGTCCCCCTGCTGCACCAGGCTTCGACCTTTGAGTCGAATCTCTCCTCCCTTCGCATACCCGCCACGACGCCGATCGCTTGGCCCAACGTGGGGAGCGCCGCTGTCGTGATTCCCGCCTTAGGAATCAAGCGGTCGTACCACAATGTGGTCCTGCCGATCGCCAGTCTCACCAAATTGATGACCGCCTACGTCACACTGCAGAAGCTGCCCCTGAACCCGGGCGAGAGTGGCCCGTGCATCAACATCAACGCCGGCGACGTCGCCTTCTACGACGCGATCGCGGCTCAGGGTCAGTCCAGTGCGGCGGTCGCGGTAGGTGAACGGCTCTGCGAAGACCAATTGCTGGCGGGGCTATTGGTGCACTCTGCGGGTAACTTCGCGACCCTGCTGGCGAATCTCGCGTGGGGTGGCACCCAGAACTTCATCGCCCACATGAACGCCGACGCGCAGATACTTGGTCTGACGGGTACTCACTACGTCGACGTATCGGGCATCGGTTCGGGATCGGTCTCAACCGCACTCGACCAGGGTGAACTCGCAGCCCTCCTGATGAAGTATCCCGTCGTGCGGGCCATCGTCATCCAACCAACGGTGACTCTGCCGGTGGCGGGGACCCTCGCCACGTACACCCCTTTCGTGGGCCAGGACAATGTCGTGGGTGTCAAGTCGGGACGCACCGATGCGGCCGGCGGGTGTGACGTGATGGCCATGACGTTCACGTTCGACGGGCAGAGTCAACTGGCCTACGCGGTCGTTCTTGGGGCTCGCGGCGGTGACCTCTTGGGACCCGCCGGTGACGAGGCCCTCGCCCTGGCGCATTCGGTGGTGAACTCACAATTCGCGGCCGACGTCCCCGCCGGCACGGTGGTCGGATCGATCGGCTGGGATAACGAACGTGTGAACGTGGTGACCAAACTTCACGTACGAATTGCCTATTTGACGGCCCTGAACGGAGCCCAGACCCACGTCGACATCTTCCCCCAAACGGGACCGATCTCGGCGGGGCAAGTGGTCGGCTGGCTGAGCGTCAACGACGGATCGAACCTGCGAGTTCCCCTGACGGTCGTGCATCGTCTGACTCCGCTGACCCTGGTGCAACGCGTAGCCTGACTCTATGCTCGCGCGCGTTCCGGCCAGTTCGGCCAATCTTGGACCAGGTTTTGACGCCCTCGCGTTGGCTCTCGCTCGTTATGTCGAGGTGTCGGTGGAGCCGGCGGAGAGCTTTTCGATCACGTCCGAGGGCTGTGGCGCGGGGCTCTTCGACGACCAGCGTCACTTGGGTGCGCGAGTGGCCACGCGGGTCCTCGGTCACGATCGCTTCGCTTTGCACGTGAGGTCGGAGATTCCACTCTCGCGGGGCTTGGGCTCGTCGGCGGCGCTCGCCCTGGCCGCTGCCGCCGCGGCGGGTTCCGCCTCGCCCCTGGCCCTCGCCACCGAGATCGACGGTCACGCGGAGAATGCCGCCGCTTCACTTCTCGGAGGCTTGGTGGTCGCCGGTGTCGACGAGAATAATTCAGTCCTCGCGCGAACGCTGATGCTCGACCCCGCGTGGCGGTTCGTCGTCGTGGTGCCTGAGGAGGAGTTGCCGACCGCCGACGCCCGCCGGGTGTTGCCGCAGCACGTGCCCTTCAAGGACGCGGTGCACAACGTGAGTGCTGTCGCCCTATTGATTGCCGGGCTCGCGCACCACGAGGACTTCGCGCCGGGATCGATGGACGACTTCTTGCACCAGCCCTATCGGATGTCGCTGCTGGCGTTCGCTCAACCGCTCCTCACCCGACTGCGCGAGGCGGGCGCCGCCGGCTCGTGCTGGTCGGGGGCCGGCTCGACGATGTTGGCACTCTGCGACGAGCGAACCTCGCCAGAGGTGGCCAAGGAGGCGCGTGAGTTTCTCGTCGCACATTCCGTGCCCGGCGAAGTCTGGGAGATCGACGCCGACCGGCGTGGGCTCCAGCTCAACGAGTGAGGTGAGTACACCCACCTCGCCAGTGTCTCTCGTGGGCGCTGGTTTCATCATCTTGGGCGCCACATCTATTCAGTGGTCGGCCGCCCTGGTTCAACCCGCCTTCGCCGATCTCGGCCCCGTTGCCACCAGCGGATGGCGATTCCTCCTCGGGGCGGCCATCTTGATGGCGATAACACGACCACGACTACGCCAGTGGCGCCGCGACCAGTGGCGCGCGGCCATTGTGCTGGGCGTCACGGTGGCGTTCATGAACGTGTGCTTTTACCAATCCATCGCACGAATACCGCTGGGCAGTGCGGTGACCATTGAGTTCTTGGGTCCACTCAGCGTGGCGGTCTTTGGTCGCCGGTCCTGGCGACACGTCAGTTTCGCCTTCCTCGCGGCCGCCGGTGTCGTCCTGTTGTCCCACCCCGGTGGTGGCGTCACGTTGGTGGGGGCGATGTTCGGACTCTTGAGTGGACTGGGGTGGGGTGGGTACGTCTTCGCGGCCGCGCGAGTGGGGGGAGCCACGTCCGGCTTCGGCGGGCTCGCGGTCTCGATGTCGGTGAGCGCCCTGGTCACCCTGCCCTGGGCGATGTCTAAGGTGGCGCTCGTCGTGCATCACCCCTCGCTCGGTGGACGCTTGCTCCTGGTGGGGCTGATGTCTATCGTGCTCGGGTTCGCCGCCGAATTGCAAGCCCTGCGCCGACTCAGCCCAGCGGTAGCGGGGGTGCTGATGAGTTTGGATCCGGCGCTGGCCTTCGTGATTGGTGCGCTCATCTTGCACCAACGTGCCACGTCGTGGGTGCTGATGGGCCTGGTGTGCGTGGTGGTGGCGGGCGCGGGGGTCACGATGGATCGCACCACACCCGAAGAGGTCGTGCCGCAGTAGGCCCGCGAGGTGAGCGAAGGGTCCAAAGATTAGGCTGGCGGGGTGTCTGAGCCCAAAACTTTCGCGATTCGCACCTTTGGCTGTCAGATGAACGAACACGATTCCGAGCGCCTCGCCGGTCTCTTAGTGAGTGAAGGCATGGTTGAGGCGCAGAGCGATTCGTCGGCGGACGTGGTGATCTTCAATACCTGCACGATCCGCGAGAACGCCGATTTGAAACTCTATAGCGCGCTGGGTCACCTGAAGGCTGAGAAGGAGCGTCGTCCCGAGATGCAGATCGCGGTGGGCGGATGCATGGCCCAAAAGGATCGGGGTGAGATTCTCGAGCGTGCGGCGTGGGTTGACGTGGTCTTTGGCACCCACAACCTTGCGCAGGCACCGGCGTTGTTGCGTCGCGCGGCGCTGGAGGGACCGGTCGTCGACGTCTGGGACGCACCCGACCCCGACACCGCACGCGACATGGCGCCGGCGCTCTACGCGGTGCGCGAGTTGCCCTGGGCGGCGTGGATGACAATTCAGACCGGGTGCGACAACACCTGCGCCTACTGCATCGTGCCCTCGGTGCGCGGTGGCGAGATCAGTCGACCATTCGACGACCTCATTGCTGAAGGCGAGATGCTCGCCACGTCGGGCGTCACCGAGATCACCGTATTGGGTCAGAATGTCAATTCCTACGGTCGTGACATCACCCGACGTCGGCCCCTCTTCTCCGATCTGCTGCGTGCCCTGGGCGAGATCGAGGGCATCGAGAGGATTCGTTTCACCAGTCCCCACCCGAAGGACTTGCGGCCCGAGACGATTGCCGCCATGGCCGAGACTCCGGCGGTGTGTCCGCAATTGCACCTGCCGTTGCAGTCGGGTTCGGATCGGGTGCTGAGGATGATGCGCCGTGGTTACAGCGCGAAGCGCTATCTCGAGCGGCTCGCGTCCGCGCGCGCCGGCATCGAGGACCTGCACGTGACCACGGACCTGATTGTTGGATTCCCCGGTGAGACGGAGCGCGATTTCAACGAGACACTCGAAGTGGTGGCCGAGGCCGACTTCGATTCGGCCTACACCTTCATCTTCTCGGCGCGCGCCGGGACTCGAGCGGCCGAAATGACGGCGGACTTCATTGACGATGAGGCGATTGCGGGTCGCTTCGCACGTCTCAAGGACGTGCTGGACCGCTCAGCGCTCCGGCACCACGAGGCTCGCGAGGGTCTCGTCGAGGAGGTACTCGTCGAAGGAGCCTCGCGGCGCAACGACCAGATGCTCTCGGGTCGAACTCGCCAGGGCAAACTCATTCACTTCCCCCTGAGCGACGCGGTGTTGCGACCCGGATCGCTCGCGACGGTCACGGTCACTCACGGTGCCCCCTACCACCTGCTGGGTGAACTCGTGTCGGTCACGAGAGGCCCACGACACAAAGTTCGTTTGCCTCTGATGTCCTCGTGAGGAATCACGGCGGCACGGCAGTGGCCCTCGTGGGCGCCACGGCGTCGGGCAAGTCAGCGCTGGCCCACCAGTTGGCACTCGAGAGCGGTGGAGCCCTCGAGATTCTTAGCGTGGACTCAATGACCGTCTATCGGGGTATGGACATTGGTACCGCTAAGGCCACCGCCGAGCAGCGTGCTGAGGTGAATTATCACTTGATCGATCTGATCGAACCCCACCAGGAGTTCACCGTCGCCCAATTCCAGCGAGAGGCGCGCGACGCCGAGAGTTTGGTCTGGGCGTTGGGTGGCGCAGTCCTCTACGTGGGGGGCACCGGACTCTACGGACGAGCCGTGATCGACAATCTGGACATCCCCGGTCAATACGCCCAGGTCCGCGCGCAACTCGAGGCGCGAGGTGCTGAGGCCGCGGAGCTCTACGAGGAGTTACGTCGACTCGACCCCGTCGCAGCGACTCGCATGGAGCCCACCAATCGTCGCCGTGTCGTGCGAGCCCTCGAGGTCACCCTGGGCAGCGGGCGGCCCTTCTCGTCCTTCGGGGCCGGTCTTCGCCACTACGGAGCGCCGCGGGTCGTTCAGGTTGGACTGAATTGTGAATTCCGTGTCTTAGATGTGCGAATCGCTAGACGTTTCGAGGCTTGGATGGAACAAGGACTACTAGAGGAGGTCGCACTACTGAGGGACCGAGGAATGAGTCGCACGGCCCGTCAGGCCGTGGGGTATCGCGAATTACTTCGTCACATTGAAGAGGGCGTCGATCTGGACCGGTGCGTCGAGGACGCCATCATTCAGAGTCGACGACTGGCTCGCCGCCAGCGTTCGTGGTTCCAGCGCGATCCGCGCGTGGAGTGGTTCGAGGACCCCTCCGACGCGGCGAAGCGTATTGGCGAAGTCCTCTCCAGCCCCGACGGGTTCGTGCGAAACTAACAATATGGCACTTCGATCGTTGCAAAAGTGGCAGGGTGCGGGCAATGACTTCTTGGTCGACGTGGTCGAGCAAGGATCCGCACCGTGGTGGAACGCGCAGCGCGCTCGCGCGGCGTGCGATCGCCACATGGGCGTGGGTGCCGATGGACTGATTGTCGCGTCAATTGGTTCGTCGCTCTCGATGACGCTCTACAACGCCGATGGCACGATCGCCGAGATGTCGGGCAACGGAATTCGTTGTCTCGTCGCGGCAGTGCGCCGCGCGACGGGGCGTTCGGATCGTGAGATGCGCGTGAGCACGCTCGCGGGGGAGCGGCTGGTGACCCTCGACCTACGCGATGACTGTGGTACGGGAAGCGTCGAGATGGGCCCGGTGAGCCTCGGGGACACTCTGCCGGGAGCCCTGGGCGTCGCGCACGTGGGAAACCCTCACGTCGTCGTGGTGGACAATCCCGACTGGGACGACGTCAACCGCGAGGAGATGGCCGCGAAGTTGTCGGCCCAAATGGGCGGAGCTAACGTTGAATTCGTCGAAATCGTTGACGAAGCGCATGTCGCCATTCGGGTCATCGAACGTGGCGTGGGCTGGACACTGGCGTGCGGTACGGGGTCAGTCGCGACGGCGGCCGTGTGTCATCAGCGCGGCTTCACCGGTTCTGACGTCGTCGTGGACAACCCGGGCGGATCGCTGCGCGTCACGTTAGGCGAAGGGGGCGCTCGACTTGAGGGCCCGGTGAGGTTCGTGGCGAACGTGGAGTGGCTCGGCGGGTGACCTACGTACCCACCACACTTATCGACCGCACCTTTCGCGAAAAGATTGTGTTGGTGGGAGTTCAGTTTCCGGGCATGACCGCCGAGGCCTTGGAGCATCAACTCGACGAATTGGCCCTGCTGGTGGACACCGCCGGGGCCGACGTCGTCGCGCGCGTGGTGCAACGACGCGACGCTCCCGATCCGGCCACGTTCCTGGGATCGGGCAAGGTGAACGAGCTCAAGGAGATCTGCCTGGTGGTGGACTCCGACACGGTGGTGTTCGAGCAAAACCTCTCGCCGGCGCAGCAACGAAACCTCGAGAAAATCCTCGGACGCACGGCCATTGATCGCACGGCGGTGATCTTGGACATCTTCGCTCAAAACGCCCGTACGCCCGAGGGCAAGGCCCAGGTGGAGCTCGCACTTTTGCAGTACCGTCTTCCGCGGCTTCGCCGGGCGGGCGGTTCACTCTCCCAACAAGCAGGCGGCATCGGAACCCGCGGCCCCGGTGAGACCCAGCTCGAGGTGGATCGGCGACGTCTGGTGGATCGAATCCACCACATCCGACAAGAACTTAAACAGATCGACCGGACGCGCGATGTGCAGCGCCAGGGGCGAGACCGAGGGCGTCACCGCGAGGTGACCCTCGTGGGCTACACCAACGCGGGAAAGTCGTCGTTGCTCAACGCACTCACCGACGCGGGTGTGCCCGCCGAAGATCGCCTCTTCGTGACCCTGGACCCACGCACCCGCCAGCGACAGTTGCCCGGGGGAGAGACGATTCTCGTCACCGACACGGTGGGTTTCATCTCGAACCTACCCCACGAACTCGTCGAGGCGTTCATGAGCACGCTGAAGTCAGTACAACTCGCGGATCTTCTGGTGCACGTCGTGGACGGCGCCAGTGATGACGCCGAAGAACAGATCGCGGCGGTGCGTGACGTGCTGCGTGAGATCAATGCCGATGCCGTGCCCGAGTTGCTGGTGTTCAATAAGGCGGACGTGCCGGGCTCGCGCGCGCGAGACCTCGCCGCCACGCACGAGGGCAGTGTGTGGGTCTCGGCTCTGACCGGCGAGAACCTCGATGACTTGATTGCTACCGTGGGTGATCGGCTTCGTACGAAGGATCGAGTGATGACGTTGCGCCTCCCCCTGGATCGAGGTGACCTCGTGGCGGCCGCCCACCGCGAGGGAGAAGTCGTCGACACCTCGGTGGACGAGGAGTCCGTGACCGTGCGGGTTGTCCTGGACGAGGTCGGAGCGGCCCGATTCGCCGAGTGGAGGGTCGTCAATTGAGTTTCGCGCCACCGCCGTACCCCTACGAACGACTCGACGGTCTTCGCGCCGCCGCCTCGGTGCACGAGGGAGGCGCTATCGATTGCTCCATCGGCACCCCGGTCGACGCACCGCCGGACTTTGTCGTCGCTGCTCTGGCTCAAGCGACGGGCGCGCGGGGATACCCCCCGTCAGCAGGCACCGCCCAATATCGCGACGCCTGTGCCGGTTGGATGCACCGGCGCTTCAACGTTGAGGTGCCCGCCGCGCAACTCGGTGCGTGCGTGGGAACCAAAGAGTTCGTCGCCTCCTTGGCGCAGTACCTGCACCTTCGTCGAGACGATCGCGACACGGTGCTCTATCCGGCGATCTCGTATCCCACGTACGCCATGGGCGCACGATTGGCCGGATTGCGCGCCGTGGAGGTTCCCTTGCGTGACGGTGCGTTGGACCTTGAGAGCATCGACCCGTCGGATGCGCAACGGGCACTGGTGCTCTGGTCGAATTCACCGTCGAATCCCACCGGACACCTCGATGACCTTGGTGTCGCTGCGCGTTGGGGGCGCGAGCACGACGTGCTGGTCGCGAGCGATGAGTGTTACGCGGATTTCACCTGGAGCGATCGACCGCGCACCATCCTCGAACACGGCGTGGACAACGTACTGGCGTTGCATTCGATTTCTAAGCGCTCCAACCTCGCGGGTGTTCGCGCGGGCTTCTACGCCGGGGACCCCGAGTTGGTGTCGTATTTGCGTCTGGTTCGTCAGCACGCCGGACTGATGGTGCCCGCACCGGTGCAGGCCGCGGTGGCGCTGGCCTACGACGACGATGCTCACGTCGAAGTGCAGCGGGACGTGTACTTTCGTCGGCTCAATCTCCTCGCGGGTGCTCTACGTGATGCGCAAGTGGTCTGCCCCGCACCGGAGGGGTCCTTCTACTTGTGGTGTTCGCGCGACGGGATGGATGGTTGGCAACTCGCGATGTGGCTCGCCGAGGTCGCCGGACTTATCGTCAGCCCCGGTGAGCTCTACGGTCCGTCGGGGAGTGATTTTGTCCGCATCGCGATGGTCCAACCCGACGTGGCGATTGAGTTGGCCGCTGCTCGCGTGAGGAATACGCCCTAGGGCTCGCTACTACGATTGAGCGATGGACGACCTCGAAGCGCGCATTGGCCACTGGTACGAAAAGATTGCCGAACTCGGCCCGGACAACCTCGATGCTCGACGCGACGTTGAGTTGGTGATTACCAAGCTGGACGAGGGCCAATTGCGCGTGGCCGAGATCGCCGCGAATAACAAAGTCATCGTTCACGAGTGGGTCAAGCAGGCAATTTTACTGTTATTCCGACTCCGAGAAATGGTGACGTACGAAGTGGGACCGTTCGAATTCCACGACAAATTGGACATCAAGACTGATTATGCCCGCCGCGGCGTGCGAGTGGTGCCGGGCGCGTCAGCCCGACGTGGCAGCTATTTGAGCCCGGGCGTCATTTTGATGCCGAGTTACGTCAACATCGGAGCCTGGGTCGGACCTGGAACGATGGTGGACACCTGGGCCACGGTCGGCAGTTGTGCGCAAATCGGATCCAACGTGCATTTGGCGGGTGGTGTCGGGATCGGCGGCGTTCTCGAGCCGGCCAATGCGGTGCCCGTCGTGATTGAAGATGGGGCTTTCATCGGGAGTCGGTGCATGGTCGTCGAAGGCGCCCGGGTCGGCAAGGGATCGGTACTTGGTGCGGGTACGATTCTGAATCCCTCTATTCCAGTCATCGACGCCGAGACCGGTGAAGAAGTTTCACGCGGCTACGTGCCTGACTACTGCGTCGCGGTGGCCGCACAGCGCCGCCGTCAGTTCCCCGGCGGCGAGTTCTTCTTGCCGTGCGTGCTCATCATCAAGCACCTCGGGGAGGAGGAGCGGCACTCGAAGGTGGCGCTCAACTCAATTCTGCGTGATTACGGGGTCGCCACGTGACGACCCTCGACGATGTGATGACGTTGGTGGCCATCGAGTCGGTGAGCCTCAACGAGGCCGCACTTGCCTCTCACGTCTACCAACGTCTCGTGCGCCGCCAAGATCTGGTCGTCGAACGCGTCGGTGACAATGTCGTCGCCCGCAGCACGGGACATCACGCGACGAGGGTGCTGATCGCGGGACACCTTGACACGGTCCCCGGTGACGTGACGAACGCTTCGGTTGTTGACGGGGTCCTCCACGGGCTCGGTGCGTGCGACATGAAAGGTTCTCTGGCGGGGATGCTCGATGTGGCCCTCGACTCGGCGCCGCTCCCAGTGGAAGTGACGTGGGTCTTCTACGCTCGTGAAGAAATCGCTCGCGCGCAGTCAGGTCTGCTCGAGATCGCTGAACTGCGCCCCGAACTTCTCGTGGCGGACGTCGCGGTCCTCGCCGAACCGACCGGGGGGCGCGTCGAGGCGGGTTGCCAAGGTTCCTTGCGCGTCACGATCACCTTGGAGGGTCGCAGGGCGCACACGGCGCGACCTTTCACCGGACGAAACGCCATCCACCGACTCGGAGACCTCGTGGCGTTCGTGGCGATGTACCAGCCGCGTGAAGTTGAAATCGACGGCGTGACCTTCGTCGAACAGTTGCAGGCGGTCAGCGTGCAGGGGGGCGTGGCCTCCAACGTCGTGCCCGATTCGGCGACGTGTGTGCTGAATCATCGCGTCGCCCCCGATCGAACGCGCGACCAAGCCGTGCAATGGCTACGTGACTTCCTCGGAGAACTCCTAGAGGAGGGCGACGTCATGGAGGTCGCCGACTGGGCGCCCTCGGCCAGTCCAGAACTGGGCAACTCTCACTTGGCTCGACTCGTTGAACTCTCGGGAAGACCCCCTCGAGCCAAGGTGGGATGGACCGATGTCGCCACGTTTCACGCACTGGGGATTCCGGCGACGAATTTCGGCGCGGGTGATCCGTTGCTCGCTCACCGCAGCGACGAATTCGTGACGGCTGAAGAGGTGAACACCTTCGTCAGTGTCCTGGGAGACTGGTTACGCAGTGCGCCGCATTCGCGGGGAATGCCTTCTTAATAGTTGCGCAAGACTGAAATGACACGACCAAAGAGCGTCACGTCAGTGGCGTCAAATTCCATCGGTTCCATGGAGGGATTCTCTGGCTTCAAGACGACTCGTGCGCCCTGTGGAAAATAACGCTTCACAGTTGCTTCCTCGCCGGGAATACCGGCCACCACGATCTCGCCCTTGTTGGCGCTGGACTGGCGTTGGACGACAATGAAGTCACCTGGGAGGATTCCCGCGTCGATCATCGAATCGCCTCGCACTTGGAGTACGAAACTTTCTCCACGGCCCGCGAAAAGCTCGGGAATTGCCATCAGTTCGTGCACGCTCTCGCTCGCCAGAACGCCAGTGCCTGCGGCCACATCACCCACGAAGGGAAGTTGCCTGATTCGCGCCACGTTCGAGTCTGGCACCTGATCCTCCGCGTCCAGTCGAACCGTGAGCGTACGGGGTTGCTTCGGGTTGTTCTCGATGTAGCCCGCCTTTTTAAGGACTTCAATGTGGTTGGCGACCGTGGCGGGGGCGTTGAGTCCGACGTGGGCGGCAATCTCACGAATTGTGGGGGGAAAGTTGCGCTCGCGTTGGCACGCGATGATGTATTCGAGAATCTTGCGTCTCATGGGGGTAAGAACTTCGGCCATTTGTTCCTCCGAACACGAACAGTTGTTCGTATCCTAGAACAGCGAAGGTAACAAATCAAACACCTGTTCGTATTTGAATTGTCATATGTGTTAACACGACCGTACTGTTTCTTTGTTTGGGCCACTGCTACTGTGCCTACGTGACCAAAATGGTCCGTGTGTGACTGGCACTGGTTCATATCGTTTCGGCGGTGGGGCGTGTGTGTGTAGAAATGCAAATAGACATCAAAAAAAGGGAGACGAACTGATGAAGTTTCGTTTGAATAAGACGGTGGCTGCGGTCTCGTCGAGCGCCCTCTTGCTGATGGCGGTGCCGGCAATCGGTTTCGCCACGGCCTCGAGCGCTGCGTCTAAGCCGACGTTCACCATCGGCTATGAAGGACCGCTATCTGGCGGAAATGCCCAGTTGGGAATCAACATGAAGTGGGGCGTTGAGCTCGCGATTCAGGACGCCAACGCTACGGGTAAGTTGCCCTTCAAGCTGCAGGCGGCTTGGTTTGATGACCAGGGTTCTTCAACTCTTTCGCCCGCCGCCGCACAGGCAGCCGTGGCGAACAAGAGCCTCGTGGCAGTCGTTGGACCGGCCTTCTCCGGTGCCACTCGTTCCGCGGAGCCCTTCTACGTCGCTGCCAACATTGCCACGGTGAGTCCTTCGGCCACGGCCGCTGCTCTCACGACGGGCAAGGTCAAGAACAACTTCATGCGTGTTGTCTACGGTGACGACGTCCAGGGTGCGGCAGACGCCCGATTCTTGGTGGTCAACCGACACAACAAGAAGATCGAAGTCATCGGCGATGGTTCCTTCTACGGAGCTGGCCTGGCTGCGGTCGTGGCGGCTGACGCCAAGACCTACGGTGCCAAGGTGACGACGGAGTCCTACCCGGAGTCCTCGTCGTGCCCCCCTGGTACGGCCCCGACGTCGCAGTACACCGCCCTCGCGACTCAGATCAAGACATCGAACCCCGGTGCGGTTTTCTACGGCGGTTACTACTGTGACTTTGGTCTGCTCCTCGGTGCGTTGCACAGCGCCGGCTACAAGGGTGCGATCATGTCCGGTGACGGCTCGGAGTCGACTTCGCTGATTAGTGGTACTTCGCCCAAGACCGCCGCCAATGGCGTGTTCTTGAGTGCCGCTGGTGGCGGTTCAGGTGGTAACTTCACCGGTGCTCTGGAGTCTCAGTTCTTGAAGATCTCCGGTGGCGTGACCTCCGCGACGGCGCTGTACGCCCCCCAGGCCTACGACGCGACCAACGCGATTGTGCGGGCCCTGTTGAAGGTGTCGACCAAGGTTCCGGTGAGCAAGATTCGTGCGAGCCTGATCCCGGCGCTGCACACGGTGCGCTTCTCGGGCGTCACTGGCACGATTGCCTTCCAGTCCGATGGCAACCTGGCTGGTACCGGTGCGGGTCAGATTGACTACTACCAGGTCAAGAATGGCAAGATTGTTCAGTTCGGTCACAACTAACCGTTCAGAATTGTTGTAACAACACTGCCGGGGGCATACGCCCCCGGCAGTGTTGTTGGTTTAGACTGACCTGTCGCTGGATTATTGAGGGAGAGGGGCGTACGCCTTCGTGTCGTATTTCTCGTCACACTTTGCAACCTTGGGTCACGAATTCTGGGGTCTCCTGGTGGGTGGTATCGCCAACGGATTTATCTACGCGATGGTGGCCATCGGCTACACCATGGTCTACGGAGTGTTGCGACTCATCAACTTCGCGCATTCCGAAGTCTTCATGACCGGAGCGTTCGCCAGTTTCTTTCTCCTCAAGTTTCTGGTGGGTAACAGCACACCCAACGCGTTCGAATCAGTGGTCTACCTAATTGCCGCCGTGGTAATCGGCGGCGTGGTGGGAGCTCTCGTGGCACTGTTACTGGAACGCGTGGCGTATCGGCCGTTGCGGCGTCGTAACGCCCCCAAGTTGGCGTATCTCATCAGTGCGATTGGCGCGTCGTACTTTCTCTACAACTTCGTTGGCAAGGAGTTCGGTCGTATCAACCTCTCGATCGATGCGCCCTACACCAACAACACGGTGTTCACTATTTTCGGGGCCACCGTGCAGACCTACTACATCGTCATCTTTTTCGTCGGAGTCACCATGCTGGTCGCTCTGGATCGACTAGTCGCGACCTCGAAGTTAGGTCGCGGGATTCGAGCAGTGGCCCAGGACGCCGAGACGGCGTCATTGATGGGCGTGAACATCGACCGTACGATTGCCCTGACGTTCATGCTGGGAGGATTTTTGGGCGGCGTGGCTGGATTTCTGTACTCCATTCCGGTGGGTGCCGTCTACGGAATGGGATTCACTCCTGCGCTCAAGGCGTTTTCGGCGGCAGTTCTGGGCGGCATTGGCAACCTTCGGGGTGCCGTGCTAGGGGGCTTGATCCTCGGTGTGGTCGAAAGCCTCTCGGTCGCCTTCGTCAGTGGTGCCTATATTGACGTGGTGGCCTTCGGTGTCCTTGTTCTGGTCCTATTGGTGCGTCCCACGGGAATCTTGGGCGAACGACTCGGGCGTTCGGCGTAGTGAAGACTTTCTTTCAAAATCCGCGCGTGCAACGCTCCGGGCGCACGGCCCTCATCTTGTTATTGATCATTGTGATGACCGGTCCCGAAGGAAGTGGGACGCAGCCCACAGCGGGTTTTACGGGTTCCTTCGGAAATCACATGTCCTTCTTCGGACTGTTCTACCCCCAGCGATGGGTAGTCTTTCTTCTCTTAACGCTCATCGTGGTGGGCCTCACGTCGTTAGTGAAAATGGCTCATCGGTGGTGGATCGAACGGCAACGGGCGGGCGATAATGCGGTCGCACGGGTTGCGAAGACATTGGCGGCCACCAAGCAACGCGCACGTCACCGCTCCACGCGTCTGAGCCTCTATGCCGTGGCACTCGCCTTCGCCTTGTACTTCCCCCACCTCGTCACCGACCAGTCCTGGCAGACTTTGGTGGTTCAGGACGTCCTGGTGTATCTACTCCTCGCCCTCGGTCTCAATGTCGTCACCGGTTTTGCAGGGTTGCTTGACCTCGGTTACGTCGCGTTCTACGCCATTGGCGCGTACACCACGGCGTGGGTGACGGGTTCCTTGCCCACCCCACCCCCTTTTGGTGTTCACTGGAATACTTTCGTGGCCATCCCGGTGGCCATCGTGTTCGCCATGCTCTGTGGCGTGTTGTTGGGCATTCCTACGTTGCGTCTGCGTGGCGACTACCTCGCCATTGTCACCTTGGGATTCGGTGAGATTGTCTATCTCTTCATTAATAACTCCTACGGCATCACCGGCGGTTCGACGGGTACGAACCAAATTCCTTTCTTGTCGTTCCATCTGGGACCCATCAAGTATCTCTGGGGTCTCATACCAGAGCCGTACTACTACTTGACCCTGGCCTTTGTGGTCATCTTCCTCCTCGCTTTCTCGAGCCTCGAACATTCACGCGTGGGCAGGTCGTGGGTGGCTATTCGCGAAGACGAGGTGGCCGCTGAGTCTCTGGGCATTCACCCTCTCAAATACAAGGTGATGGCGTTCGCCATTGGCGCGGCGAGTGCCGGGTTCGCCGGCGTCGTGACGGCGAGTCAAACCCTCTTCGTAACCCCGCCTACTTTCACCATCTCCTTCTCCATCAATATCTTGGTGCTCGTCATCTTCGGTGGAATGGGTTCGATCTTTGGTGTCGTCCTTGGTGGACTGGTCGTCCAAGGCTTCGTGGCCTACCTCACTCACTCACCGCCCTCGATCTATAACGCGGCTGACCTGTATATGTACCTCGGTGCACTACTGGTCGTGATGATGATCTATCGGCCGGCAGGTCTGTTCCCGTCTCGACGCCGGCGTCGAGAGGTGAGTCAAGTCGAAGCAGGGACCGCTCCTGACACCTTGCAGGTGGAGATTGGCGCTCACCGTGTGCAGGAGGACGTGTAAGTGAGTTCGCTAATTTTCGACGTCCAAGACGTGACCTTGCGTTTCGGTGGCGTGGTTTCGCTCAACAACGTCACTCTCCATCAGGGCCGCGGAGAGATCTTGGCGATTATCGGCCCCAATGGTGCGGGTAAGACGTCATTGTTTAACTCGCTCACTGGGGTGTACGCGCCCCAGGAAGGCTCGATCCGTTTTACCAATTCTCAGGGTAAGTCCATGTCGGTGATCGGCAAGAAGCCTTTCCGGGTCAGCGCCGCGGGCGTCGCTCGCACATTTCAAGCGTCGCGAATGTTCAGTGCGATGACGACATTCGAGAACATCAAAATTGGTGCTGAGTCGCATCGGGGACTGGGCGTGGTGGGGGCAATGCTAAAAGGCCCCGCGACCCGTCGCGATGAGCACCGTTCGGACAAACGTACCAGGGAGCTGTTGGAGTTCGTGGGCCTGACCGCTCAGGCCAACACCATCGCCGCTTCCCTGAGCTACGGTGCGCGGCGACGCCTGGAGATTGCGCGCGGTCTGGCCACCCAGCCTGAGGTGCTGCTCCTCGACGAGCCAGCCGCGGGTACGAATCCAGCCGAGAAGATTGAACTCGCCGAATTGATTCGGCGAGTTCGTGACGAAATGGGTGTTTCTATTTTGCTCATCGAGCACGACATGAAATTGGTGATGTCGTTGGCCGAGCGCCTGTACGTCTTGAATTTTGGTTCGGTCATTGCCGAAGGAACACCCGACGAGATTCGTTCCAATCCGGTGGTGATCGAGGCGTACCTCGGCTCGGCGGACACGGGTGTGGCGGAGGAGACGAAGTGATGCTCGATGTCAGCAGCGCGGTCGTGCGGTACGGAGCGATCGAGGCGCTCCACGGAATTTCTTTCGAGGTGAGGCAAGGCGAGGTTGTGACTCTGCTCGGAGCGAATGGTGCGGGCAAGTCGACGACGCTACGCATGCTGTCGGGCCTGCACGCTCCGACCTCGGGCACGATCACTTTCGAGGGCCAGGACGTCACCAAGGTGAAGGCACACATGTTTTCCTCGATGGGAATTAGCCACGTTCCCGAGGGTCGTCGAATTTTCCCCCAGATGACGGTCCAGGAGAACCTTGAGATGGGTGCCTTTGGACGTAAGGACAACTACGACGATGACATGGAGAAGATGTTCGTCCTGTTTCCAATTCTCAAGGAACGTCGTAAGCAACTCGGTGGGAACCTTTCGGGCGGTGAGCAGCAGATGCTGGCCATCAGTCGAGCAATGATGTCGCACCCGCGCCTGCTGCTGCTGGACGAGCCCTCGATGGGCTTGGCTCCGATGATCATTGATCAGATTTTCCATATTATTGGTGAGATTCGTGACGCCGGGACCACGGTGCTGGTGGTGGAGCAGAATGCCGCACAAGCATTGCGATTGGCGGATCGGGGTTACGTGATGGAGAACGGGGCAATCGCCTTCAGTGACGACGCTGCGAAGTTGTTGCACGATCCGCGAGTGCGCGCCGTCTATTTGGGCGAATCGGTCGACTAATTCTGGACGCCGTTCGTAGGCGAGGTACTTAAGTCGAATTGCGAGATGTCGAGGATTTAGCGACAGTTGGGCCGCACAAGGAGGCTCAATGGATCGTGATGATCTCGTGGCGGGGCAATGTTGGAGGGACGTCAGTGACGTTTTGGCGGCCGGCGTCCAGAGAATTCTGCTCTACGGTCCGCCGGGGACGGGGAAGACTTTCGCCGCGCTCAAACTGGGACTCACCAAAGGTATCTCCGAGAGGCTGGTTTGTACGGAGGACCTCAGTACTGGCGAGATAACCGGGACGTGGATGCCTGCGGGGGCTGGCAAGTGGGAATGGCGCGAGGGCCCAGCTATTCGCGCGTGGAGGGCCAATGCGGGTCGAGGTGGTCGACTGGTGGTGGACGAGGTCGACAGGGCTTCGGGCGACGCGCTCAGTACTCTGCTCGCCATCACTGATTCGGTGGAGTCAGCGCGGTGGCGAAATCCCGACACCGGACAATGGGTCAAGCCCGGACCGGACTTCTCAGTGGTGATGACGACCAACTTGGAAGAATTGAGTGACATTCCCATCGCGTTACGCGATCGATTTCCTGTGGCGATTCGCATCGATCGACCTCACCCTCACGCGGTCGCCACATTGAGCGAAGACTTGCGTGCCCCGGCGATGAACGGATCCATTGGAGAGAGTGAGCGACGGGTGTCATTGCGCAGTTTCTACGCTTTCGATCAACTTCGATCACACCTCGGGGCCGATCGCGCCGCCCAACTGATTTTTGGAAGTACGGCGGGACCAGCGGTGCTCGATGCACTGAGCATTAGCTCACTGGGGTGAGGGTGACCGCGTACCCCGAACTCATCCATGGTCGTCGCGATGGCTTTGAACAGGGCGCGTGGAGTGTCGAACTGGGCTCGGCGACGCGCGGGGGTGCGAGTTGCAACCTCAGCGAACGCATTCTGCGGATTCCCCATGGCCACGACCCTACGTCGCGAGTCGTGCGCGCTCACGAATTGATGCACATCCGAGTGAGCCCTTATCTCTCCGAGCACACACCTATCGATTTCGAGTTGTCTCCCCGAGCCCTCGAGTGTGCTGAAGAGTTTCGGGTGAATCATCTGCTGCACAAACTCGGTTTTGATGTCGCGCTGCTCTGCGACGGAACAGAGCGACTGGGGGGACAACGACTGGCCGAGACCAATCAATGGGGTGAGGCAGTCTGTTTCTTCCTCGCGGTCTTGGGAACGGGTGGAGAGTTGCCCTTCGTCAAGGGGGTGCGATCACGTCAGCCCTCGTGGCCGTCGGCATTTCGTGCACTGAAGAAGCGTGTGGGGGACGTGGTGATGTCCATGGAGCCGTCTCGTCTCGGCGATACGGAAATCAATGCCGAGGGATTTCCGGGTGGATTCGTTGAGGTGACAGTTGTCATTGCCAAACTTCTGAGTCGTTCGATGGGGGCCGCCGCTCCCGATTCGCCCGATACACTTCGCGTTTTTCGTCGATCACTCGAAGCAGGTTCACGACGGGCACCCAGCATGGCATTCGCACCCTTGGTCTTCGATCAGACGCTGGAATACGTGACACGTCGGCGCCGCCCTCTGCGACGCCGGTCGAGTCCGTCGATCACCGGCACGGTGATGCGCTACCCCAGCCGACTGCTCACCGATCCTTACCAGCGGGCGTTCACTCGCCGAAGGGGATCGGGTGGGGGAGTAGTCGTCATTGATCAATCGGGTTCGATGGACGTTGGTATCGCGGAGATTGACAGGATGCTCAGCGCCGCACCCGACGCATTAATCGTGGGGTACAGCCACCGACCAGGGGACCAAGGAACGTCGCCGAACGCGTGGATCCTGGCACAGGACGGACGCGTGGCGAGGGTGCCGCGACCGGGGAACATTGGCAACGGGGTGGATGGTCCAGTGTTGCGCTGGGCCGTCGGACGAGTACGTCGAGATGAGCCCATTGTGTGGGTGACCGATGGACAGGTGACCGACTCTCACGATCATCCATGTCACAGACTCTCCGTAGAGTGTGCCTCGCTGGTGATGCGGCACCGTATACAACTGGTCGCAACTCTGGGTGAAGTGGAGTTGGCCCTTCGGGGGCGAAAGAGCACGGGGGGAACGTTTGGCCGTGTAGGTCGCGAACTGCGGCGGTTGCGAAGTGGGGATTGCCTAACAATGTAGGTATTGCATACGAACACGTGTTCGCCTATACTTACGAACAAGTGTTCGTTCGAATGACAAGAGGGAGAAGTAGATGGCTGCTGTAGAGATGTTCCCCGGGCAGTACTCGTTCAACGATTCGATCCGACCGGCCCTGCGCCTGGTGGTAACGCCCGAAGAGTCGATGCCGTTTCGTCGTGGTCCACTCGTGGCGAATCGCCGGGCCGCACGTGCTCGCATGAAGGCCCGTCGCCGTCGCAGCGCCCTAGTGGCCGTCGTGGTGGTCAGCATGGTGTTGTTGGCGTGGCCCGGACACGCGTTTGGCGGCACTAATGGAGTGGGCCTGTCGACTGATCTCGCCACTGGGTCAACTCTCTCGTCGGGGATGGTGTACGTGGTCCAGCCCGGCGACACCGTTGACACAATTGCCCGACTGCTCAATCCGGTTGACCCCACATTGGCGGTGCGAGCTCTGGTGGCTGAACTACATTCACACGTCGTTGTCGCCGGCGAGAACGTTCTCGTTCCTTAGTATTTAAGGTCTTTCGGTGTAGCCTGATGACGTGCGATGCCCCTTTTGCTCTGCTGATGATGATCGAGTGGTGGACTCACGCCTTGCCGAAGACGGAGTGGCTATTCGGCGTCGACGGGAGTGTTCGGCCTGTAATCATCGGTACACCACTTTTGAGCGGATCGAGGAGGTTGGTCTCTACGTGACGAAGCGTTCAGGAGATCGTGAGCCATTTGAACGTTCGAAGATACTCTCAGGCATCCGGTCGGCCTGCAAGAATCGTCCAGTTGACGATGTTCGTTTGGATGCCATTGCCGAGTCGGTGGAGGAGGCGATGCGTCTACTGAACCGTGACGTCACGAGCGAAGAAGTGGGAATGGCAACCTTGGAGACACTCCGCGACGTTGATGACGTGGCGTACGTTCGATTCGCCTCGGTGTACAAGGGTTTCGCCGACGCCGACGATTTTGCACGCGAGATTGGAAATTTGGTGAAGACGACAGCTCCTAAACTGCGGAGTTGATCGATGAGGAGCCTGAGTCTGCGTCCCCGCGTTGCCATGGCGGTCTACGCTCACCCCGATGACGCTGACGTCGCGGCGGGTGGCGTCATGGCCCTCTGGGCCTCGCAAGGTTCGTCGTTACATCTGGTAGTGGTGTGCGATGGTTCCAAGGGGGCGCACGGACCGCAGACGACCCCCGATCGCCTGCGGGAAGTACGTCGCGCCGAACTGCAGTTGGCCGCCGACCTGATTGGGGTGAGTGAGGTCCACGTTCTCGAGGTGCCCGATGGAAATGTCACCAATAGCGATGAATTGCGCGCTACGTTGGTGGGTCTCATTCGTGGAGTCCGACCCGACGTGGTCCTCGGTCCCGATCCGACCGCAACGTTCTTCGGCGGGGTGTACGTCAATCATCGCGACCATCGCGAGACGGGCTGGGCACTATTGGATGCGGTAGCCCCCGCAGCGGCGATGCCGCTCTATTACCCGGAGCAGGGAGACGCACATCAGGTGAAGTGGCTGCTCTTAAGCGGAACGCACGAACCTGATGTTGCCATCGACGTTGCCTCGAGTATTGACGTGAAGGTCAAGGCGGTGCTCGCACACCACTCGCAGACGGGTGACGACGCAGAAGGAGTGAGCGATGTGGTGCGCGGACGAGCTGCCCAGGCTGGTCGTGCACTGGGTCTCTCGTACGCTGAGGCTTTTCGCAGTGTCGAACTCTCCGGCTGAGTCACCCTCGCTCGAGGATGCCCCAATTTTACACGTGGATCTCGACGCCTTTTTTGCGTCGGTCGAGGTCCTTGACGATCCGACTTTGCGTGGTCGCCCCGTGTGCGTCGGCGGCAGCTCGCAACGTGGGGTGATTGCGAGCGCGAGCTACGAAGCCCGACGCCACGGTGTGAGGAGTGCCATGCCGTCGGCGCTGGCGCTGAGGCTCTGTCCAGATTTGATCATCCTTCCTGGTCGATTCGCCCGCTACGAGGAGTATTCGAAACGATTCCATCAGGTGGTGAATGACTTGACTCCCGACTTCGAGCCACTTGGCCTGGATGAGGTCTTCGCCGACCTGCGCGGGTTACGCCGTCTCGGGGTGCGACCATTAGAAGCGGCGTGGGGTCTGCGTCAGCGCATCCGCGATGAACTTCTACTCGAGTGCGGAATTGGTCTGGGACGCAACAAACTCTTCGCCAAGCTCGCGTCCAAGCAGTCCAAGCCGCAAGTGGTGGATCGAGGTTTGGTTGAGGGCGACGGGGTGGTGTGGGTGAGCCGATCACTGGAGGCAGAGTGGTTGGCGAAGCTGCCAGTGCGGGCACTGTGGGGCGTTGGTCCGCAGACGGCGGCAAAACTTCATCAATTGGGACTGCGATGGGTTCGCGACCTGGGCAAAGTGGATGAAGCTTCATTGGCCCGCCATCTCGGTGCGTCAATGGCCACGACACTACTCGCCTACGCTCGCGGAGAGGACGAGCGCACCGTCGAGTCGAGTCGCGAGTTGAAGTCACTCGGTCATGACGAGACATTCGCTCACTCGCTCACTAACGTTAACGAGGTTCTCGAGAAGTGCCGCCACCACGCCGGAATAGTTGCCCGAGGTCTGCGCGCACAGAGTCGAGTGGCTCGGACGGTGAGCATTGTGGTGAAGTTCGACGATCTTCAGGTCACGTCGCGCTCGCAAACGTTACCCTTCGGTGTGGATGACGAAGGTGCACTGACAGCGGTTGCTCAAGCTCTGGTACGCAGCGCGGAGGTGTCCCGACCAGTGCGACTGCTTGGTCTCTACGCCTCGTCACTCCTCGAACGAGTCAACAATCAGGTGCAATTGAGTTTCGATGTCGATGCTCCTGCGGGTGGTCGAGGCGAGGCGATTGAGTTGTCTCGAGAGCACCAAGTTTCTTCAGAATCGTTGCGTGATGCTCTCGACGACATCCGGCGCCGTTTTGGAAACAACTCGGTGGGGGTGGCTGCCGACCTTGACGAGCGAGGGCTTCGAATTGAACACCAGCGCGGGAGTCACGCTTTCGGACCCGACACGTCGCCCTAGGAGCGAACAGTCACCAGCGTGCCAATGGGTGTGTGTGGCCACACGGTCCCCGCGGCCGCGAAGGGCATTTCCACGCAACCCAGGCTCTGCGGGTAACCGTAGGAGGCACGAATGAATCCGTGTAATGCGTCACCGCCGTTGAAGTATGAGACCCACGGGATACCGGGATCCGAGTAGTGAGTGCCGTTGGGATTAGTGCCACTCATGGTCTGGGTGGTGTAGCGCAGGTACACCGGGTAGGTACCCAGTGCAGTAATGGACTGGGGGATACCGGTGTTGACGAGCGAGCGGAACTTGGCGACGCCGTTCAAGTACAACGTCATGGTCTCGGGAGAGGATTCGACCACGTCCACGTAGTTGTACGTCGCGGGGTCCATCTGATGTGCGTCAACGGCACTGACCAAGGCATTCCACGTCACTGGATCGATCTCGCCCGTCGCGGGCAGAGAATGGATATTTTGGAAGTTCATTAATGCACCGTGCACGATCATGTTGTCGGTGCCCACGCTCCACTGCGAACTCAGCGACGTCGGTAGGGAAGCGAAGCGCCACTTAAAGACTCCCGGCACTTGGTCTGAACTCAGCGATGTGGTGACGAGGGGCGAGAAGGAAACCGGTAGATAGTTGAGTTCGGCTAGTAACTGGTCTTCCCAAGTGACGTTGACGTTGACTGCCGTCTGGATCACGTGGGTCGCGGTCACGGTGCAGGTGTTGCCGCATTGCAGTGAGGTCGGAAGAGTAAGGGTGTAGGACACGGCGGGGGTGGGTGCACCTAACGTCACTGCTTGGACCGCACTCGCACTGATCTGCTGCCAGCGTGTGGCGAGTGCGGGGTACGTCCTGAGAGCAGGCAATTTGGTGGCGCTGACGGGACTGGTGAAGTTCAATCGAACCAGGGGCATCGTCGAGGAGAGGTGGGTGGCCACTTGGCTGGTGGCGTGGACCTGTTGGAGGGTCTGTGCCTGTGAACTCGACGCGAGAGGCACTAACATTGAGGTCGCCAACGAGGCAACAACCACTGTGCGCTGCAGGACTTTGGCCATGCACCGTATCCTAATGCCAGCGGGGAGTCTCCGTGCTCCTACGCTGGGGTCAGGAGAGAAGGTGGAGAGTGGATAAGACGAAGGCAACCATTGGCGGGGTGATTCTCGCGGCCATCGTGGCGCTGATATTGGTGACTCTACTCACGAGTGTCATCAAGACGATCATTGAAGTCGTCATCGTGGTGGGGGCTGTCTACCTCATTGCGCGGTTGGTGATGAAGAAGAAGTAGAGCGGGCGAGTAGCATGGTCGTTCTGGCGGCGTGGCCGAGCGGTTAGGCAGGGGCCTGCAAAGCCCCGTACTTGGGTTCGAATCCCAACGCCGCCTCCAGAAACGGGGTAATGCTGCCTCTGCTCTTGCCTCTGGGACTTCTCTCGGAGTAAAATCCGGCTCTTCGGAAATGAGCGGGGTCTGGTGGATTTTTGCCTACCTGTACTCGCGATCATTACTTGAACCACCCCGGCAATTCGGAGACTCCCGGATACCCGGCGGCCTTGGCGTATTGAGACAGATGGGGCATGCCCGATGTGGCTGCCCTACTCGACCCTCTTCTGGGTTTGCTCGAGGATCTCGTCAAACTCGGATCGCTCGACCGCCGCACGCAACACGACCCCGCGCGCGGCGAGCGCGGCGCCACCACCCTGATCCCGGTCGATTGCGCACAGTGCCCAAAATCCAATGAAACAAAGTATCTTGCGGTTCGCATTTGGTGTCGAACTTC
>VFSW01001779.1_pt1 | contig 32798 bp, 31 predicted proteins | sample 5358111 | NCBI WGS metagenome assembly VFSW01 (sample SAMN11554181, study PRJNA540505) | mine drainage metagenome | isolation source: sediment from site ElyBrook_90M | place: USA: Ely Copper Mine, Vershire, VT | collected 2017
GCGGTGGGGTTGGTGGTTGGGTTTCACCTTTCGCTGCCGGTCACCATGCTTGCACTATTGCCGGTTTCGGTGGCTTTGGCGTGGCGCCCATGAACCTGCTGGGCGATTTGTTCACGCTGTTTGCAAAATTATCGCTCCTGGCAGTTGGCGGCGTGAATTCGACGGTCCCGGCAATCATCCGGATGGTGGTCGATCAGCGTCATTGGATAACAACCCGGCAATTTTCCCAGCTTTTCGCCATTGCCCAGGCGGCTCCGGGGCCAAACATGCTGATTGTCGCGCTGATCGGGCAGCATGTGGCAGGCGTCGCCGGTGCTCTGGCTGCAACAGTCGGCACTGTGCTGCCATCGGGCATTTTGGTCTTGTATGTCTCGAACATCTGGCACCGCTTTCAGCATGCGCGGTGGCGACGGATTTTGCAGGCAGCAATTATCCCAATTACCGGCGGGTTGATATTGTCAGCCGCTTACGTTTTGGTGCGCGCCGCTGATACCGGCTGGGTGTTGGCTCTGGTAACCGTAACTTCAACTTTGTTGTGCCTGACAACCAGGCTGCACCCGTTGTGGCTACTGGCGGGTGGGCTGCTGGCTGGCCTGATTTTCACTTAACGTAAATGCTCCGCGAGGAAGGCCAGGCTGCGTAGTTCAGCTAGTTCGCAATCGCGCGCGCTGTAGCTGGCGCGTTCCTCGCAGCCGAAGCCATGCTGGGCACCAGGATACACCAATACCGGCATGTGAGGGTGCGCAGCCTTAATGGACTCGACATCCGACATCGGGATGCCTTTGTCGTTTTCGCCAAAGTGCAGTTGCACGGGGCAATGCGGCTTTTCATCGCGAGTCCCGGCAATCGCACCGCCGTACCAGCCAACGGCAGCTTTGAATTTCCGGCTGCGGGTTGCACCCAGCCAGGCCAGCGAACCACCCCAGCAATAGCCAATAATCCCCACTGGTTTGTCGCCAAAGGCGGTGGCAGTGGCTTCAATGTCGGCCAGCGCATCGGAGTCGGAAATTTTGGCTTTCAACAATTTGCCGGCCTCAACATCCTCCGCCGTATAGCCTAGTTCAGCGTTTCTCTCGACGCGGTCGAACAATGCGGGGGACAGCACCCGGTAGCCGTAACCAGCCAGCCGCTCGCTGACCGCCCGCATGTGGCGGTTCACTCCGAAGATCTCCTGCACCACCACCAGCCCGCGCGGCGCGTTGAGATTTCCTGCTTCAAACGCGGAAAACTGATGACCATCGGCGGCGGTGAGAGAGATCATGCACGCGGCTCCTCGGGACTGTTGGGGCTCAATTTTGGGCTGCAAATCTGGCGAAGTCATGTGCCAGAATTTCGTAGATGGGGCGCTTGAACGAGACGGCAATGGCGGGAAGCTCGGCAAGTGCCGCCCATCGCCAGGCATCGAACTCGGGGTGCGGGTCAGCATCGAGCCGGATTTCGTCGTCTGACCCCAGGAATTTGAGGGCAAACCATTTTTGTCGTTGGCCGCGGTAACGGCCCTTAAAGGCCACGCCGATCAAATGATGTGGCAGGTCATATTGCAGCCAGTCCGGGTGGACACCGATGATTTTGGCATTGGCGGTGCCGATTTCCTCGGATAACTCGCGCAAGATGGCGACCGAGGGGTCCTCGTCGGAATCAATCCCCCCTTGTGGCAATTGCCAGCCGCCGGACGGGCCTTCAGCGTGAGGAAAATGCGCCCGGCGAGCCACCAGCACCTGACCCGCCGGGTTGAACAATACCGCGCCGACATTCAGCCGGTAGGGCAGGCTCTCTGGTGGCGTCATACGTTAATTAGAAGCCGTGGAGGGTCCCGGCGCGCTCATCGCAGCGGCCAGCTTAATCGCCATCTGCAACTGGAAGTCAGTTTCCGGCTTGGTGGCATCAAACGCTGGCCAGCTTGTCGGCGGTTTGTCGGGGATAGTTTTGGCTGCTGCCGGCAGTGGAATTGGCGATGGTAAGGTGGGCGCCGGTACACCTGTCGGGTTTTTGAATGAATTCTGCAGATCGCTCTCGCGCAGGTCAGCGAACTGGTCCTGCGGCTTGCTGGTGTCCGAGACCTTCACATCCGGGGTGACGCCGAAATCCTGGATCGATTTACCAGACGGTGTGTAATACAGTGCGGTGGTGAGGCGCAGCGCCCCGTTGCCCGGGATCGGCACCACGGTCTGCACTGAGCCTTTCCCGAAGCTGCGGGTGCCCAGTACCACGGCGCGGCGGTTTTGCTGCAACGCGGCGGTGACAATTTCCGCGGCCGAGGCGGTGCCTTCGTTGGTCATAACCACAATGGGCGCGCCATTGGTGATGTCGCCCGGCTGGGCGTACCAAACCTGGTCATCCTGGGTATGCCGGCCATGGGTGGAGACGATTTCACCGGAGTTGAGGAAGTCATCCGAGACCGCCACCGCCTGGTCGAGCAGGCCGCCCGGGTTACCACGCATGTCGAGAATGTAAGCATGGATATGGCCGCCGGATTGTTTCTGCAACGCGGCAACTGCCTTGCGGATATCCTCATCAGCCTTCTCCGAGAAGCTGGCGAGACGGATATAGCCGATATCGCCAGCCGCTGAGGTAATCAGCCGGCTCTTCACGGCCTGGATGGAGATGATCTCGCGGGTTATGGTAGCCACCACCGGCGTATTCACCCCCGAGCGCTTCAGGGTAAGAGTGATTTTGGTGCCGACCGCGCCACGCATTTTATCAACCGCATCGTTCAGTGCCAGGCCTTCCGTGGAATGACCGTCGATATCGACGATGATATCACCGGGCTTGATACCGGCCTTGAAGGCGGGCGTGTCGTCGATCGGGCTGATGACTTTCAGCAAGCCGCCGGCTTCAGTGACCTCCAGGCCTAAACCACCGAACTGGCCGGTGGTTTCCACCTGCATATCGGCATATTGTTTGGCATTCATGTAGCTGCTGTGCGGGTCCAGGCCAGAGAGCATACCGTTGATGGCATTATACACTAATTTGTCGGATGGCGGGTCCACCACATAATTTGCCTTGATGCGCTCGAAAATATCGCCGAACAGGGAGAGTTGCTGGTAGGTGCTGTCGTTGCCAGCCTCCTGGCCCCAGGCATGACGGATGGGCGAGGTGGTGGTGCCGATCACCAGCCCGGACAGGAAAACGCCGCTCAACAATAATCCGTTCCGCAACTTCATTTTATCATCCCTAAGTTAGCCAAGGCTGGTAGCATGGACCCATCGATTAGAAAACATAGTCCGTAAATTATCCAGAGCTAGCCGGAGGTTAACGTGAGTTCGGGTTAACCGGCGTGCCGTCCTGGCGGAGTTCGACGTATAGTTGGGGCTGCTTGGCCGGATTTTTAGGGTCGAAGCTCGCCATTTCTCCCACCGGCTGGCCGCGTGCCACATGCTGACCGGCGCTGACATCGAGCTTGGCCATGCCGGAGAGCACAAACAGGTTGTTCTGCCCACAATCTAGAATGACCAGTTCGCCGTATGACTGAAAAATATCGGCAAACTGCACCGGCCCGGCACAAGGTGCTATTACCCGTGCGCCGGGTGCTGCATTGTACGTGACCCCGGTAGCCGGCCCGGCTAGGGTGGTGGCGCCAAACGACTGAATAACATGGCCCGCCACCGGGGCGTTGCCAGCGATGCTCGGCTTAGCCGAGGGACTAGCCGAGGGATTAGCCGGGGCGGCGGCGGTACTGGCATTGGCTATTTTTGCCACCACTGCTGCGAGATCACGGACATTGGCATCGGCGGTAATGGCGGCGGCGTTCTCCTTGGCTTCGGTGTCGGCGTCGGCAGTCTCAGCTGCCTTGGCTGCGGCAATTTGGGCGGTCAGAGCGTCCTCTGCCTTTTGCTGGTCGGCGACTGCGGCAAGCAGAAGTTTTTGCTGGTCGGTCATCATGGTCAGCAGATGAGTGACGGCCTGGGTTTGGGCCTGAACAGCATTGGCACGGCGCTGAATATCAGCGGCGATGCCCTGCATGATGATGATACCGCGCACGGAATCCTGGGGGCGGGCCGGGTTGGCAAGTAGGGTCGCCGCGGGCTGCGCGCTGATCCGCTGCATCACGGGTAGCAAAGCAGCAAGTGCGGCTTCGTTTTGCTTTAGCGCAATGGCAGCCTGCTGCTGTTGGGTTTGCAGGTCGGCGTAGGTCTCAGTGTCACCGCCGGTCTGGTCTTCCAGTCGCCGTAACTGCATTGCTGCCTGAATTTGAGCTTCGGCAAGCTGTGCTGCGTTGGCGGCATCAGCGGCTTGTTGAGCATGGGCCGCGGCCGCGGCCGCCCGGTGCGCGGCTTCAGCTTGTTGAGCCGCCTGCAGAGCTGCTTGTGCTTTGGTAGTGCTGGCTGAATCCGCCAGCGCGGTGGCTGGGGCGAAGGCCAAGACAAGCAGCAGGACAGCGGCGGTCTTCATTCAGGTGAAAAGCACTTTGCCGGTCATCAGCGCTGGTTGTGGAATATGCAGCAAGGCCAGGATGGTGGGGGCTAGGTCAGCCAGAATACCGTCGTGCAGTTTGGCGTTCGCCGGACCTCCGGCCAGTAGCACCGGCACCGGGTTGAGCGTGTGGGCGGTGTGCGGTTCGCCGGTAGCGGCATCGCGCATCAGTTCGCAGTTACCATGATCAGCGGTGACCAGCAGCGCCCCCCCCTGCGCGGCAATCGCATCGGCAATCTCGCCGAGCCCGGCGTCAACCGTCTCCACGGCCTTGATGGCGGCCGGCAGGCTGCCGGTGTGGCCCACCATGTCAGGGTTGGCGAAGTTCAGAATGATCAAGTCGTATTTGCCGGTGTTGATGGCTGCGACAGCTTTTTCGGTAAGCTCAGGCGCCGACATTTCCGGTTGCAGGTCGTATGTCGCCACCTTGGGTGATGCCACCATGATCCGGCTTTCACCTTCATAGGGGTTTTCGCGGCCACCGTTGAGAAAATATGTGACATGCGGGTATTTCTCGGTTTCCGCCATTCGCAACTGCGTCAGCCCGGCGGCGGAAACCACCTCGCCCAGCAGGTCATCCATACGTTGCGGCGCGAATAAGGTTTGCATGAAAGGGGCCAGCACGTCGCTGTAGGCTGTCATGCCGATGGCGGTCGTGATGTGCACAATTTTATCGCGCGCAAAACCATCGAACCCGGGGTCAAGCAGGGCGGTGAGAATTTCGCGCACCCGGTCGGCGCGGAAATTGAAGCAGATAATCGCATCGCCGTCGGTCATGCCGGGATAGCCACCGATGCAGGCCGCAGGGACGAATTCATCGGTAATATGTTCAGCATAGCTGGCCGTGACGGCATCGGCGGCTTTGTTAAAATGCTTTCCCTGGCCTGCAACGATCAAATGATAGGCTTGGCTGACGCGCTCCCAGCGCTGGTCGCGGTCCATCGCGTAATAGCGGCCGACCAGCGTGCCGATGCGGGCGTTGGTGGGCAGCGCGGCCTCGAAGGCGGCGACGTATTCATGGGCGCTCTGGGGCGGCGTGTCACGGCCATCGAGCCAGGCATGAACGACAACGGGAATGCCGGCGGCGGTGAGAATACCGGCCAATGCAATCGCCTGGCCCTGGTGTGAGTGGACGCCGCCGGGTGAGATAAGGCCCATCAAGTGACAGGTTTTTCCAGAGGTTTTTAATATCGAAATCATGCTGGTTAGCGCGGGGTTTTTGGCCAGCGAGCCGGCTTCGATCGCGGCATCGATGCGGGGCAATTCCTGCATCACCACCCGCCCGGCGCCGATGTTCAGGTGCCCCACCTCGGAATTGCCCATTTGGCCAGCCGGCAGCCCCACCACCCGCCCGCAGGTGGTGAGCAGCGCATGCGGTGATGCGGCCCAGAGACGGTCGAAATTCGGGGTATGGGCCTGCGCGACGGCGTTATCAGCGCTGTCCTCGCGGTAGCCAAAGCCATCGAGGATAACCAGCATGACAGGCTTTTTAGACATTATGACTTCTCTCTTATGGTCGGCCAGCGCGATGGTAGGGATGGCCGGTGTTGATCATTTGGGCACGATAAATTTGTTCTGCCAGCAGGGGCCGCACGATCATGTGCGGCCAGGTGAGCCGGCCAAGCGATAAAACAGCATTGGCACGGGCGATGATGCTGGCATCCAACCCTTCGGCGCCGCCGATGACAAAGGTGAGGAGTTTACCCGAGTCGGTCCAGCCATTCAGCATTTTGGCTAGTTCCAGGCTGTCGGGCGACTTACCGGCGGTATCCATCGCGATAACGAAATCCTGTGGTGCGATGGCGGCGCTCAAGGTTTCGGCCTCGCGGCGTTTGATTTCAACCGGAGCGCCAACGCCGTCGTTGAACTCCTGGAGGGTCATTTTTGGCTTGATGCGGGCGGCGTAGCGGGTAAAAATTTCAGCCTCGGGGCCGGGTTTGCCGCGTCCGATGGCTAGCAGACGCATCGAAAGCTCCCCGCTTTCGCGGGGGTGGCCGTATGGTAACTGTATATTTGAACAATCATTCTTCGAGCGTGGAGGGTTCGTCGAGGTCGGCACCCCACATTTTTTCAAGCCCATACAAAATTCGGGAGTCCGGCTTGAATAAATGCACGATAATATCGCCAGCGTCGATCAGCACCCAATCAGTGCCGTTGGCGCCTTCCAGGCGGACCTTCTTGAAGCCGGCTTCCACCAGTTTTTCATTTAAATGCATAGCCATGGCAGAAATCTGGCGGTCAGCGAGGCCGGTGGCGATTACCATACGGTCAGCAAAGCTGGCGCGGCCCGCGAGGTCGATGGCAACGATATCTTCCGCTTTATCCTCATCCAGGCTCTCCCAGATAACGGCCTGCATCCGGTCAAGCTCGGCAACCGAGGTTTTGACAACGGCTTTTTTGGTGCGTGGCCCAGCGATGGTGGCTTTTTTGCGCGGCGTACCAGGCATGGCGGGCAACGCATCAGCGGCGGCGGTGGCTGGTTTGGCAGCGCGTTTGCGAGATGCGGAAGAAGTGCTGGCGGTGGCGGCTCGCGGGGCGGCGGTCCGGGACGGTGGACGAGAGATGGCGAAAACTCCTTAAAACGATGGCCGGGACAAGCGAGCCCGAAGTGCGGTGGCTGAGGTCGAATTTTCCTTCACGGGCAGCAATATCCAGGCTGGCGCTTTGGCTGCGGCAAGACATAGCCCAGAGCGCGCCGGAAGGCGATGGTGGGCCAGTCGTTTGACAGCCTGACCCGCCAAAGCCGGGCGAGTTTGCCCCGGGCGGGGCAGAATCAGCATCGGCATGGCGTGCACAATTTGCTGCCAACGCCCCCATTTTGGCAGTTGGGCGAGGTTGTCTGCCCCCATCAGCCAGATGAACTGCGTCCGGGGGAAGCGTTTTTTAAGCGCTGCCATGGTGTCGGCGGTGTAAATCGTCCCGAGTTTTTGTTCGATATCGGTGGCGATGATCCGCCTGCCGTCGACAATTTTGCGGGCCGAAGCCAGCCGGTCGGCAAATGGGGCCATGCCGAGCGCTGGTTTCAGCGGGTTGCCTGGGGAGACCATGAGCCAGAGCTGGTTGAGCCCGCAGTGCACCATCGCCTGCCGGGCCACATGCAGATGCCCTGCGTGAGCTGGATTGAACGAGCCGCCCAGCACGCCGATTCGTAACGCCGCGCGATGGCCGGGTGTGAAATGGCCGGATGTAAATTTCAGGGCCGAACCTGACCGGTGCCGCGCACGACATAGCGGAACGTGGTGAGTTGCTCGAGACCGACCGGGCCGCGTGCATGAATACGTCCGGTGGCAATACCGATTTCGCCGCCGAAACCAAACTCGCCGCCGTCGCAAAACTGCGTAGAGGCGTTCCATAACCCTACCGCGCTGGCGATGTGGCTTAAAAAATACGCGGCGGCGGCGGCATCTTCGGTGATGATGGCGTCGGTGTGCTCGCTGCCATGGGCGGCGATGAAGGCCAAAGCGTCGTCAATATTTTCAACGATTTTGATGTTCAAAATCGCATCCAGCCACTCGGTGGAAAAATCGGCGCCAGTGGCGGCGGGCAGTTCGGGTAAAATGGCACGGGCGGCGGCATCCGCCTTAAATGTGCAGCCGAGCGAGCCCAAGTCTGCTACCAGTTCGGGCAGCAGGGTGGGGGCGATGGCGGCATCCAGCAGCAAAGTTTCGGTGGCGCCACACACGCCGGTGCGCCGCATTTTGGCGTTCGCCAGAATCCGCCGCGCCATATCCGGGTTGGCTTTAGTGTGCACATAGGTGTGGTTCATGCCCTCGGCGTGCGCCAGGACTGGCACGCGGGCTTCGCGCTGCACCCGTTCCACCAGTGACTTACCGCCACGCGGGATGATCAGGTCGATTAGCCCGGAAGCCGAGAGCATGGCCGCTACAAAGGCGCGGTCGGTGCTGGGGGCGATTTGCACGCAGGCATCGGGCAGACCGGCGGCACGCAGGCCGGTGAGGATGGCGTTGTGGATGGCAGCGGCGGAATGAAAACTTTCCGAGCCGCCGCGCAATATAATGGCGTTGCCGGATTTGATCGCCAGCGCCGCCGCATCGGCACCCACGTTCGGGCGGCTCTCATAAATCATCCCGATGACGCCAAGCGGTTGCGGGATGCGGCTAATCATCAGCCCGTTTGGGCGTGTCCATTCGGCCAGGGTGCGCGCCAGCGGATCTGGCAGGGCGGCGACATCGCGTAGCCCTTTGGCCATGGCGGCGAGGCGGCCGGCATCGAGCCGCAGGCGGTCCTGGAAGGCGGAGGTGCCGGTGGCGCTGCGCAAATCCTGGCTATTTGCCTGCAGAATGGCAGCCTCGCCGGCGGCCAGCGCGTCCGCGGCGGCTGTCAAAGCATGGTTGCGCATGGCGGCGGAGGAGTGGGCGAGAGATGGTAATGCTGCCCGGGCCGCCCGGGCAGAATGGGTGAGGGCCGAAATGTTCGTATCAGGTTGGGCATCCATGGGTCGTATCGTTGCCAAGTCCTGGCGGGAAGATCAACAGCACGCTATCCAGAGTCTGCTCATGGATGATCTGTTCGATTCGCTGGTCGGAACCGTAAATGCTGCCGAAGATACGGCGGCGACACTGGTTCTGCGCACCTCACGGCTGGAGCTTAGGCCCCTGGAACCTTCGGATGCGCCAAATTTTCATCGACTGATCAATGATTGGGAAATTTGTCGAAAATTGCCCGATGCGCCGTTTCCGTATCCGGCGGATCTGGCGGTCGACTGGATTGCGGCGGCTGCGACGGACCGGGCAGCGGGCAAGGCGGCGCAGTTTGCAGTGGTGGATGCCAGCAGCGGGGCGCTGATCGGCTGTGCTGGCTTGCGGCTCTCCAAGGATAAAAAAACTGCCGACCTCGGCTATTGGCTCGGCCGGGCGTTTTGGCGGCAAGGCTATGGCATGGAAGTGGCCCTGCGGCTGACCAGTTGGGCGTTCGCAACACTCTCCGTATTGAAAATTACCGCGACCGTGGCGGCGGACAACGATGGTTCGGTGGCGGTGCTGAGCCGGGCCGGTTTCCTGCCAACCGGTAAAGGGGCACAGGAGTTTCAGTGCCGGCCTGGCGCTAAATTGCCGGTGCGGCACTTTGCGTTGACCCGGGAGACGAGTTTAGTTGAAGTGACGGCAACCCCTTCAGTGCTGCTGGTGGTGGCGTGTGCGTTGATTGACGCACAGGGGCGGATATTGCTGGCGCGGCGGCCAGAGGGCAAAAAGCTCGCTGGGTTATGGGAATTTCCGGGCGGTAAAATGAACCCTGGTGAAACGCCTGAAGCTGCTCTGGCACGTGAACTGCACGAGGAGTTGGGCATCGAGGTTTCGCCGAAACATTTGGCGCCGTTTGTATTTGCCTCACATGCCTATGAGAGTTTTCATTTATTGATGCCGGTGTTTTTATGCCGCAAATGGCGAGGTGTGCCCAAGCCGCGCGAAGGGCAGGCGCTGGCGTGGGTGGCGCCTGATCGACTGGTGGAATACCCAATGCCGCCGGCTGACCGGCCATTGATTCCAATGTTACGTGATTTTTTGTGAGGCTTTGATGACAAACCCGACCGCTGCGATTTTGATTATTGGTAACGAAATTCTGTCTGGCCGGACCCAGGATGTGAATGTCAATTTCCTCGCCAAGCGGCTGGCCGCACGCGGCATACAATTGCTGGAGGTGCGGGTCATCCCCGATGTACCAAACCGGATCATCAGCGCGGTGAACGAATTGCGGGCATCATATGATGAATTATTCACCACTGGCGGCATAGGCCCGACCCATGACGACATTACCAGCGAATGTGTGGCGGCGGCGTTTGGTATACCATGGGAGCCACACGCCGAAACCTTTGCGATGATGGAAAAAGCCATGGCGCCGGGCGCGTTTAACGCGGCCCGTCAGCGGATGGCAACGATGCCGCGCGGCGCTGTGCCGATTCCAAACTCGGTTTCGATGGCACCGGGTTTTTCCATCAGCAACGTCCATGTGATGGCGGGCGTGCCGCGCATCATGCAGTCGATGTACGATGCGCTGGAACCAAGCCTGCCGAAAGGCACGCCAATTGCCATGCGTGCGGTGCACGGCATGGGGATTATGGAGGGCGCCATTGCCGCCGGGCTTTCAGCCATTCAGGATAAATATCCCCATGTTGATTTAGGCAGCTATCCGTTTCGCCGTGATTCTGCAGGCGGGGTAGCGATCGTTGCAAAGGGTACCGACACGGACTCATTGGAGCAAGCAATTGCCGAGGCGGCGCAATTGATTGTCTCGCATGGAATTGATCCGATCCAAGGGGAGCCAGTTTAAGCTAAACTATGCGGACCATTGACAAAAGCGTTACCAGGCGAGAGTAAATGGTTCGTGAGGCGGCTCCAACCGTCCGAAGTGGCTTTGCGAAAAAATAGGGGATGTGTCAATTTTTAGAATGATGCTGGCTTATCCCCAGAATTTTTGTTGCATTGCAGTATCTTCGGTCACTCTGAAGCGTCTCCTGAAGAAACATTTGGGAGTGAACAAAGATGTCGGATCAAAATAAATCTGGTGGCCTGATCGATCGTCGCGGGTTGATTAAAACGGGTGCCGCGCTGGGTGCTGCTTCATTGCTCTACCCGCCGAAGCCAAGCTGGGGCGCTAGTGAAACGCCGATTAAAATTGGCATGGTGGATTCCACCACCGGCAATTTCGCGGTGCTGGGCCAAAGCGCCATCAAGGGTGCTCAATTCGCTGCTGCAGAGCTAAATAAAAAAGGCGGAATTTTAAGTCGTCCGGTGCAGGTTTTGGTAGAAGACGACGCCGGCAGCCCGGGTACGGGTGTTGATAAGGCGAGCCGTCTGCTGGATCAGAGCCAAGTCGATTTTTTCACGGGCACGACCAACTCAGCTGTTTCCTTGTCGATCAGTCAATTTGCCGCAGCGCACAATAAACTTTTCGTCTGCTCTGGTGGTCACGTTGATAAATTGACCGGCCCCGCCTGTAACTGGGCCACCTTCCGGACCTGCTCGACCACCTGGATCATGACCTCCGGGAACTCCGGCACGCTGGTCGAGAAATTTGGTAAAAAATGGTACTTCCTTACAACCGATTATGCGTTCGGCCATTCTGAGCAAGATGACTACACTAAGCAGGTAACAGCGCTCGGTGGTACGATTGTTGGCGGCGCCCTGGTGCCGGTTGGTACGCCGGATTTCTCCTCGTATCTGATCCAGGCACGGGCGGCCAAGCCAGATGTGCTGTGCCTGTTGCTGGCGGGTGATGACCAGATCAACGCGATGAAACAGATCACCCAGTTCGGTATTAACAAGGATATGCATATCGCAGGCGCCTTGTTTGAGCTGGAACAGATCGCGGCGTTGCCGGAAGAGGCTCGTTACGGCTCGTGGTCGTTTGAATGGTATTGGAACCAGCCGAAAGTTCCGCATGTGTTGGATTTTGCCAAGCGCTTTGCGGCAGCCAACAAGGGCCAGTATCCTTCTGCCCGTGTATGGTTCGGCTATGCTTCCGTGCATGCCATCGCACTCGCTGCAACGGCAGCTAAATCCACTGATTCGGTGAAAGTCGCGAAAGCCATGGAAGGCCTCACGCTGCCGCCGGAAGTCGCCTTGCAACCAACGTTGCCGACATACCGCCCGGAAGACCACCAGCTTATGCTGGGTATGTTCCCCGGCACAGTTAATCAGCACGGCAAATATCCCGACCTGATCAACGTGCAGGCTTACGTGCCGGGCGCCACTATCGCCCAAACTCCGGCGCAAACTGCGTGTTCGATTTCCTATCCGACCTGAGGCTATAAAACTTTTGACGAGACAATTCCGCCGCCCTCGTGCGGCGGAATTTTTTAAGTGGAGATGCCTGTAGTGCTGGTAATATTATTCAACGCCTTTAATGGGCTGATCCAGGGCGCGTTTTATGCGTTAATGGCGGTGGGGCTGTCGCTCATATTGGGCCTCAATGGGGTGATCAATTTTGCCCACGGCGGCTTCATGGCAATGGCCGCGTATTTTGCTTACACGCTGGTACCCTATGTGGGGTTCTGGGGGGCATTGATCATCGCGCCGATTATGGCCGGCGGTGTTGGCTATGTTGTGGAGCAATTGATCGTACGTCGGTTATATTTGCGCGACCCGCTGTATTCGTTGCTGGCGACCTTTGGTCTGGCGCTGATCATTCAGGATTTATTGCGCACTATTTGGGGCGCGCAGGGCGTACCGCTGGCGATACCAGATTTCCTAAACCAGCCGCTAAGCCAGGTGTATTTTTTCCTAACCGGTTACCGGTTGTTTGTGGTTGCACTTGCGATTATCTCGACGACCGGGCTGTTTGCTGTGCTGCGGTTTACCCGCTTGGGTATTCGTATCCGCGCCGGTAATTCCGACCTTGAAACCATCGCGGCGGTCGGGGTTAATATATATTTGTTGCGGTCGGCCAATTTTGTGCTCGGTATCATGTTCGCTGGTCTTGCCGGGATTTTGGCAGCGGGACAAATTGGTCTCACCCCCACGATGGGTGATCAGTTGATCATGCCAAGCTTCGTGGCCATCGTGGTGGGCGGCGTTGGTAGTTTATTGGGTAGCCTGGTGGGTGGCCTGATCATCGGGGTGGCCAGCGGCGTAACGGCAGCGGTTTATCCTGCGGCTACCGAGGTGATTATTTATGTGATTATGGGAATTATGCTGGTTGCCCGGCCGCGAGGTCTGTTTGGCCAGGAAGGGTTGCTGGAATGAATACGGAGACCTCAACGATACCGCGTGAGAGCGCGGTACCTACAAAATCTGCCCTTCAACAGCGCCTTCCGATGGCGATCCTGGGTATCGCCCTGCTGACGGTGCCGTTCTGGCTGCCATTGCTCGGCGGCTATACTGACTTGGCATCGCGGGTGCTGATATTTGCCCTGGCCGCCATGGGTTTGAATTTGCTGCTTGGTTTTACGGGTGGCTTGTCATTCGGCCATGCGGCTTATTTTGGCCTGGGGTCTTATGGCACAGGGTTGATGCTGGCGAATTATACGCATTCAACCGTGCTGGCGATTCTTGTCGGCACCTTGATTGGCGGCGCGGCGGCAACGTTGCTCGGGCCGATTGCGGTTCGGCGGCGTGGAATTTACTTTTCGATGATCACGATTGCCATCGGCCAGATGTTCTATTTCATCGCAGTGCGCTGGAATTCTTTTACCGGTGGTGAAGATGGTTTGACCGGTTTTTCCCGCCAACCGATCAACTTTCCAGGCTACACGCTCGACCTGCACTCTTCGCAATTTTATTACCTGGTGCTGGTTTGTTTTAGCGGTGGCGCATGGTTGCTTTGGACCATTTTGAACTCGCCGCTGGGGCATCTTTTCGTGGCGATCCGGGAAAATCAGAAGCGGCTGACATTTTTGGGGATAAGGGTGGAACTGTATATCGCCATCTCGTTTGCCATCTCAGGATTTGTGGTGGCACTAGCTGGTAGTTTGGATTCATTGCTCGATAATTTCACGTCTCCCGATAATCTTCGCTACACGTTGTCTGGTAATCTGCTGATTATTTGCGTGCTGGGCGGGATGCGTAATTTCTGGGGGCCGCTGATTGGTGCGTTTATTTTCGTGCTGGTTCAGGATTATATCAGCTCGATCACCCAGAACTGGATGACCGTAATCGGTTTGATCTTCGTGTTGTCAGTGATTTTTTTCCCGCTCGGCGTGATGGGCTTTTTCCGCAAGAGGAGCCGCACATGAGTTTATTGACCTTACAAAACGTCTCGCGCCGGTTTGGTGCGGTTACGGCACTGAATAATATATCTCTGTCGGTAGAGCCTGGGGAGTTGCGGGCGGTGATCGGGCCGAACGGAGCCGGCAAAACCACCTTGTTTAATTTGATCACCGGATTTTTTCCGCCGAGTGACGGTAGCATTATTTTTGATGGTGAGCCGATTACGGCGGTGAACCCTGCAGTGCTGGTGAAGAAAGGGATTATTCGTACCTTTCAGATTACCGAAATTTTTCTGGATCTGACGGTGTATGAAAATATTCGCGTCGCCGTGGAAGTGGCGATGGGCATTAGTCTGCGGCCATGGGTCAGTGCCGCGATGCGCGCAAAGGTGAATGCCAGGGTCGAGGAATTGATGGAGATCGTGAAAATCTCGCACAAGGCCAATAAAGTGGCTGGTGAGATGAGCCACGGCGACCAGCGGGTGGTCGAGGTTGGCATTGCGCTGTCACGGCACCCCAAACTACTGATGCTGGATGAGCCGACTGCCGGGATGGGCGATGAAGAGACCAACCACATGACCGGGTTGATCCGTAGTTTGAATAAAGAGCAGAAGATTACAATGTTATTCATTGAGCACGACATGAGTATCGTGTTTGGCGTCGCTGACCGCATTACCGTGCTGGATAACGGCACGATGCTAGCAGAGGGCAACGCACGAGAGATTGCCGATAACCCGCGGGTGCAGGCAGCGTATTTGGGACAAGCAGCATGAGCGTGGTATTCCGGGCTGAAAATATCCATACCTATTACGGCAAAAGCCATATTTTGCATGGCGTTTCTATGGAAGTTCGTGAGGGCGAACTGGTGGCGCTGCTGGGCCGCAATGGCGCCGGCAAAACCACGACCATGCGCTCGATCATGGGCCTAACGCCCCCGCGTGAAGGCACGATCAATATATTCGGCAATAACACCTCCAGATGGGCGCCTTATCGCATTGCGCAGTCCGGCGTGGGGTATGTGCCGGAGGGCCGGAAAATTTTTGGGCATTTAACGGTGCATGAAAACTTGCTGGTGCCGCCTGTCACAAAAGGCAAATGGCAGATTGATACCGTGTATAAATTATTCCCGCGCCTGGATGAGCGCCGTGCCAGCAAGGGCGGCAAACTCTCAGGTGGCGAGCAGGAGATGCTCTCGATTGCGCGGGCTTTGTTGCTGAACCCGAAATTCCTGATCCTCGATGAACCAAGCCAGGGTTTGGCACCGGTGATTGTGCAGGAGGTGATGCGCACGGTCGGGAAAATGAAGGAAGAGGGCATTGCGGTGCTGCTGGTCGAGCAAAACGTCTTCCTGGCGTTGCAGTTGGCTGACCGCGCCTATGTGCTCAGCGACGGCGAGATTGTGTACGATGGTACGGCAGCGGATTTAGATTCAGACCGTGAGCGGATGGAATCTCTGGCCGGAATTTCGCACGCTTAACCTGGTTATAGCAGCGATGCGGCGATGTTGACGGACAGCGCCAGAATCACCGTGTTGAATAAAAATCCAATGATTCCATGCAGAGTTGCCATGCGGCGGAATTTTTTTGAGGTGAGGTTGGTGTCTGAGACCTGGAAGGTCATGCCAAGGACAAACGAAAAGTAAATGAAATCCAGATAATCTGGATTATCCTCGCCTGGGAATACCACCCCACGCTCGAAGTCGCCGGGTAGCTGGCCACGGCTGACCGAATAATATTCATGCGCATAGCGGTAGGCGAAGGTGACATGCGTGGTCAGCCACGAGAGAATAAGTGTGGTGATGACAAATCCCAGATAGAAGGCCTTTTGGGTTTTATGCTCAGACCCCGAGCCCGAAAATAAAAAAATCGCAGCGAAGCTCATCACGGCCCCGACCAAAGTCAGGGCGAACACACTCCATTCGCCCTCCTCCTGGCGGGCCGCCTGATAACTGATGTTGGTATGGTCAGCGCGGATGAAAAGCTGCGCGGTGAGGAGTAAAAAAATGGCGCTGCCGATATTCCAGGCCATCACACCGCGAATGGCCAGTGGGTTGACCGGCGTGAGGATGAAGAAGCTGAGTAGCCCTATCCCATAGCCGATAAACAAGCGCGGCCGGGCGGTGATGATCCGAAGCAGGCGAAATTTCAGCACGTCAGGGTCCTAAAAAGGTTGCCCTGCTATTAAGCGGCGCGGGTCAGTCCGAGCAATGGGGCGGCATCGCTGCTACCTGGGAAGACGCGTGCCAGGGCGGCCCCGCTGAGGCCAAGGTGCGCTGAGAGTGCGCCTTTGGCAACCGAGCGGATGTCCAGGGTTGGGGCAAGATCGCGGTTTTCAAATAACTGGCTACCGGAAAGTCCGGGCCATGTTGCCAGTACCCTGCCGCCATTGACGTTGCCGCCGAGGATGAAGGCGGCGGTGGCGGTGCCATGGTCGGTGCCCCGGGTGCCGTTCATGGCGGCGGTGCGGCCAAATTCGGTCATCACCAGCACCATGGTGCTGTTCCAATGCGGACCCAGCGCACTTTTCAGTGCGGCGAGACCTGTGTCCAATCCACCAAGCGGCGTTTTCAAGCCGTTGACCTGGTTGCCATGGGTATCCCAGCCCTCCAGTTGGAAAGCTGCGATGCGCGGTCCATCATCGGCGGCCAGCAAACTGCCCGCTTGGCGCGCCAAGGCTGCAAAATTGCCGTTCAATTTAACACCGCCTGGTTGTAGGCTTGGGTCGTCGCTCATGATGCTGGCATCGAACGCCTGGCCGCGCAGGCCGTTGGCGATGGATGGCCCGGTTAGCGGGTCGGCGGCATTCAGGGCGGCAATGCGGGCATAAAGGTCGGGTGAGGGGGTCGCAAAATGGTCGGGCGCGTAGGAACCCACGCGCACCGGGCCTTGTAATAGTAAAGGTGTGCCGATGCCAACCGACAGGCCAAGCTCAGTAGGGCTGTTGCGGGCCGGCAGTTCGGCTAGCACCCGGTTCAGCCAGCCCGATGTGATGCCGGTGTTTTCGGTGCCGAGTTGCAGTAAATCCTGCGCTTCAAAATGGCTGCGGGTGCGGTAAGGGCCGGCCACAGCATGCACCGGCAGAACCTCGCCGGCCTGATACATGGCGTAAACATTTGGTAGCGCCGGGTTCAGGCCAAAAAACCCGCCCAGGTCATACATCCCGTCATTTTGGCCAGGGCTGGGGGGGATCAATGGCGCACGCAGGCCGCTCAGGTTGGTATCGCCGTAAGGCACAACCGAGGACAAGCCATCCAGAGCACCGCGCAGCAGCACCACCACAAAACGCTGGTCTGTGGGAGCGCTGGCCAAGGCCAGTTTGACCCGCGAGGTGGTGGCGATGGCGGAGAGGCCAAGCAATGTCGCACGGCGGGAAATTGTGAAGGCCATGATTTATCTCCGCTGAAATTCGGGTGAGGCAAATACCAAAGTCACGGCTTCCCGCCGAGAACCGGCCAGCGCCATGGCGCTGGCGGTGGCGGGCTTGAGCAGCGGGCCGAGTGAATTGGCGGCAATATCGTCCGGCTGCAACCCGTTGGCACCGCCTTCAAAGCGTGCGGCGTAGCCATAGGCCCAGTTGATGCGGGTGAGGATGGCATCGCTACCGTCCCAGTTGGCGGCCACATCCGGCCAGCCATTCGGCAGTGGGGCCCCCCAGATCGGTTGACCAAGCTGGGTGCTGACGCCGATGTAATTCACCGGGGGCTGACGCGGCGGCGGCGGGGCGGCGCGGACGGTGGAGATGACATATTCCAGCGGGGTCTTCAGCTTGGTCAGCGGTGTCCAGGCTTCTGGCAGGTCAAGCAGCGCGGCCGCGGCCGCACCAAGATCGCCGCCGGTTTCGGATAACACATAGGCAATGCGCTTGATGCTGTGCGGTGGCGGATGATCGGCAATGAAGTGGGTGGCAAGCTTGGTGGCGATGAGCTGGTAGGTGGTTGGGTACTTGGAAAGATAGGTCAGCGCGTCGATGCCTGCTTGCTCGCCGCCCTCATAATTTTTGCCCATCACTGTCTGCGGCCCAGGTTCATGCGTAAACGGCCGGTATTTGAAGCCGGTATTGTCGCCGCCGCCCTCCGAACCCGCCACTGACCAGCCGGTGAGGATTTTGGCCATGCTGGTCACGTCGGCTTGGCTATACCCCGCCTTCAGCCCCACCGTATGCAACTCCATGCACTCGCGGCCAAGGTTCTCATTCAGGCCACGATGGCTGCGCCGGCCGGCCTTGCTGTCTGGGCCCACTGAGACGTCATTGGCCAGGTAACGCAGCATGGCGGGGTGGCGCTCGGCAGCCAGCACCATGTTGGTAAAATGGCCTGTAACATGGGGGCGGATGGCCTCGCGGATCATCGGGCCGACCAGAGCGGCGGTCTGGCCCTGATAAATGCTGACGGTAAAATGGTTGGTCCAGAACCAGACCAGCCGCTCGCGGAAGCTGGCGGCGGTGGTGACGGCCCAGCCCATTTGGGCGGCCACGTCTGCCTCATACATCCGGCGTGATTTTGGTTTGAAATTGCCTTTCAGCGGCGTGCCGTCGGCCAGCATGGCCTTACGGGTCGCGGCATCGTCCCGCAGGGCGTCGACCCCGTCGATGCCGCGCGGCAAATTGGCGAAGGCACCGGAGGCCAGAGCGGGGTCTGGCCCTTGGAGCTGGGCTTTCAAAGCGCCTTTGGGGTCGGATTCGTCCGGCTGCCCTGGGGTCAGCCCCAGGCCAAAGCGGATTTCAGCGAGTGCGGCCATTCTATTCATGGGTCTGATATAGCGCGGGGAATTGTATTTGCGTGTTGCAAAGCGCAACGCGATGGTGGCGGTCATTCACTCTGTGCCACCTGACCACTTGCAAAACCCCGCCAGAAGCCGCAAAAGCCGCTCGACATGCGCTACCTTACCGGTGGCGCTGCACCCTTTTGTGTTTTTGTGCCCCGTGGAGGCTAGAATGGCTGATTTCGACTTAGGCAAGATCCGGAATATCGGGATCACCGCGCATATTGATGCCGGTAAAACCACCACCACGGAGCGCATCCTGTACTACACCGGCGTGTCGCACCGCATCGGCGAAGTGCATGACGGCAACACCACCACCGATTACATGGACCAGGAGCGTGAGCGCGGCATCACCATCACCTCCGCCGCCGTGACCTGCGAGTGGAAAGACCACCGCATCAACATCATCGACACCCCCGGCCATATCGACTTCAACATCGAAGTGAACCGGTCCTTGCGCGTGCTCGACGGCGCGATCTTCATCATCGAAGGTGTGGCCGGCGTGCAGCCGCAGTCCGAGACCAACTGGCGCCTGGCTGACCGCTATAACGTGCCGCGCATCATTTTCATCAACAAGCTGGACCGTACCGGCGCCGACTTCTTCCGCGCCTTCGCCACCTTGAAGGAAAAGCTCGACATCGTGGCACTGCCGCTGCAGTTGCCGATCGGCATTGAGGATACCTTCCTCGGCGTGGTTGATCTGGTGGAAATGAAAGCCATCATCTGGGAAGGCGGCGAGCTGGGTGCGAAGTTCCATGATGAGGAAATTCCCGAAGCCCTGAAGGAACAGGCCGCCGAATACCGTCAGCTCCTGCTCGACACCGCGCTTTCGGTCGATAATGCCGCCATGGAAGAATATTTCGACAAAGGCGATGTCTCGGTCGAGACCCTAAAGCGCTGCATCAAAGCTGGCGCCATTTCCGGCGCCTTCCGCCCGGTTCTCTGCGGTACGGCCTTCAAGAACAAAGGCGTGCAGCCTTTGCTCGATGCCGTGCTTGACTATCTGCCGTCGCCGGTTGACGTGCCGGGCATCAAGGTCGCGGCACCGGAAGGTGAGGACGAAGACCCGAACGCGCGCCGGATCAAGGCTGATGTCACCGCCCCGTTCTCGGGCTTGGCGTTCAAAATCATCAACGACAAATACGGCACCCTGACCTTCGTGCGGGTGTATTCCGGTACGCTGAAATCATCCGACACCGTGATGAACACCACCAAAGGCCACCGTGAGCGCATTGGCCGGATGTTCCAGATGCACGCTGACAAGCGCGCGGAAATCAAGGAGGTTCATGCCGGTGATATCGCCGCATTCGTGGGGCTAAAGGATACCGGCACTGGCGATACGTTGGCGGCTGCTGAAGACCCGGTGGTGCTGGAGCGTATGGCGTTTCCGGTCCCTGTGATCGATATTTCGGTTGAGCCGAAGACCAAGGAAGGCGTTGAGAAAATGACGCTTGGCCTGCAGAAGCTGGCCGGCGAAGACCCCTCGTTGCGCCTGAAAACTGACCAGGAAACCGGCCAGACCATTCTTTCGGGCATGGGCGAGCTGCATCTGGAAATCATCATCGACCGGCTGAAGCGCGAATACGGCGTGGACGCGAACATCGGTGCACCGCAGGTGGCGTACCGCGAAACCATCTCGAAGGAACACACAGAAACCTACACCCACAAAAAGCAATCCGGTGGATCGGGTCAGTACGCCGAAGTCAAGATCGTGTTCTCGCCGCAGGACCGCAACCAAGGCGTGCTGTTCGAGAACAAGGTTGTAGGTGGAACCGTGCCGAAGGAATATATCCCGGCGGTTGAAAAGGGCATTCGCAACCAGGCCGATACCGGCGTGCTCGCGGGCTTCCCGACCGTTGACTTCAAATACACGCTGGTTGACGGCAAGTACCATGACGTGGATTCGAGCGCCCTGGCCTTCGAAATCGCTGCCAAGGCTTGTTTCCGAGAAGGCATGAAGAAAGCCGGCCCGATTATCCTCGAGCCGATCATGGATGTCGAAATCACCACCCCGCAGGACCATGTGGGCGACGTTGTGGGCGACTTGAACCGTCGCCGCGGCATGATCCAGAACCAGGAATCATCGGGTTCCACCATCATCGTGCGTGCTCATGTGCCGTTGAAGGAAATGTTCGGCTACATCTCGCACCTGCGCAGCATGACCAAGGGCCGTGCGTCCTTCACTATGCAGTTCCATCATTACGACCCCGTGCCGCGCAACATTGCGGATGAGATCATGGCAAAGAGCGCGTAAGTCACTCTTCAAACAGGCTACGAGAAAAACGGCGTCCTTCCGGGCGCCGTTTTTTTAATCGTAATCCGGATCAAACGATGATCAAAAAAATTTGGAATTTGTTCGTAACGTCATCTCTGGCGTTATTGCCTGATTATGCGGTTGTCAATTTGCAATATTTTCGGATTTTTCGACGATTCCCAAATCTCGTAACGCCGCAGACGCTGACCGAAAAACTCATCTGGAGAAAATTATATCAGAGGGATGCGCGTTTCACGGTGTTTTCTGACAAGCTGCTGGTTAAGCCGGAGATTGCCAAGATTGCCGGACCGGCGTGCATCATTGAAACTATGTGGTCCGGGCACGATCCTGCAAATATTCCATTCAGCCAACTTGAGCCACCATATGTTATCAAGGTGAATCATGCCTGCGGTGATCATATCTTTATACATCAGCATGAAGATATCGACCGCGACATGATCGTCAGGGTTTTGCGCAAACAGCTTATGTCCTCGTTTGCACGGCGTTATCGGGAGTGGGGGTATGTAAACATTCCACGTCAGGTTTTAGTCGAACGTATGCTTAAAATGCCCGACGGTGCTATGCCCGAAGATTGTAAATTCTTTGTTTATCATGGTCGCGTGCGTTTCATCGAGGTCACCTTGAACCGGTTTACCCGTGAGGAGTTGCATTATTACGACCGCGACTGGAATCTTCTGCCTGTTGAACTGGCGTGGGCCTCGCGCATATCGCCACCTGTCCCGATGCCAGAGACTTTACCAGCGATGATGGATATCGCTGAAAAAATTGGCGAGCAATTTGATTTTGTCCGGGTGGATTTATATTCTATCGATGGTGTCATCAAGTTTGGCGAGGTGGCGTTTTATCCCGGGGCCGGAATGGTAAAATTCGAGCCGCGGGAGTGGGATACGATATTCGGTGCGCCCTGGTTAATTGCGGCATGATCGTTGATATCGCCGTGCCCACCCATAATTGTGCACGCTGGTTTGATGAATTTATGCAATCAGTCATGGTGCAGGCGCACCAGGACTGGCGGGTTGTGACCTATGACGATCAATCTACTGACGGTACGCGTGATTATGTTGCGCGATGGGCGCAGCAGCTTGGTTCGCGCATGATTATTTTGCCAAATGTGACGGAAGTGAACCTCGGCCCGGCGGGTAGCTATAATCGTATCCTGCAGGCTTGCTCGGCCGCGTGGATTATGCTGGCGGACCCGGACGATGTTTGGAAGCCAGGGAAAATGGCAATTTCCCTTGCCGCGATGAAAGCTCTGGAGACGAAATACGGCGCAAACCAACCGGCGATTGTCATCACGGATGCTGAAATCATTGATGATAACGGTGAGCGGGTGGCGCCATCGTACTGGCAATGGTTGAAGGTGAGGTCGCGCCACGTCAACCAGTTTCATCGCCTGTTGATGGAAAGCCCAGCTATCAGCTCGACGATGACCCTGAATCGAGTGGCCGTGGCCCGTGCGCTGCCGATATCGGGACTGTATTCGTCGCAAGATTGGTGGCTGATGCTGGTTGCCTGCGCTTTTGGGAGGGTGCAAGCGCTCACTGACGTAACGGTGAAGCATCGCCGGCACAATTCAAATTTTTCTAAAATGCCGCTTTTGGCGAGCCAGCGGTCTGTACTTGGCAAAATCCGCTCAGCCCGCGACCGGCTGGTTTTTTTGTTGGCCAAGAACAAGTCCATCGCGGAGGTGTTTCTGTCGAGATTTGTCGACGAACTCACGGAACCGCAGCGTCGTGCCGCGCAATCAGTGGTAACCCTGGCGGGAAGCAATGCGGTGCAGCGGCGCATTTTAATTGTCCGGGAGCGGCTTTGGTTTTGCCACTGGTTGAAAAATGCGGCCCTGCTGCTATTGCCTTGAACCAAGGTTATCTCACCGATGCTTTTTGATCAGGCCGTTAGGATGGGCGCGCCATTGCAGTGGGCCTTGCCTTCTCGCCTTACTTCCCTAAAACCGCTGATGTAAGCCCGGCAGGGGGGAAACGGGTACATGAGTCTGGCCAGGGGCGCGGCGCGGGGGACAGTTTGGAACTTTGCCACTGTGCTGTTCGAGCGCGGTTTTGGCTTCCTTATTCTGGGCGTTCTATTGCGTTACATTCCGGCATCGGCCGTGGGCGTGGTAGCCATCGGCTCCGCTATCTCAGACCTTGTGCGGATGCTCTCAGTTGGCGGTGCCGGCGAGCAGGTTCAGGCGGCGCCAGGCGACAAGGAGGTGGAGGCAGGGGCTTTTTGGTCGCAGTTTTTAGCCTCGGTGGTGTTTGTCGCGTTTTTGATTGTGAGCGCGCCGGCGTTTGGCCGGTTATATACCCAGCCCGTGTTGGCTTTGGTGTTGCGCATGCTGGCCTTGAATATTTTGCTCACCAGCTTTTTGGTGGTGCCGGGGGCAATTTTATCAACCAATTTCAAGTTTCGGACATTGGGGTTGATTGCGTTTGGCAGTACCGTCACCGGCGGGCTGGTGGCATTGCCATTTGCGTTTAGCGGCCACGGCGTTGAGGCGTTGATTTACCAACGGCTTGTTAGTGTTATGTTCTATGCCATTTGCGTTTGCAGCGTGACGCGCTGGCTGCCACCACGGCCGCCGCGCTGGGCGGTACTGCGCCGGTCATTTCAATTCTCATTACCATTGATGCAGGCCTCGCTTGTCGATTTTGTCTCATACACCGCATACGTGATGGTGGTGGGTCTGCGCGTATCGGTGGCGGACGTAGGGCGGTTCCGGATCGCGCAGCGGCTGGTCGAGGTGTTGCAGGAAATTGCTTTTGCCCCAGCCCGGAATGTATTTTTACCAGTGTTTGTGGCGGTGCGGGATGATGCAGAACGGCGGTTCGATGCTGCCATGCTGATGCTCGATGTGCTGGCCATGGTGATATTTTTTGTCTCCGCGGTGGCAGGTGCTGCGGCTCATCCGGTAGTGTTGCTGATGTTTGGACAGCGCTGGGCTTCGGCGGTGCCGGTATTTGCCATCATGACGCTGATGGTACCGGTTTCGTCCCTGTACAGCATCATCAACCCGGTACTCACCGCTGCCGGGCGCGTTCATATGGTGTCGCTATTTTCTCTGGCCAATGTAACAACCGTACTGCTCGTTGCGTGGTTTGCCTCTGCCTATGGGCTGGTGGCGCTGGCTTGGGCATTGGCCGCGCGCGGCTTACTCTCGATTGTGTTTTTCATTCCGGCGATGAAAATCGGGTTGGGGCGGCCGGTAATGCCATTGATACGCTTGCTGATACTACCAGCCTGTGCCCTGGCGGCGGCCCGGGCAGTAGCCTGGCTGGTGCTGGCGCATGTGCCGGGTATAAATTTGTTTGGCCAATTGGTTATCTCGGTTGGTGTTTCGGGGTTAACCTTTGGCTCCATAGTGCTGGTTTTCGCGCGTCATAGGGTGCATCGGCTGCTGGTGCGGGTCCGTGAGGCGTTGCGCCGCGCTCCTGGCTCATAACTCTGTCACTGCGGTGTGATGGAAATTCTCTTTCAATCGTTGCCCACTACTGGTTGAATAGCGGCGATGGAATTGAGCCAAACCCCTTTCATGTCGGTGGTGCCGCTGCAACAAAAAGCGCCTGTCCTGCTGACATCGCCGCACTCCGGGCGATATTACCCACCGGCGTTTCTGGCTGCCTCGCGTCTGGATGCCACAGCGATTCGCCGCAGTGAAGATAGTTTCGTCGATGATTTGTTTGCTGCCGCCCCAGCTTTGGGCGTGCCGCTGCTGGCCGCAAACTTCCCCCGCGCCTACTGTGACGTAAACCGGGAAGCGTGGGAGCTGGACCCAGCGATGTTCGAGGACGCGCTTCCCGATTTCGTCAATGCCGCGAGCCCTCGGGTCAGCGCTGGACTGGGCACGATTGCACGGATTGTAGGAACCGGCGAGCCGATTTACCGCCGCAAGCTGAAATTTGCCGAGGCACAGGCGCGGATCGCGATGTGCTGGGAGCCCTACCACGGCGAACTGCAAAGGCTTATTGCCACCACCCTGCAACGTTTTGGCGTGTGCCTGCTCATCGATTGTCATTCCATGCCAACGTTGCCCTCCTACCGGGGAGGCAGCAGGTTGGCCGACATTGTGCTTGGGGACGTGCATGGCACCAGTTGTGCGGCAGCCATGACCCATTTCGTGGAGTCGAGGCTTACAGGGTTGGGGCTAAGGGTCCGCCGCAATGACCCCTATGCCGGAGGCTACATTACCCGCTTTTACGGCCGCCCGCGCGATGGGGTGCATGTTTTGCAAATCGAGATTTCCCGAGCTCTGTATATGAATGAGGCAAAATTTACCAAAACTGAGGGTTTTGTGCGCCTGAACACTATATTCAGCGATTTGATCGCGGAATTGGTCGAGCATACGGCGGCTTTGCTGCCGTCTCGCGATCAGCGCTTAGCACCAGCTGCTGAGTAATTGAGCGAAAAAAAAGGCGGCACCGAAGTGCCGCCAAGTTTAGGGAGGAAACGTCCAAGAAAACAGAGGAGTAAACTCACTCTGTAGCCTGACGTATAAGACATATCAGGGTGCAATGCAACATAAATTTTGCAATGCAGCATAAATTTCCTAAACGATTATAAAAATTCAATAATATCATAATGTTGTTAAAAAACTTCCAAAATCGACTGCGCGGCAGTCGTAGATTGGCCCTCAGGGCTTTACGGCGAAAGCTGTGCCGCCTAAAACGCTCAAGCGTCGGCCCTACGGGGCATGCGACTGCGGAGGGGTGGCCGAGAGGCTGAAGGCGGCGGTTTGCTAAACCGTTATACGCTGTCAAGGTGTATCGTGGGTTCGAATCCCATCCCCTCCGCCATAATTTATTTTGCAATTTCATCGTGAAGCCATTTGTTGATCGGTGCCTGTCAATGAGATTTCTATCGCGAATTTTGTGGTAAAATTATTTTTTATTTTGGTACCGTTGGCGTTGGTTGGTGGCAGCACACTTCCGACGATTCTTTTGAATTTCGATTTGATTTAGATCATATTGCGTAATCATTGAAGCCGCTACTCCAATGAGGACTTGTTGTTTTTGCTTTGATGACCTTGACTTATTTTTCATGTATTTAAGCGTGATTTTATAAAAATGATCGCTGGTTGATAAGTCAATTATCCTGGTAAAAAATATCGATACGCAATGATGATCTGACTTAGAAAAATTTCATTTTATGTTCCGCCAAACAGCTTGAGGTGCCCATGCGTGAAGATCAAATAAAGACGGTGCTGACAGATCTCAACGGAAGGTCTGCCAGCATCGAAGCGTCGGCCCTCATTTCGATTGATGGTCTTATACTTTCCTCGGCGCTGCCTTCCATGATGGATGAAGACCGTGTTAGCGCCATGGTGGCGGCCATGCTGTCCCTTGGTGATCGTACGACGGCCGAGCTTGCTTGTGGTACGTTGGAGCAGGTGCTTATCACTGGGTCGCATGGGCATATTCTGATCATCCATGCGGGTCAGGAGGCGGTTTTGTGCACAATTGCCAATAAAACTGCGAAGCTGGGGCTGCTATTCCTCGACGCAAAATATGCCGCTCAGGCTGTTACAAGTCTGTTGTAAATTCATGGTCATGGCTAAGGAGACTCATTTTATGCATGTTGATCATCATGACCGCAATTTAGAAATTTTTTGCCAGGTTGGCGGGTTAAGCCGCGAAGATCAGGCCGTTTTGACGGCGGTTCATCAATATATCCATCCGCTGATACCATCACTTACCGACCGTTTTTACGAAGTTCTCGGTGAAGAGCCTGAAATCGCGCCTTACATTGCAGGCCGAGTTGATCAGCTTAAAAAAACCCATATCGTGTGGTTGGAAAGCCTGTTTGCAGGTGATTACGGAATCGAATTTATTAAGCGGCAGGAAAAAATTGGTGAGACCCACGTGCGGGTTCGTGTGCCACCGCTGTTTGTTGCAGCCAGCATGGCATTTTTACGCGGCGCTTTGCCGCCGGTTCTGGCCGCAAAAATACCCGATCCGGCTGAAGCGGTTTCCGCCACGGCTTCGTTGCTCCGCCTATTTGACCTATGTCAGTATCTGATTGATCGCAAATATGCTGAGGTTCTGATGGATAATCTGGGGATCAGTCCAGCCTTGTTGACCCGCTTGCAAACAGTGGGCAGAGGGTCGCCCCATCAGGGCTAGGGAGCAATTCCAAATTATATCATGCGGCCTCATTTGCCTGCCGAGCCAGATGTTGCCAGGCATTTTGTTTTTTAACTTGTTCAAACGGTGAAAAAACCTCTGCATATTTGGGGTCTGTCAGATATTGGCAGAGGTCGAGCAGCCGTAACAAAGTTGCCGTGATAGCAGGTGCGGCTTCGCTGCGGGACGTATTCGCAATCACCATGGGGGGCATAGCGCCGCGCAAAAACGCGATGCTGGTGGCGATAAAAACCGGAGGAATCGTTTGTAATTTTTTAAATTCGTTGGCATTGCGCTGCATGAGACTATACGCTGGTCCATAATCGCCATCAAATACCCGGTGTAGCCAGGCTAGGTGAATTTTTTGCAAATTCTCGATCGAGCCGGACACGGACTGAACGGCACGCCGTTCTGCCAGAACGACTTCATAAAACTGACTGATCAATTTCGGCAGCAGCGCGGGGATCATGGGTTGAATCGAGGCCATGATTTTTTGATCATCGGGCCCAAGCCCGCCATCATGGCGGAATGTCTCTAGGCTGGGATCATTTAATATCGTGCGCGCCTTATTGCCCGTGCCAGGTAAAATGATGCTAGCGGCGTAACTGGCATCCAGTAGCAGTGGCCCCAGTTTTACCCCCGGTCCAGCGATGGTGCTGAGCACAGCCTCTGGCCCGGCTTGCACGATCAGCAGATGGCGGTCAGGCCCGCTGATCATGACTTGCTCCATGGTCCCGCACGCCAGGGCTGCTGCGGTGTGCTCACCCAATGACAATACGGCGGTCGCTAACGCTCCTAAGCGGTCTTCATCAAGCCCAGGTGCCAAGGCGGAAGCAATAATCAGCCCATCAGTTGAAACCAATGCTGAAGCCTCGATGCAGTCTTGGCTGGCATTTAGTTTCAGTAATACGCTTTTAATCTCATCTTCACGCATCGGCTTCTCCCGGAACTAGACAGCTTTGGTATCAAACGCCAGTCTGGTAAAGTTTACCAGAGGCGTGTTCGGCTGCGTACTGAAAAGCAGGGCGGTTATGTTCGTTTGCCGTTTCAAAGTCATGGGGCCTGCACCTATGTTCTGCTCGAAAGTGGGAATGAGCGATATGCAGCCAACGATGTTTTTGAGCCACGGCTCTCCGATGACGGCCCTGATGGATACCCCGGCGCGGGATTTTCTGGCCGGGGTGGCGGCCCTTGTGCCGGAACGGCCGAAAGCTATTCTGGTGGTTTCGGCGCATTGGGAAACTGGTGAGCCGATGCTAAATGCCGTGGCGCAGAACGCCACGATTCACGATTTTTATGGCTTTCCGCAACCGCTTTATCAGCTGCAGTATAACCCGCCGGGGGCACCCGCCCTGGCTGCCGACATCGCCGAGCTTTTGCAAATCGCCGGCTACAAGCCAGGGCTTGATACCGCCCGCGGCCTTGACCACGGTGCCTGGGTGCCACTGCTGCTGGCCTATCCGGCGGCTGACATTCCGGTACTGCAGTTGTCGGTGCAAACCGCAATGGGGCCGCAACATCATGTCCGGTTGGGTGAAGCCCTGGCGGTTATACGCGAGCAAGGCGTGCTGATTTTGGGTAGCGGCAGTTTTACCCACGACCTGCGCCGATTCCGGGGCGGCAGGGCCGCGCTCGATTCACCGGAAACCCCGGATGTGACGGCGTTTTCTGACTGGATGGATGAGAAGCTGCGGGCGCATGATGTGGCGGCGCTGGTCGATTACCGAAAGCTGGCGCCCCACGCCGCTGACGAGCACCCCACCGAGGAGCATCTACTGCCGCTTTACGTTGCCTTGGGCGCGGCAGGAGCGACCGCGAAAACCACCCGGCTGCATCAATCGGTCGAGTTTGGGTTTTTGCGGATGGATAGCTACGCGTTCCAGTAAGCGGGGGTTTATAAAACCTGCCGTGGTTGGTTCACAAACTCTCTGAGAGCCGTAGCGACGTTATTGAGCAGCCCCGGCCAGTCACCGCGTTTGGGCTGGCGGAAAATCCGGTGGTGCGGGTACCAGGGGGTGTCGCTGCGGTTGATCAGCCAGCGCCAGTCAGGCACGAACGGCAGCATCACCCAGGCCGGCCGGCCTAGGGCGCCGGCCAGATGGGTGGGCGAGGAATCCACCGAAATCAGTAAATCGGTCAGGCAGAAAATCGCGGCGGTATCGTCAAAATCGCGGATTTCATCACTGAGCGACATCGAAGACATGCCCGGAGGTGTGATGTTGGCCTGCGCCGCCGCCGGGCCTTGCTGAACCGGCAAGAAATGTGCCCCGGTGCCGGCGAATGGGGCCAGCATATCGAAGCTGATCGAGCGGTTGGCATCGTTGGGGTGTACCGGGCGGCCGGCCCAGGCAAGCGTCACCAGCGGGCGCGGCAGCCCGGCCAGCCGGTTACGCCAATGCGCCAGCCGCGCCGGGTCGGGTTGCAAATACGGGATTGGCCCAGGCAGATCGGAGAGTTTTAGCCCCAATGCCATCGGCAGGCTCATCATCTCGCAATGCACATCAAATCGGGGGGGCAAGGTGCCACGGGCGGTAATCTCAAACTCTGGCAGGCTGCGCCGCGCCAGCGCCAGGGCTTCGTGGTTCACTTCCAATATAACCCGTGCCTTGCTGCGGCGTGCCGCCTCGCGCGTCAGGCGGATGAACTGGAAGGTATCCCCGTAGCCTTGTTCATCGTGGATCAGCAGAGTTTTGCCCGGCATGGCTTCCCCGCTCCAGCGCGGCAACTGTACTTTGCGCTCGATGGCGACGGTGTGAGCCAGACTGTAGCGATACTGATATTCCCGCCAGCCGCGCTCATATTCGCCCAGCATCAGTAAGGTTTCTGAAAGATCAAAGCGGGCGGTCAAATCGCCGGGGTTATGCTCCACCAACATCAGTTGGATTTGCTTGACCTCGCCCATGCGCCCCTGCCTACGCAGGGCCACCGCCATTTGCCGCCACAACGGAATTGGCCCCACGCCACCCGCCAGATGCGGACGGAGTAAAGCCTCAGCCTTCTCAGGCTGATCGGTCTGGATCAGGTTGTGAACTTCAACTTGCAGGGCTTCGAGGTTCATTCAGCGGCAATGTCCAGGGCTTGCAGTAACGGCCCCAACTGCGCGGCGTGTTTGCGCCAGCGGCCCGCAGAGGTTTTATACACTGGTTTGCGTACCTGGTTCACACTGGCGGTGCGCACTGTGCGCTTGGTTTCATGGAAGTTCAGGCAGTTCGGGTCCCATGGCAGGCCGAGGAATTTCAACATGCGCTTGGCCTGGGTTTCCAAATCTTCCACCATCGCCTCGTAATCCACCTCCAGAAAGAACTTCGCGGGCAGCACCTTGCGCCAGTGTGCGGTGAGGTTTTGATAGTCGCGGTGGAATTGCCCCAGCTCAGCCATATCATATGAAAACGACTGCTCTGCGGTGAATAATTTGCTGTAGCATGAGAGGCAGGTATCCACCGGGTCACGGCGCGAATGGATGATGTGGGCGCCAGGAAGCATTAAGCGGATCAACCCGGCGAAGGCAAAGTTGATCGGCATTTTATCGACAACATAGGGCTTGCCGTGCGCGATTTTGGTGATATCGGCGACATAGCTGTCACCGAATTGTTTTAAGGCTTCAGGCGAGAGATCCGGCACGTTACCCGGGAAATCACCAATTTTATTGATGATCGCCTGCATCAGCCCCAATTCGCCGGCGCCATGGATGGAAGGATGCGAGGCCAGCACTTGCTCGGTCAGCGTGGTACCCGAGCGCGGCATGCCGAGCACAAAAATCGGCATCGGTGAGGCGTTACCTTGCCCCGCCCGCTCCTTCAGGAATTTGGCGCTGAACTGCTTGGCGATGGATTCCATCCAGCCGGTGGTGGCGGCGGCATTATAATCGAGGGTCTGGCGCTTCATTTTGCTGCCGGAATTTAAATGCTGAAATGCTGCCTCGGAGTTGCCGATGTCGAGATAGGCTTTGCCCAGCGCATAATGCAGCAGCATTTTATCGTTTGACGAGGTTTCCGCCCCCGCATTCAACAACCGGTGCATCGTTTCGATCAGCGGATCGCCCTCGCTGAACTTGCGTAAATCCGCGCTGTTGAACAGCGCCATGGCAGAGCCGGGGTAAAGCTGGATCACCTTGTCAAACTCGGCCTTGGCAGGTTCGCTCTGGCCTTGTTCCATCAGCAGAATGGCGCGGTTGATCAGGGCCTGCTCGGTCGCGGTGCCGGGCAGGGTGGCGGCGCGGTCATAGGCGGCCATCGCTTCCTCTGTCCGGCCCAGCGCCTGTAAAATCTGGCCGTGGGCATTATGCGCCTCGGCATTTTCGGGCGAAGCCACCAGAGCGCGGTCAACCGCCGCCAGGGCTTCCTCAAGCTGGTCGAGCTTCTTCAGGGTCAGGGCGCGCGAGGCCAGCGCCACGGCGTGCTGGGGGGCAAAGCTGAGCAGTGAATCAATCCAGCGCAGAGCTTCGCCATGGCGGTTGCGGGCGGTTTCTACCCCGGCGAGGTTGATGTAGGCGTCGGCAAAGCGCGGGTTCAGCTCAATGGCGCGTTTGGCGTGCGCGGCGGCGCTGTCAAACTCACCCTGGGACGATAGCAAATTCGCAAGGTTGCTGTGCGGCTCGGCGTAATTAGGCCGCAGTGACAGCGCACGGTTCCAATGGCGCTGGGCGGCGGTCAATTCGCCCAAGCGTTTGCAGGTGTTGCCGAGGTTGTTATGGGCCTCGGCATTATGCGGCTGCAGGGTAAGCACGCGCTCCAGGCAGCGCTTGCTCTCCTCGTACTGGCCCATTTCCTGCAAAATAATGCCCAGATTATTCCAGGCGCCGGCATGGGTGGTGTCCATCTGCACAGCGCGGCGGGCGTGGGTTTCGCCCTCGGGCAGCAGGCCGCGCTGGCGGCACATCTCAGCGAGGTTGGCGGAATACACCGCCGGAGCGCGTGGCGCCGCGCAGGCTTGCCGCAGATAATTGATGGCAACATCCAGGTTCCCATAGGCGTGGGCCATCAGCCCCAGCAGGTGTAGCGCATCAGGGTGGCCCGGCCAGGCGGCCAGCACACGCTGGCACAGCATCTCGGCGATATCGGCCTGTCCAGCGTTCCAGTGGGCGTTCGCCTTGGCCAGCGCCTCCGGGATCGACATGTTCTGGTTGGCTGATTCGTTCGCGACGTTCGGGCTGCGGCTCATTTTCACCATTCACTTTTGCAACGGGACCAGACCTCCGCGCTTAGAGCGATCATGCCCGAAAGGCAATGTTTAAGCCACGTTAATCGGAATCCACGCTGGTTGCGACCGGGTGGAAGATCACGTCTACCTGCACGCTATCGGCATGGCCCGACATATCGGGCGGTACCGGCGGGTAGTGTGCATCACGCACGGCCTGCATAGCGGCATCATCGAGCATCGGGTAGCCGCTCGAATTCACCACGGCGATGTTCGAGATTGCGCCGTCCAGGAAGGTAAAGCTAACCCTGGTCACGCCGAATTCATGCGCCATTGCGGCAGAATTGGGCGTGCGGGCCGCTTGGCGAACAGCGGCGCGCATGGCGGCGCGGAACAGGTCCAGCTCACCGGCGCTGGGTGCCGCCGGGGCGGGC
>VFSW01001780.1_pt1 | contig 32791 bp, 32 predicted proteins | sample 5358111 | NCBI WGS metagenome assembly VFSW01 (sample SAMN11554181, study PRJNA540505) | mine drainage metagenome | isolation source: sediment from site ElyBrook_90M | place: USA: Ely Copper Mine, Vershire, VT | collected 2017
CCCCGACTCCTCCCGCCTCCGCCCGGCCCCGGGGCTCCGGTTTCCCCCGCGGTCTCGCGCGACCCGGATATCTCCACGGAGGGCGAGCTTCCTACGGCGCCGCCGATGGCCCCGCACTCCGAGCACCCACGGGATTCCTTGGTAGAACCCGACATCGGACCTCTCGCCCCTCCCGGGACGGTCGAACCGAGGCGGGGCGGGAACATTCTGGTACGACCGGGGGAGAGCGGATTCCGCACCGCTCCCCCCGAGCTCCCGTCGGAATCGGCACCACGAGACGAGCCGGACCCGGATCTCGCTCGGAGCCGCGAACTTCCACCGGGCGACGCGGCGCCCGAGGCACCCACGCCGGTGGCCGAGGCTGAATCGGTGCTCGCGGAGAGTCCTTCGGCTTCGGTCCGCGGTCCCGCGCTCGGGATCGGAGGCGGATCGTTGACCCCCGCGGAGCCTCCCGGGGAAGCTTCCTACGAGGGGGCTCAGGACTCGGAGGGGAGGTCGACCCCGGAGGTCGAACCCCCACTCCCGGGTCCCGAGGCCCCGGCGAGCGAACGTCCAGAACTCGGGCCCCCTCTGTCGAACGAGCCCACGGTTTCGGCCCCCGTTCTCTCCGTGGAGGACCGCCCAACGTTCGAAGCGGGCGGGACGCCCGAGGAAGAGGACGAGCGACCGGGCGCGCACGACTCCACCTCATCGGGTGGCTCGATGGGCCCGCCCAGCGCGAGAGCACGCCCCGCCGACCCGGGAGGGTTCGAAGTGCTGGTCGGAAACTCCGTGCTCGCCTCGCTCTCTCCGTTCCTCGACTCAACCGCCGCCGGGTTGAACGGCGTCTGCGTCGTTCGGGAGTCCCCCGAGCGGATCCGGGCGCAGGTCGGCTCCCGGCCGATCCAGGTCTTCTGGCTCTCGAACATAGGGCGGGAGCGCACGATCCGCCCGAACGACCTCGCCGGATTCGCCGCGTTCCTGGCCCGCGAACTCTCCGAGGAGCGGGTCACGGTCTTCTTTCTCGAGGGGATCGAGTATCTGGCCCGGCTCCACGGCGTCGAGGCCGTGCTGGAGCGACTCACCGAGTTCGACCGCCTGGCCCGCGACCACGAGGTCCGGGTCTGGCTGCATGTCACACCAGACCTAATGCGGCCAGAGGACGTGGCACGGGTCGTCGCCGCCCTTTCGCCCGGACGGTCGCCTTCCTGACCGTGGCCCAGGGACCGTGGGGCCCTGCGGCCCGGGCTTTGGGGGAGCGTCGAAAACACGGTGAGGATCGCCCGTCGGGGGACATCGGCAGGTAGATATCGGCGGACCGGTCTCGCTTCAGCCGCGAATGAGTTCCCCAACTGGGCGCGCACGTCGCTCGCGGCTCGTGGGCCGAGGCGCCACTGCCTTCCTCGTCGTGATGCTCGTTCTCCTCCCGAGCGCCTCTTTCGCTGCTTCCCGGCCGGGGGCGAGTGCCCCGGCCGTGAACTGCTCGAACGCGCAGGCGAGCGGTGGGATCGTCGCGAGCGTTACCTGGAACGGTCAGAACATCTGCTCGGCGAGCGGGGCCTCCTCCGCGCTCTCGGTCGACTTCACGAAGTCCGCCCATGTCGTCTACACATGGAATAGCACGGGCAACGGACCCGTGGCGCTCACCGACGCTCGACTCGCCATGAATTACTTCGGCTTCGCGCTCGCGACCCGGGACGTGGGCCCGGTGAGTCCGAGCGTTGCGACCAACGGGTCGTTCGTGATGGATTGGGACCCGGGGGCGCTGACCTACGTCCTGGAGGGACTGTACGGACTCACCGCGACCGTCTTCGCCTCGAACGGGAGCTCGGTCTGGAGCGAGTCGTTCTTCGTGAAAGCGACCGCGCCCTACACGATCCTGGCAGCGCTGCCGATCCTTCTCATTGTGATCGCCGTGTTCGAGCTCTATGCCGTGGCGCGCTCGGGCCGCCAGTCGGCGATCGCGCCGAAGAAGGGAACGCCTCCGCCCCCCCCGCCGACCTCCGACTCGGGAGCGGATTCGGCCTCGGAGGGTACCCGGTGAGCGCAACCACCCACGGCGTCGGCGCGGGGGTTGTCCTCGGGATCGTCTTCGTGTTGCTCGGCCAACAGCTCAGCTACTACAGTCTGAGCGACCTCGTGAGCGCTGTCCTGTACTTGGTGGTGGGGATCGTCGTGGGCGGCGTGGTCTTCGGCGCGATCGGGATGGCCCTCGGCCGACGCTACCTCGCAAAGCATCCGCCGTCGACCCCGTGACCCGGGCCGATATCGGCACCGACGGATCGTCCCGATTCCTCGGGCGTGAGGTCCACGGTCGACCGCTCGATGGGGCGCACTCTCGACGCGCCCGGAGTGGGCCGGGCGGCAGGGAATCTACTGCGACCGCGCACGGCCCGGTCCGCTGAGGGCCGCCTCGGAGTCGACCCAGCCGTGAACCCGGCGCTCGAGCTCGCCGAGCGGGATCGCCCCCTGGGAGAGGACGAGGTCGTGAAATGCACGGAGATCAAACTGCTCTCCGAGGCGCGCTTCGGCGGCCGAGCGGAGCTCCCGAAGTTTGAGCTGGCCGATCTTATAGGCGAGCGCCTGACCGGGCCAGACGATGTACCGGTCGACCTCCACATTGATGTCCTGATCGCTCGTCCCGGTGTTCTCCCGGAAGAAGGCGACCGCCTGCTCGCGCGACCATCCCATCGCGTGGATCCCGGTATCGACTACGAGGCGGACGGAGCGCCACATGTCGAAGGAGAGCTGCCCGAACTTCGAGTACGGGTCCTCGTAGAAACCTAGTTCCTCGCCGAGGCTCTCCGCGTAGAGTCCCCACCCCTCGACGTACGCGGTGTAGCCGGAGTACCGTCGGAAGTCGGGAAGCTCGCCCCGCTCCTGCGCCAAGGCGATCTGGAGGTGATGGCCCGGAACCGCTTCGTGGAGCGTGAGCGCCTCCATCTCCCACGAGGCCCGCGTCGCGACCTTGTGGGTGTTGACGTAGAAGTACGCGGGCCGGTGCGTCGCCGGGGCGCCGGGGCCATAGTACGCCGCCGGCGAGTTCGCGGCCCGGAACCCGGGGACCGGCGCCACTCCGTACGGAAGCCGCGGTAGGCGGCCGAAGAGCCGCAGGAGCGCGGGGTCGCACTTCTTGGCGATCGCGCGGTACCCGTCGAGCAGCTCCTCCTCCTGCTCGTAGAAGAACGCGGGGTCCGTGCGCAGGAACTCGAGGAACTCCTCGAAGGTGCCACGGAACCCCGATCGGGCGATGACGGCGTCCATCTCGCGACGGATCCGTCGGACCTCCGACTGTCCGATCTCGTGGATCTCGGCCGCCGAAAGGCCGGTCGTGGTCTGCCATCGTAGCCGGAAAGCGTACATCTCCGACCCGTTCGGTAGCGCGGATGCGCCGACCGTTTCGCGGCAGGAAGGGAGGTACTCCTCGAGGAGGTAGCTGCGGAGTCCGGCGAACGCCGGGACGAGGTGTTCTGCATAGATCCGTCGCGCTTCCGTCGAGAGCCGGGCTCGCTCGGGGGGCGGGACGCGGGCCGGGAATTCTGCGAACGATTGGAGCAGCGCGCTCTGCGCCGGGTCCTCCGGTACGAGCCGGGCGACCTGGTCCGGAGTCCCACGGATCGCGACCCGGGGCGGCGTCAGCCCGCGCTTCCGTCCCGCCTCGAGCAGCGCGCGCGTCTCGGCGATCGCCTTCGGCAGCGCCGCGAGCCGGCGGAGGAGGTCGTCGTACTCTGCCACCGACGTCCGGGGCTGGAGCTCGATCACGTCGGAGGCGGTGAGGTGGATCCCGTCCATCTGGTTCAACGGCATCCAGAGGTTCCGCGGCACGCCGAAACGGTAGGGAAGCGCATCGTCCCCGAAGCGGACGCCGACCTCGGCGCTCTCGAGGAGGTCGAGGTAGAGATCGAAGTTCAGCTGCTCGTCCGGGGGCAGCCGCTCCCGGTCGAGCGCGCGCAGACCGGCGAGGCTCGCCGAGAGCTGATGACGACGCGCGGCGATCCCCTCGGGGGAGTCGTCCGTCCAGCGATCGTTGAACCCCGGGTACCCCACCCAGGTCGCCACCTCGGGTGCGTGCCCGACCCACGCGCGCCAATCGCCCGCGAGAAATGCCCGGAACTCGGCGACCGCTCCCGGGATCGAACCTTCGGAGCCGAGCACTCGGGAAACGACCTCCGGAGAGTCGGGAGACACTTCGGCTAGATAACGGCCGGCAACGTCGCCACGCGGTACGCCAAGAGCCTTAAACCGGCCCGGGGTCGCGAGCGCCGATGGCGCCCTCCCGAGACCCACGGCCCCGCCCCCGACGACGCCCGGCGCCGTCCTCCGTTCGCCTCAATCTCGAGCGCTGGAACCGCCAGTGCGCCGCGTACGACCGTCAGCACGCGCGCTCGCTCGGGGGGCCGCGGGCGATGGCCTGGGGACTCTGGCGGGTCCCGGAATCCCGGCTCCGACTGCTCGGCGGGGTCCGCGGCCTGCGACTACTCGAGCTCGGCTGTGGCGCGGCCCGATGGTCCATCGCCCTCGCTCGCCGCGGGGCCCACCCGACGGCACTTGACCTGTCCGACGGGCAGCTGGGGCGCGCGCGCGACCTCCAGCGTACGGCGCGAGTTCGGTTTCCGCTCGTGCGCGGGAGCGCCGAGCGGATCCCGTTCGCCGACGGCGTGTTCGACCTCGTCTTCTCCGACTGGGGAGCGATGACGTTCGGGGATCCCGAGCGGACGGTCCCGGAGTGCGCGCGCGTCCTCCGGCGGCACGGTCGGCTCATATTCGCCACCGGAAACCCGTTCGGGATCCTCGCGTACGACGTCCGGCGAGATCGGATGGTGCCGCAGCTCTTCCGGCCGTACTTCGGGATGCATCGGATCGACCTCGGCCGGGAGGAGCCCATCGAGTTCCGGCTCCCGCTCGGAAGGTGGGTCGAGCTATTCGGCGCGAGCGGGCTCGTGGTCGAGCGGCTTCTCGAGACTCGACCGGACCCCGCCGCGCGGACGACGTACCTCTCCGAGAACGGTACCCGCTTCGGCCGCTCGTGGCCCCTCGAATCGATCTGGAGCGTGCGGAAGGAAGGTCGCACCAAGGGCCGCCCGAGACGGCGGCCGGCCCGGGCGGCGCGAGTCAGCGCACCCGGAGGGCGTTGAAGATCACCGCCACGTCGATCAGCTCCTGCAGAAGGGCCCCGACCGCGGGCAGGATGTGGCCGCTCGCGGCGATGGCCATCAGGACGAAGCTTGCCCCGAGCCCGAAGACGATCCCCTGCTGCGCCACTCGCACCATCCGTTTCCCGAGGGAGATCGCATCGGCGGTTCGCGAGACGTCGTCCACGAGCAGGACTACGTCCGCGGCCTCCGCCGAGATCCCCGCGCCCCGGGCGCCCATCGCCACACCCACCGATGCCGCCGCGAGCGCCGCCGCGTCGTTCACGCCGTCGCCCACCATCACGGTCGAGCCAAACCGGCGGCGGTAGGCGCGAACCTGGTCGACCTTCTCCTGGGGCGAGAGCTCGGCGTGGTACTCGGGGATCGCGACGGCCCGGGCGACCTCTTCGGCGTTGGCCCGGCTATCTCCCGTCAGCAGCACGATGCGCTGGGTCCCGAGGCCCCGCAATCGCCCGATCATCTCGGACACGCCGGGCCGTACCCGGTCCGCGAAGAGGATCGCGCCGGCCGGGCGCCCATCGATGGCGATGAACGAGACCATCCGGCCTCGCGGCTCCGCCCGCTGGCGGACAAGGTCCCACTCTCGGTCGAGCGCGAGGCCCGTACGACGGCGAAGGAGGGACGGCGAGCCCACCAGCACTCGAGCGCCGTCGACGCGCCCTTCCATGCCGGCGCCCGGCACCTCCTCGACGTTGGTCGCTTTCGGCCAGAGAAGACCGGCCGCACGCGCCCCCCGCACGACGGCGGCCGCGAGCGGATGCGAGGAGAGCTCCTCGAGAGCCGCGGCCGCGCCGAGGAGTTCCGGGGCGGTCGGTCCCTCGCCGAACTCGACGACCCGTTCGACCTCGGGCTGCCCGGACGTGATGGTACCGGTCTTGTCAAACAGCACGACCTGGGCGCGGCCGATCTCCTCGATCGCGCCTCCGCTCTTCACGACGATGCCGCGGTCCGCGGCACGGTTCACCGCGCCGATGACCGCGATCGGCGTCGCAATGATCAGCGGGCAGGGCGTGGCGACGACCAGGACGGAGAGGGCCGTCTGGGGGGAGGCGGTGAGGAACCAGCCGATCGCCGCGACCCCGAGCGTGAGGGGAGTGAACCAGATCGCGTACCGGTCCGCGAGCCGCTGGATCGTCGGCTTACGCTCCTGGGCCGAACGAACCAATGCGACAATGCGCGCGTACTGGCTCTCACCCGCGATGCGCGCCGCCGTCAGGTCGAAGGGCGGCCCGACGTTGACGGTACCGCTCAGGAGGCGCTCGCCCGCGCCTCGGCGCCGGGGGAGCGGCTCGCCCGTGAGGGTCGACTCGTCGATCAGCGCCTCGGGTCCGGCGACGATGCCGTCCACGGGCAGGATGTCTCCCGTCCTCACCAGGAGGAGGTCGCCGACCCGCACCGCATCGACGGGGACCTCCTCCAGTTCCTCTCCACGTCGGCGACGCGCGCTGCGGGGGGCGCGCTTCAGGAGTTCTCGGAGCGAAGAGGAGGCGCGGTGGAACGCGTAGGAGTCGATCGCCTCCCCGCCCGATTGCATCAGGACGATGATGACGCCGGCGAACGCCTGATCGAGCGCGATTGCTGCGACGATCGCGAGGCTCGCGACGATATCCGACGCGAACTGGCCGTGCCAGAGTCGACGTACGGTGTGGTAGACGAGCGGCGTTCCTCCGATGAGGAGGGTCGCGAGCCAGGTCCAGGCTCCGTAACTCGGTAGGGGAGTCAGGTAGCGGAGGATGCTGCCCACGACGAGTCCCGCGATCGCGAAGAACGGTATCGGGTAGTGTCGGACGAGGAGGGAGAGGTCTATGCGCTCGCGAGGCGGGGACGGCGAGTCCGCCCGGGCCGGTGTGCCCCCCGGCTGCGGGTCGTTCGGGGAACCTGCCCTCCCGATCGGGCGAGGCACGCGAGTAGCACTCCTCGAAGGCGAGGTGCGGCCGGCAGCGGATAGCGCGGGTGGGTCGCGGATAGCGCCTCCCTCCGATCTCCCCTACCGACCGGTGGGGCTGGGACGGCCCCGGCCCTTCGGCCGCGGTCCCCCCGTCCGGAGCAGCACGAGCATGAGGCCCCAGGTCGGCACGATGAGCCCGCCGAGGAAGAAGCCGATGGGGTATAGAACCGCCTCACCCCGACCGACCCGACGAGCGACCTCCCGGCGAGCGGAGTGGGGGTTCGCCCCCCCGCTCCGGCCGGGGTGAAGACGCGCTCCATCCTCGTTCACAACGGCCCCACCTCTCGGCTGTTATCGATCAGGGGGTATCCGTGGCCGGCCAGCCTCCGGGCGACCGCCCTGCGCTCTACTCCCGAGCGACGCCTCTCGCCGGGGATCCCTGCCGTGCCCCGGCAGGGCGAGAGTATCTCGGGCCGCTCCGGGACCACCGCCCCGGCCCAACTCGCTCGGCCTTCTCGGCGCGTGTGGAAAGAAAGGGGGTAGGGAAACCGACCCAGCTACTCTTCCGGATCCAGGCGTCCCTACGCCGGGTCTCGGTCCCGCCGCCCCTCCGTCGCGCCACCCATCTGAGCCGGCTCCTTCCCCCGGTTCCGACCCGAAGGGAGCGGAGGGACGAGGCCGTCATCGGGAGGAGGCGCCGAGGTCGCACCCCTTGCGTCACGCATTTATACTGGGAATCGGCGTTAGCCCTTTCCTGCGTGGAGCGGTCCAAAGTGTCGGCCAGTCTTGCTCCGACGCGATCGAAGCTCACCTTCTTCCCCACGGAACCCCCGCGGGTGAACCGCCCGCGCCAGAATGGGATCACGCACGTACTCGACCGGCTGCACGCCCTCGACCCGGGCGAGCTCGCCTACCTCGCTCCGTACATTGACGTGGTCAAGATCGGTTGGGGCCTCCCGCTGCTTCTGACGAGGGACCGGGTCCGCGAACGGATCCGTACCTACCACGAGCACGGCATCGAGGTCTCGACCGGTGGGACCCTGCTCGAGTACGCGCTGTCGCAGGACCACGTCGGTCAGATGATCGACGAGTCGCGAGAGCTCGGCTTCGACATCATCGAGATCTCGAGCGGAGTCCTGGAGCTCTCCTCGCAGCAGACGGAGCGACTGGCCGAGGCCGTTCGCCGCCGAAGCCTGGACTTCTTCATCGAAGTCGGCAAGAAGGACCCGCAGCACCAACTCTCGCTGAGGGAGACCAACGCCCAGATCGCGTTCGCGCGTTCCCAGAAGCCCCGCCGAGTGATCCTAGAAGGCGCGGAATCCGGTCGGGGCGTCGGGATCTTCGACGTGAACGGGTCGATCAAGTGGGACTGGGTCCGTTCGATCCTCTCCGAGCACGGGCTCGAGGTGCTCCTCTTCGAAGCCCCGGTCGACCCGCAGCACATCGAGCTCCTGCACGAGCTTGGAGCGGAAGTGAACCTCGGCAATATCGCACTGCATGCGGTCGCCTCGCTCGCCTCCGAGCGCCTCGGCTTACGCGGCGAGACGTTCGGTCGGATCCGCCACCATCAGAACGTGCGGGGCCCTCCCGCAGCAAAGTTCCTGTACTTCTTGCTCGAGACCCACCACGGGCTCGACCAGACCCAGCTTGCGCAGATGTCTCGCCTTCCCCGACGCACCGTCCAGAGCGCGCTCGAGTCGCTTCGCCGCCAGGGACTCGTCCTCGAGGCCATTTCGCTCCACGACTCGCGTCGTCGGGAGTACCGGCTCGTCTAGTTGGCATATTCGGGGTCGGCCGCGCCCGGCCGACCCCGCGAGCCGCACCGGAACTGGCCGCCGGTAGGTCCTGGAAGAACCACGACCTCCCCGTATCGAGGGGGGTGGACCTTGCCCGCAGTCCCGGACGCCTCCCCGCGGGGCGCTTCCGGGCTCGCTTCCGCCCGGGGAAGGGGTCTCGAGGGTAGGGGGGACTCTTTTACGTCCGCCCGGCTGACTCGCTCGCGGAATATGACCGGCATAGCGACTCTCCGAGCGAACCAGAACGCGACGATCGAAGCCACCATCACCGCCATTTCGGCGGTGCGGGACGTCACGACCTCCCGTGGGGCCTCCCAAGTGGCCGACGCGACCCTCCAGGACGAGACCGGGACGATCACCCTGACCCTCTGGGGCGAAGACACAAAGCGCTACAGCGTGGGGCAGAAGGTTCGCATCACGGACGGCTGGGTCAAGGACTTCCGCGGGAAGCTCCAGGTCTCCATGGGCCGGACGGGCACGATCGCGACCGTCCCGTAGCCGGACCTCCCGAGGTCCCCGACCTTCACCCTTCGGACGGGGTAGCGTCGGGACGAGCCGCGTCCGTCGATCCGGGAAACCCCGGGTCGTAGGCCTCTTCGCCGAACTCCGCCGCGTCGAGCCCCTTGCCTTCCTCGGCGGGTCCCACCCGGAGGGGGGAGAACAGATTGATCGCGCGGAGCAAGACGTACGTTCCCACGAACGCGAACACCGCAACGACCGCCACCCCAAAGAGCTGGACGAGCGCCTGGTGCGGATTCCCGTAGAATAGCCCATTCGGTCCGGCCGCGTTGATCGCGGTCGATGCGAAGAGCCCCGTTGCGATCGTCCCCCACATGCCGCCCGCCCCGTGGCATGCGAACACGTCCAGAGAGTCGTCGAGCCGAGTGCGGGCCCGCCAATTCGCGACGTAGTTCGAGAAGATCCCGGCCACGAGCCCGATGATGATCGAATCGGAGGCGCTCACGTACCCGGCCGCCGGGGTTACGGCGGCGAGCCCGCAGACCGCGCCGACCGCCATACCGACCGCGGAGGGCCGACCCTTTCGGATCCAGTCGACGAGCAGCCAGCTGACCCCCGCGGCTGCGGCGGCGAGATTGGTCGTCACGAGCGCGTTGACCGCGACCCCATCGGCCGCGAGCGCGCTTCCGGCGTTGAATCCGAACCAGCCGAACCAGAGCAGCGCCGTGCCGAGAATCACGTACGGGACATTGTTCGGCCGGTTCTCCCGTCCCTCGACGCTCGAACGCCGGCCGATCACGATCGCCGCGGCGACCGCCGAGACGCCGGCCGAAGTGTGGACGACGAGCCCCCCCGCGAAGTCAACGACCCCGAAGAGGTGGAGCCATCCGCCCGGGTTCCAGATCCACATGGCGATCGGCACGTAGATCAGCGTGGTCCAGAGGACGATGAAGATCAGCAGCGACTTGAAGCGGACCCGACCGGCGAACGCCCCGATGATGAGCGCCGGAGTGATGGCCGCGAACTTGAGCTGGAACGCGAAGTAGAGCAGCTCCGGGATGAAGGAGGAGTACGCGGGGTTCGGCGCCGCGCCGACGTTCACCAGCATGAACTTTGAGAGATTGCCGATGACCCCGTCGACCGAGGGACCGAAGGTGAGGGTGTAGCCCCAGATCGCCCAGACGAGACTCACGACCGAGAAGATCGCGAGGCATTGAACGATCGTGGCAACCAGGTTCTTTCGGCGCACCAGCCCGCCGTAGAAGAATCCCAGCGCCGGCGTCATGAGCATGACGAGCGCGGTGGCGGTGATCACCCAGGCCGTGTCCCCCGTATCGATCGCCATCTTCTCCTCTAGCCCCGGACGCCGCGGGACCTCGGCGTACCCCGCGCGTAGAGAGGGAGCGGTCCGCCCGCGGAACCGCATCCACCGGGACCGACCACGAGCTCGGTCGAGCCCGGTCCGCAGTTAAAAAAGCCCCGATTGAGGCGTAAGGAGCCGCATCCGCTCTTCCCGTCTCGGAAGAAGCTCTTCCTACGCCTGCGGTGAAGGCGCCCGTCGAGGCGTTGGCACCACGCTCGAAGACGAAGTCGAAGGCGCCCGGCCCCGGATTGTGGAACAGGGGGTAGGGTGACCCGAACGACCCGGCTCCACCTACCCCCTGCTGTTTAACAAAATTAGCACAATATACAAATATCTGTTAATCTTAGTTAAACGTCGTGCGGACCACTCGCGCAGCTCCCGCGACCCGCTTTCTCGGGGTGCGCCTCACCGAGGAAGAAGAGTCGCTCCTCGAGAGGTTCCGAACGAGCCAGGACCTATCGACGCGTTCCGCCGCAGTTCGAGCGCTCGTGCGCGAGGCCGGAGAGCCCTCCGACACCGCGATCGAGATCCCGACCACGCTGCGGAACGAACTCGAGGAACTGGTCGAGGACGGCTATGCCCGGGATCTCGACGGCGCCGTAGCGCTCGTCCTGACCCTCGGGATCCGGGAGCTCGCTCGCACGCACGCCGAGCACGTGCCGGCCCTGCGCGATCATGCGCGGTCGGCGCACGGACGGCGAGCGGGCCGTCGTCGAGTGGACCGCGAGGGACGGGGGCTCCTCGGGCGCTAGCCTCTCGGTACGGGGAAGGGTTGCAACATGGAGTCGATTGGGATTGCCTGGAGCGAACGGAGCGGATTCATCTGCCGACTGTGCCGACAGGACGCGAAGCATAATGAGGTGCTGCACATCTCCTATTGCCCTGTCCACGGTCTCAGCTCCCCCCTGGACCAGCTCCCGTGGAGGCCGGAGGCGAGAGTATCCCGCGTCTCTACACCCGCACGGGCGACCATGGAACGACCGGTCTCAGCGGTGGTTCGCGCGTAGACAAGGACTCCGCCCGCATCCGTAGCTACGGGACGCTCGACGAGCTGGGAGCCCACCTCGGGCTCGTCGCCGTCGAGCTTCCCCCCGCCCTCACGGAGATCCGGGAAGTCGTGGGGCGACTCGAGCACGAGCTCTACATCGCTCAGGCGGAGCTCGCCCGACCGTCACATCACCGCCCTCCCGAACATCGCATCGAGCAGTCCCACGTCCGTCGGCTCGAATCCGACATCGATCGGTTCGACGCGACCCACCCGCCCACCCATTCGTTCGTGCTCTCGGGTGGCTCTCGCCCGGCAGCCCTCTTGCACATCTCCCGCACGGTCGCCCGCCGCGCCGAACGCGAGCTCTGGACACTGCACCGCGCGGAACCGTTGCGGCCCGAGCTTCTCCAGTGGACGAACCGGCTGAGCGACCTCCTCTTCGCGCTCGCTCTCGCCGCCAACCACGTGCTCGGGGTCCCCGAGACCGCGCCGGACTACCGGGTCTAACCGGGAATCGGGGAAACCGCCATGGAGGTCGGGATCGTCGGGAAGCCGAACGTCGGGAAATCCACTTTCTTCAACGCGCTCACGCTGCTCGACGCGCCGATGGCCCCGTACCCCTTCACGACCCTCGCCCCCAATCGGGGGGTTGCGGCGGTGCGCGCCCCTTGCCCGCACACCGAGAAAGGTACTCCCTGCACGGCCGGCAATGCGAAGTGCGTCGACGGGACCCGCTGGATCCCCGTGAATCTCGTCGACGTGCCCGGTCTGGTCCCCGGGGCCCACGCGGGCAAGGGGCTCGGCCACAAGTTCCTCGACGACCTCCGGGCGGCGGATGGATTCGTCCAGGTCGTCGACCTCTCTGGGGCGACCGATGCGGAGGGGCGGATCGATGCCCCGGGCGCCCACGACCCGGCCGAGGAGGTCGGCTGGCTCGAGGAGGAGCTGGTCGCCTGGACCGCCGAGATCCTCGGACGGGACTTCACGCGCCAGGCCCGCAGCGTGGAACTCGAGGGCCGGAAGCTCGAGGAGTTCCTCGCCGAACGGCTGACCGGACTTTCGATCCCCCCGACCACGCTCGCCGCCGTACTGCGGACCACGGCGGTCGACCGCCTGCACCCCGCGCACTGGACGACCGCGGTGCTCGTCCGGCTCAGCCGGGAGCTCCTTCGGGCCGCGAAGCCGAGGCTCGTAGCGGCCAACAAGTGCGACCGCGCGTCGAAGGATCGGGAGGGAACGCTCGCGGGGGAGATCGCGCCGATCCCGGTGGTGCCGACCGCCGCCGACGCGGAGCTCACGTTACGGCGGGCCGCGCGGGCCGGCCTCATCGACTACCGACCGGGCGACGCTGTCTTCACGGAGAAGGACCCGGGGCGGCTCTCCACCGCCCAGGCGAAGGCGCTCGACGGCATTCGGGGGATCCTCGCAACCTGGGGGACCACCGGGGTGCAGCCGGCGCTCGAGCGGATGGTCTTCGAGCGGCTCGGCATGATCGTGGTCTACCCGGTGGAAGACGAGACCCGCTGGACCGACGGGCGCGGGCGGGTCCTCCCGGATGCCCTGCTCGTCCCCGCGGAGACTCCGGCCCGGGCCGTCGCCTACCGTGTCCACACCGACCTGGGAGAGAACTTCATCCGGGCGATCGACGGTCGCACGCATCGAGCGCTCGCGGCCGACCACCCGCTCGGACCGAACGCGGTCGTCCGCATCGTCGCGCGAAAGTAAGCAGGTTCCGAGCTCGGGCGTCCGTCCCCCGACGGGTCAGACGAGCTCGACACCCGCGCTCGGCCGGACCACGAACGGGAGGCCTCCCGCGCGGGCCAGCCGACGGACCAGCTCGGTCTCCTGGCCGGGGACGGGTAGCGCCACGATCGAGCCCCCCGCGCCCGCACCGGTCAACTTCGCCGCCTCTGCGGCGGGCGCGGCCGCGTCGAGGAGCGCCTCGAGGCGGGGGTGGGAGACGCCGACCTCCCGGAGGAGTTCCTGGTTCCGACGCAGTAGCTCGGCCACGCCCGCACGGTCCCCGTGCGCGACCGCGCGGATCCCTTCGCGCGCGACCTTCGCGAACTCCGCGAGCAGTTCGGCGCCATCCGCCGCTTCGAGCCGACGCCCGACCGCCCGCACGGCGTCCCCGGTGGAGCGGGGGATCCCACTGTGCGCAACCACCCAGACCCATCCCGGGTCACTGACCCGTCGGACCTCCCAGACCCGATCGGCGGAGCGCACCGTCCACAGCGGGACCTCGGCTCCCCCGTTGATCGCCACGTACCCCCCGGCGACGACGGTCGAGGTGTCGCCGGGGCTGCCCACGCCCTGGGCGTCCCGCTCGATGTCGAAAGCCCGCTGCGCGAGCTCCGCACGGTCGACGCCCCCACGGGCCGACCCGAAGGCGGCGGCGAGGGCCGCCGCAAACGCGGCCGACGATCCGAGTCCGGCCGCCCGGGGGATGCGCGACACCGCCCGGAGGTCGAGCGGGGGTCCGCCCGCCCAGGCACGCTCGAGCGCGGTCCGCAGATAGGGGTTCCGTCGGACGGCGTTCGGGTCGGAGTTGAGGCGAGTCGTATCGCTCGAACGGGCGAAGACCTGCGTGTGGAGGTCGATCGCGAAGACGAGCTCGGGGGCCCCATGGACCACCGCGTGCTCGCCGAAGACGATGCACTTCCCCGGCGACCGGGCCGAGACCGGGAGCGCCCGCGCTGGGATCGGCGGGGCCTCGAGCGTCACGGGCGCTCCCGCCGTTCGACCACGCGCTTACCGCGCGCGCGGGGCACGATCCGGAATCGGGCCCCCCGCATCCCGCCCGCGTCGGGGAGACCGAGGAGCGAGACGAGCGTGACCGCGAGCGCAGCGACCTCGCTGTGGGGCTGGCTCCCGATCGAGACGTTGTACGCCGCGAGGCGGTAGAGCTCGGGAGGGACCTTCGCTCCCCCGACGACGATCATCGCACGACGGGCGCGGGAGAGCCGCGGAAGGACTCGCGACAGGGGCAGCCCGTACATCGTGAGGTGGAGCACCGGACCGTCGAAGGAGCGCAGGAGAGGTTTCCACTCGTCCGCGGGCACGACCTCGAAGTCCCCGCCCCAACGACGGCCGACGGCCCGCAGTCGCTCGGTAAGGTCGGGGTCGGACGGGTGAAGATACATCCGGCGCGCCCCGAGCGCCCGTGCGGTCAGCGCGACGTGGGTCGTGAGGCGCGGGTCGCGCCCCGGCCGGTGGCCGACCCGGAGGACGGAGACCTCGAGGGTCGGCCTACTCCGCGGGGTCCGCCTGGAACCGCTCGATGCGGTGACCACGGTACTCCAGCTTCTCGGAGCGCTTGACGATGCCCTTCAGGCGGGTCGGGGACATCCCGAGCTCCTCGGCGACATCCGAGAAGAACCGCCCGTCGGGACCCACGGCTTCGTGGATCTTCTCCTCGAGCTTTCCGTAGTCCTTCGGGGGCATGGTCGCGATGGCGAGGACCTCGCTGATCTCAGCGAGGGGACTCGTGGTGCTGACATTGATCGTGGAATAGTAGAAGTGGTAGCTCTTGTCCGGCTGGCGTTTGCCTTCCCGAGCGACCCACCGGGTGTCGATCAGGCGCAGCTTCTCGAAGAACGCGAGCGCCCGCTCCCCCTCCTTCCCGAACTCGGCGCGCACGTCGTCGAGCGTGAGCCAGCTTTCCCCCAGGCGCTGGACGAGCTTCAGCTTCACCGGAGAGTCGACCGCGCGCAAGATCGGGACGAGATCGCTGACATCGTTGACGACCTTGATGCGGTGAATGTTCGCGACCAACTTTCGCTCCTACGCCGAGGCACCGCCGCGTCGCACGACGTCCGTCAGCATCCGTCGGTATTTGCCGTACCGGTCGCCCGGGTCGAAACGTGCCGGGTGGGGGGTCCGCGTCGCGCCGCCGCAGTCCGGGCACGCAGCACGGAACGTGTAGCGATCGCAGGCCCGGCAGACCCGAAGTATCGATTCGGTCATGCGCGGGCGAACGAGCCCTCCCCGCCGTGGGACCGGATCGACTTCAGGGCCGCTTCGGTCGACTTCTTGAGGGTCTCTTCGGCCAGCTTGTACTGGGTCGCCTGGACGCGGATACGGTACCGGGGGGCGCCCACGTACTGCACGTCGACCGCCTCGGGGTCGACCTTCTCCGCGGCCAGGAGCGCGGCGCGTACGTGCTCGACCCCCTCGGGCCCGGGGTCCACGATCTCGAGGGTCCCGAGGATCGTCACGTGCGGCGGTACGATGTTCTCCTGGGCGACCTTGAGGAACGCCGCGGCCCACGGCGCCTTTTCGTTCTCCTTCTGGAATCGCTTCGGGTCGGCGGAGGCGACCTCGAAGGCGCCGAACAAGGAGAGGTACCGCTCCACGAGCGCCGGCCCGATCAGGTCGACCGCCTCGTCCGAGGTGAGCTTCAGCGCCTGGGCGACCTGGTCGACGAGTCGCATCGCGCGCTGCTCGTTCTTCCAGGCTTGCACCTTCTCGCGTCGCTGGTGGTCGTTGATCCGCTTGAGCGAAAGGTCGATCTGGTTCTTCGCCGGGTCGACCCGAAGGACGCGGGCAACGATCTTCTGGCCCTCGCGAATGTGATCGCGGATATACTTGACCCAGCCGGTCGCGACCTCGGAGAGGTGGATGAACGCCTCTCGCTTCGTGTATTCATCGAGCGTGACGAACGCGCCAAAGTTCCGGATCGACGTCACCGTTCCGATGACGAGCTCACCCTCCTCGGGCAGCTCCGCGCGTAGTGGCATCCGAGGCTTCGATCCCCGGCTAGGCCGCCGCGGGGCGAACGAACTCGCCTCGCAGCTTGGCCTGGCCGCCGGTCGGTGTCGCGAGAGTAGCGCCACAGACCGAACAGTTGACGGTCGTCGCGGGCCGGCTGAAGATCGTCTGCTCCGTGGAACAGTCCGTGCACTTTACGATCCAGAACGGGGACGGAGCGCGCATCGAACCTCCTAGTGGTGCTCCACGAGCTCCAGCTGGCTCGCGCGCCAGCTCGCCGGCTGGACCGTGTACTTGCACTTTTTGCATCGGTACTTCAGGTAGACGCGGCGCACGGCCTTCGCGCGGCCCTCGGGCTTCGGGCGCGGGAAGCCCCCGTACCCGCGCGTGGCGCGTCGAAAGCGCCGCTGGCCCCACTTGAGCTCCGAGGCGGGGCGCTTCTTCCCTTTCTCGACATCGTGGTCCGTGTGCGTCCGGCACTTCGGACAGTAGGTCGAGACGACCTTGGGGTAATGCATCGGCGGCGGCGGAGACGGGTGAGATATAAAGCCTTAGGCCCGTCCCCTCGGCGCGGCCGCCGTCCGGGCTCGGAGCGGGGGAGGCGCGGCCCCGTCCGCTCACGACCCGGCACCGGGACCGGGCGACCCGGCGCCTCCGAGGAAGGGGAAACCGAACGCTTAAGTAAGGAAGCCTTTTCGGCGCCGCCGTCTTACGATAGGCGTAGCTCATGCCGGACCGTTCCTCCATCGAAGTCGTGACCGAAGCGCTCCAGAAGGCGGGCGAGCGCAAGTTCTCCGAGACCGTTGAGCTCTCCATCAATCTCAAGGACCTCGACCTGAGCGTCCCGAAGAACCGGCTCGAGGACGACATCCCCCTTCCGAACGGTCGCGGACGGCCGGTGAAGGTCGCGGTGTTCGGTTCGCCCGAGCTCTGCCAGAAGATCAAGGGCGTCGCCGATGTCGTCGTCGCAACGAGCGAACTCGACGACTTCGCGAAGGACAAGAAGGGCGCCAAGAAGGTCGTCAATCGGATCGACTTCTTCCTCGCCGAGGCGCCGCTCATGCCGACCATCGGAAAGCGGCTCGGCGTCGTGCTCGGCCCGCGCGGCAAGATGCCGCGACCGGTGCCGCCGGGCAGCGATCCGACGAACCTTGTCAACGCGCTCAAGCGGTCGATCCGCGTCCGTTCCAAGGGCAATCGCACGTTCCACGCGCCGGTCGGTACGCGGGGCATGGAACCCGAGCAGATCGCGCAGAACGTGGATGCTGTACTGACCCGCATCGTAGGCAAGCTAGAGCGCGGCCGGACGAACATCGAGTCCGTCTACGTCAAGACCTCGATGGGACCGGCGGTCCGGCTCTGGTAGGGAGGGGACGATCGACGATGCCCGGCCGTGGTTCCGTCCGTCCCCAGAAGCTCGCGGAGGTCGCCGAGCTGACCCAGAAGGTCCTCGCCCGTCCCGTGACGGCGGTCGTCGGGCTCCGGGGCGTTCCCGCCGCGGCGCTCCAATCGATGCGCCGCGAACTACGCAACCGGGGTCACCCGGTCACCGTCGCGACCAACAGCTCGATCCGCCACGCCCTCGAGAAGGCTGCGGCGAAGCGCCCGGCGCTCCGCCCGTTGCTCGCCCAGGTGACGGACCAGACCGCGGTCCTCTCGGCCGAGGGGAACCCGTTCTCGCTCTACCAAGAATTCCTCCAGACCCGTTCGCCCACGCCCGCGCGGGGCGGCGAGATCGCGCCGAACGACATCTTCGTCCCGGGCGGTACGACCAATTTCAAGCCGGGGCCGATCGTCGGCGAGCTCCAGCACGCGGGACTCCCCGCGGCGATCGAGAAGGGCAAGGTCGTTCTCAAGAAGGACACGACCCTCGTGCGGGCCGGCCAGACGATCTCGCGCGAGGTCGCGACGATGCTGACCCGACTCGATATCTTCCCGCTCGAGGTCGGGCTCACGCTGCGCGCGGTCGTCGACGGCGAGACGTTCTATCCGCCCGAGGTCCTCTCGGTGGACCTCGGCGCCCGCCGGGCCGATCTCGCGCGCGCGGCGCGCGCCGCACTCGGGCTCGCGGTCGAGGTCGGCTACGTCACGCCCGAGACCCTGCCGCTCCTCCTGGCGAGGGCCCACCGCCGGGCGCTCGGGGTCGCGCTCGCGACCGGCTACGCGACGAAGGAGACGATCGAGCCGCTGTTCGCGAAAGCGATGCGCGAGGCGGCCGCCGTCCAGAAACTGACAGGTCACTGAGGGTTCGCCCGAAGTCCACGGAGTGAGAACAATGGAGTACGTCTATGGTGCGCTACTGCTCAACGCCGCCGGAAAGCCGATCGAAGAGAAGGGCCTCTCGGGGGTCCTGACCGCCGCCGGGGTCTCCCCCGACAGCTCGCGGGTGAAGGCGCTGCTCGCCTCGCTCGAGGGCGTGAACCTCGCCGAGGTCCTCACGAAGGCGGAATCGTTCGCCGCCCCGGCGCCGGCCGCCGCGCCCGGCGAGAAGAAGGAAGGCAAGGGCGAGAAGAAGGAAGAGGAGAAGAAGGAAGAGAAGGGCGTCTCTGAGGAAGAGGCGGCCGAAGGTCTCTCCGCTCTCTTCGGCTGAAGCGGAAGTAATCGCGGGCGCACCGCTTAAGACCCGAACCCGAGTAGCCCGGGCCGGAGGCGCCTCCTCCGGCCCAGGAACGTAGCATGCCCGCTCGGGAGCTCTGCGGCGTCGTGGGGGTCTCCCTGCAGGGCAAGGGCGCCGCCCCCTACCTCTTCCGGGGCTTGCGCGCCCTCCAGCACCGGGGCCAGGAATCGGCCGGGATCGCTACGACGAGCCACGGCACCCTCTACCAGCGCAAGGGGATGGGCCTCGTCCACGAGATCTTCGGCCAGGAGCTGCTCGATGCGCTGCGCGGCTCGATCGGCATCGGCCATGTCCGCTACTCGACGACCGGCACCTCCGATATCGAGAACGCCCAACCGATCGTCGTGAAGGTCCACGACGAAGATGCGGCGATCGCCCACAACGGCGACATCGTGAACTTCAGCCGCATCCGACGTCGGCTCGAGCTTCAGGGGATCGACCTCCTCGGCAACGCGGATACCGAGACGATGGCCCAGATGATCGCGCTCGAGTACGGTCGGACCCGCGACCTCGAGGCCGCGATCCGGCGCGCCTGCAGCGAGATCATCGGTGGATATGCGGTCGTCTTCCTCGTCGGCAACCGGGTCTACGCGTTCCGCGACCCGCTCGGCATCCGCCCGCTCGTCTACGGAACCGTCGAGGGCGGTGTCGCGGTCGCGAGCGAATCGGTCGCCCTCGAGCTCATGGGCGGCAAGGCGCTCCGCGACGTGGCGCCGGGGGAGATCCTGGTGCTCGAAAAGGGCCAGCTGGCTCGGACTTCGCGCATCCCGAACTCGGGCGAGCGGGCCCACTGCATGTTCGAGTGGGTCTACTTCTCGCGGCCCGATTCGATCGTCGAGACCCAGCCCGTCTACGAGGTCCGCCACCGCATCGGGCTGCGGCTCGCGAAGGAGGCCCCGGTCGAGGCCGACCTGGTCGTGCCGGTCCCGGATTCCGCCCGCCCGCAGGCGCTCGGCTTCGCCGAAGGTTCGGGGATCCCGTACGCCGAGGCGCTGATCAAGAACCGCTTCGTTGAACGGACGTTCATCCTTCCCGACCAAAAGAAGCGCGAGTTCGAGGTGCGGGTAAAGCTCCACCCCGTGCCGGGGCTGCTCCGGGGAAAGCGCGTCGTCCTCCTCGACGACTCGATCGTCCGCGGCACGACGCTGCGCGAAATCGTGGGAATGGTCCGCACCGCGGGGGCCAGTCGGGTCGACGTGCGGGTCGGCTGTCCCCCGATCCGCGCTCCGTGCTACTTCGGGATCGACATGAAGGAACGCAAGGAGCTCGTCGCCCACGATCGGAACGAAACCGAGGTCGCGAAGGCGATCGGCGCGGACAGCGTCCACTACCTGTCGATCGCGGGACTCGTCGAGTCGATCGGCCTGCGCGAGTCCGAACTCTGCCTCGGCTGCCTCACCGGACGGTACCCGGTCGAGGTGCCCGAGGAACGCCACCGCTTCCAGAAGTCCCTCGCGGAATTCTGACCGGAAGGGTCCGGTCCACGACAGATCCGCTCGGGCGGGGAGCGACGGGGTGGTTAATCGCACCCCCGGAAGGATTCGGCGCATCCCGGTCCGGGGTGGGACGGAGCGGTTCGACGTCCCGGATCCACTCCAGGGGAGCGCCACGGAGGCGGAACGAAGACGGGAGGCGAGCCGGAAGATGTCCGCCGGCCGAAACAGGAATCGCCCTGCGGCATTCCGAACAGCGGGCGGGATTCCCGATACGGCCTCCTCGGGTCCATCCCCCCTCGGTCCTTCCTACCGTCCCCAACGGCGCACCGCGGGCGAGAAGAGAAGGACGAGATTGACAAGGGCCGCCCCGACGCCCGCGAACAGGTAGCTCCCGGAGATCCCGATGAGCAAGACGAGCACTCCACCGACGGCCACCCCCGCCGGAATCATCGCAAAGCTCCCGGCTTCGTCCGTCGCGAAATATCGGCCCAGGTACTGATCGGGCACCGACTTCTGTACCCCCGAGAGCCAGGTCGTATTCCCGATCGAGAGAAGGGCACCGCCCATCACCGTCAGGACAACGGCCATGGGGAGCGAGGACGTGAACGCGAGGCCGACGATGAAGAATCCGACGAGCCCCCAGGTCGCAGGGAGCCAGATCCCGGGTGCTCGCGCGGTATGAAGACGCCCGGGAAGGAGGGCGCCGATCGCGAATCCGGCGGTATTCGCGGCCACGATTATCCCGAACCCCGTCGCGCCTTGGTGTAGCTGAACCGCCACGTAGATTACGGTGAAACCCCCCCAGATCGAGAGGAAGAAATTCGCCCCCATCGCGGTGATCGTGATGATGAGCAGCGCGCTCTGCGACCGTAGGTAGCGGAGTCCTTCTCCCACTTCGGTCAGGAGCGACGACGTGGGCTGGGGAGTCGCGGAAGCAATCGGTCGAGCCGAGGGGATCACCATCATGAAAATCATGGCCGCCGAGATCGCAAAGGTGAGCGCATTGAGGGCGAGTCCGACCACGGCGCCCAAGGTCACAACCAGTACGCCCCCGACCGGACTACCGATGAAGGAGGCAATGGTGCTGCCACCCTGGAGAAGGCCGTTTCCGTCGGGCACTTCGGAGGGGGACAGAAGCCTCGGGATCGTCGCGTTCGTTGCCGGCCGGAAGGCCGTGCTGAACGCTGCGACCGCGAAGACCACCCCGATCAGGACCACCGTGTTCGCGCCGAAGAACCACACGAAGAGCGCCACGGCGCCGAAGCACGCGGCCCGGGCTACGTCGCACGCCAGCATGAGGCGTCGACGGTCCCAGCGGTCGATGAGCGCCCCGGCGAGCAGACCGAACAAGAGCGTCGGGAGGAACTGGAAGACCCCCAGGAGCGTGATGGCGATGGGGGAGCGGGTCGCGGCGTAGACGAGCCAGACGATCACGATGGAGCCGATCGATGCACCGGCCGCCGAGGCGACCGAGCCGATCCACAGCCGGCGAAAATTGGCATGCCGGAGCACACGAGTCGGAGACCCGGAGCTGCTCCCGTCATCTGCCGTTTCCAACGGTTCCACGGTGCGGGACCTAGCGGAGGCCCTACATGAGCCCTGAGGCGGCCCGGTTCGAGCGGGTCACCGTCCGCTCCAAGTTGCGGGTACTGTACTTCCCACGTTGAGGCGGCGAGAGAGTGAGCCGCCCCTCCCGGCGAACGTCGGCTGCGGGGGATGCCGCATCGCCGCTCTCCGGCTGGTTCGGGCGCCGAGAGCCGGAGCTGGGTCCTTCGAGCACGGTAGTCGTACCTGCCTAGATAACTTCGGAGAGCCGGAGGCTGTGCAATCGATTGGGAGTTGGTGATGCTCTCCCGCTTCCTGGTGGGCTCGGCCGGATTCGACCCCTACAACAGGCCCCTACCTGCCTCGAGTCCAAGTGCTGACGGTCGAGAGTCGCGGGAGGTCGACGGGAATCGGGCAGGTTCCGTGGGGTCGAGTCCCGGTAGGCCCGGGTGGGTAGAGATCGTGTGGGCCCGTGTCGCACGGGTCAGCGTTTGGCCATCTCAACGAGGATGGACTTCATCCTCCTCCGAACGGCGGGCTCCGGGAGCAGGGCGACCTCCTTCAACGAGGTGACCTCGGCCCACTCGCGGACTATCTCTGCTCCGAGGAAGTAGCCACACTCACTATGGCCATGGATGTTGTACCAGGATCCAAAGAAGGGGCGCAACGAGGTACGGGCCCGAACATCGCGGAGGAACTTCGCGGCGAGCCACGCCCGGTGAGCTTCGCACCAGGGCAGCCAATCGGGTCTACCGGTCCTCAGGCGAAACCGTCCGGGGCCCTCGATGCGACGTTCGCATTCGGTCGCGAACCCCTCCTCGTAGAGCTGCCAGAACGGTCCGCTGGGCTCCTCGATGCCTCGTAGGCCGTTCCGACGCCTCCACCCGTCATGGACGAGATGGGCGACCTCATGCGAGACGACCCCGGGCTTCCCTCTCGTCTTGCGGTACGCGTTCTCCGTCGCGTTCTCCAGACCTAACAAGCATGCCGGTTGACCGCCGTATTGGGTAGCCCACCCGGCCCCGACCCCGATCCCAACGTAGATGATGAAACGGACCGGGAATCCCGGCTTCAGGACCTCTTGGGTTCTCGACCAGGAGCGGGGAATGCTCTTCAGCAGGCTCCGATGGAGCCATCGCATCCGAGGAAGGCGTTCGGGCAGGTGGGGAAAGATCCGGGTCCTCGCGATCCGTTTCCAGTTCGCTCCTTCCTCGGAATAGGCCCTCTTCTGTTTCTCCAGAAGTTCGGGCCACTCGGCCATGTACTCGTTCTCCCAGCGTTCGATCTGAACTTCCACGGGCTGGGAGCGAACCGTCTGCCAGTACCTCTCGAAGGCGGGAACGGTGTCGAGGACCCGGAGCGACCGCACCGGGGGGGGCACGGCTCACGCTCTATAGGACACCTCGCGAGTCCTTGGTGGTCTACGTTCGGTGGAATCCGACGGCCGGTTCGCTGGCCCGACATTAGGGGGGTTTCTCACCCGCCCGTTACGGTGCTAACGCCCCTCGGGTCGTCCGATCGCACCGTTTCAGGAAAGGGAGTTGCGGGACGGGGGCTCCTCGGTCCGGAGCGTGAGCCCCTCGCGCGGCGAGGCCATGAGCCGACGGTTCAGTCGGGGGCCGAACCATTAAGTTCCCCCCGGGGTCCTTTTCCCCCATCATGACCCCGAACGGGCCCTCGGGACCTTCTGTCACCCCGGAATCGCTCGCGGAGGTCTAGCGCGTGCGGACGGCGGTCCTGGTCGGGGCCGGGCCCCGTCTCTACCTCTTCCGGTCACCGGACGGCGCGCTCGAGGGCTTCCCGCTCGATGCCCGAACCGAGCGAGCGGCCCAGCGAGCGGCGGACGGCCGCCCCGAAGACCTACCGACCCGCCTCGTCGAGGCGGTGCGCGCCCTTCCTTCCGAGGTGCGCGTCGAGGCGACCGACCCCGGGAGCGCCGCGGCGCTCTCCGCGCGGGTGGACCGGGCCGTCGGCGTCGCCCCGCTCGAGGCGCTTCGGTCGGCCCGGGCGCGGATTCCCGTGTCGGACGCCGAAGAAGAGCGGGCGTTCCTGCGCGCGCTCGCGCGCCGACGGCTCGAGCGGACCCTCTCCGACCCGGACGAGGTGCTGATCTCGCTCGCACGCGAGGAAGAACGGCTTGAGCGCGCGCTCGGCCGCGAAGAGCGTGCGGCGGAGTCGTTCGTAGCGGTCTCCGCGACGGCGCTCGCGGCCTACGCGCGGTCGTGGAAGGAGGCCCGTGCGGAGCTCGCCCGGCACCACGCCGCGCTCCGGGCCGAGGTCGAGAGCGAGGCCCGGCATCTCCTCCCGAACCTCTCCGCGATCGTCGGCCCTCGAGTCGCCGCCCGACTGCTCGCCGCCAGCGGCAGTCGCACCGCGCTCGGCCGGCTCCGCGCCCCCCGGCTCCAACTCCTCGGCTCGCGCCGCCGCCCCTCGCCGGAGCACGGGCCCCGCTACGGGCTCCTCTACCGGGCCGACCGGATGGACGAGCTTCCGCTCGGCCGGCGGGGCGCGTTCGCCCGCAGCCTCGCGGCGCTCGCGGCGATCGCCGTTCGGGCCGACACGATGACGCATGGGGACCTCGTGGCGCGACTCGTCGGGCGGCGGGACCGTCGGTTCGCGGAGCTCGCCCGGAGGCGCGCGTGAGGACCGGTCGCCCCTTCCGCCCGGACCCCACGAGCCCCCGGCTCGTTCGACTTGTCACCGCCGAACGGACGGAGCTCTGGACCGAGACCGCGGGAACGCCCCCCGCCGTCTACGGGGAGCGCTGGACGGAGGTCGGAAGCCGAACGTACCGCTCCTTCGACCCGTTCCGCGCGAAGCTTGCCGCCGCCCTGGTCCGCGGTTGGGAGGGGGACCTTCCCGCCCCGGGCGAGCGGTGGCTCTACCTCGGGGCGGCGAGCGGCACGACGGCCTCCCACATCGCGGACCTTCTCGGAAGGGAGGGCCGCCTCTACGCGGTCGAGCGGAGCATCCGACCGTTCGCGCGGCTCACCGAGCTCGCGGACCGCTGGCCGAACCTGCTGCCGATCCTCGCCGACGCGCGCGAGCCCCGTCACTACGCCGACCTCGTGCCACCGGTCGACGGACTGTACGTCGATGTCTCCCAGCCCGACCAGCTCGAGATCCTCCGACGGAACGCGGAGCTGTTCTTGCAGGGCCCGGGCTCGCTCGTCCTCCTCGCTCTCAAGACCGCGAGCATGGGCCGGGATACCGGTCCCGCGGGACATCTCGCCCGGTCCGAAGCGGCGCTCTCGGAGGTGCTCGACCTCGCCGCGTCGGTCAAGCTCGACCCGTTCCACCGGGCGCACTATCTCGTGGGGGGCCGCGCCCGGCCGGTGCTGTTCGGCTCCGAAGGTACCCCGCCCGAGAGCCCGTCCCCTAGCCGGCTGCGCGTGCGCTCCCGCGAGCGATCACGACAGTAACGATGTCCTCGTCCGACAGCGGATGCTCCCGTCCGACCGTCTGACCCGGGAAACGGGCGCTCTTCCCCCAGACCTGGGCGGCCCGGAACGTACGGTTGAGCTCGGGCGGCAGACGCCGGAGCAATCCTTCCACGGTGTCCCCTTGGCGCAAGATCACGGGTTCCTCGAGGTCCGGGGGCCGTCCGGGAGGTTTCACGTAGACCCGAATGAACCGGAGTGCCTCGCCCATCCGCTCGATGAGAGTGTCGATGCCGATCTGGTCCCTGGCCGAGATGAACAGGGGAGCGAACCCCCGCAGGTCCGCGACGAGACGGGTGCGCTCGGTCGGGGTGAGGAGCTCGGACTTGTTCACCAGAAAGAGCGCCGGTACGTAGACCCGGTTCCCCGCGAGCACGTCGATCAGCTGGTCGACGCTCGCGTCCTCGCGGAACACGATCGAACCGTTGTGAAAGCCGAACTCTCGGGCGATCTGTGCCGCCACCCCGCCCCCCAGCTGGGAGAGGCGGACGGTGCTTGAGATCGTGAGGCCGCCGCGGTCGGAGTGCGTGACGACGATCCGGGGCGGGCGCTGGTTGACCCGGACCCCGGCGCCCTCGAGCTCGTTCGTGAGCGCCCGCAGGTTCGAATGCTCGGGGTCGATGAGAAAGAGGATCAGGTCCACCGAGCGGACGACCGACAGCACTTCGCGCCCCCGGCCGCGGCCCTTGGCGGCGCCCGGGACGAGACCGGGCATGTCGAGCACCTGAATCGACGCGCCGCCCCACCGGAGCATGCCCGGGATGATCGAAACCGTCGTGAAATCGTAGGCTCCTATCTCGCTCTCGGCCGCGGTGAGCCGGTTCAGGAGCGTCGATTTCCCGACGGAGGGATATCCCACGAGGCCTACGGTCGCGTTTCCGCTCTTGCGGACCCCGTATCCGACCCCGCCTCCCTTCCCCTTCGCCCGGGTCTCCCGCTCCAGTCGGAGGACGGCGAGCTTCGCTTTCAGTCGACCGATGTGGAGCTGGGTCGCCTTGTTGTAGGAAGTGTTCCGGATCTCCTCCTCGACGGCGGTGATCTGCTCTTCGAGCGACGACATCGGGAGGAAGACGGCCTCCTCCTCCCGGGGCATGGCTTCTACTTGAGCCTGGCGCGACCCGCCTTCCACCGCCCATGGACGATGAAGGCTTCCTGAACCTATGGGTCCGTGGTCTCCCCCGTGACCCCATCCCAGTGGCAATGGTCCCTCCAGTCCCCGCTCGCCGCGCCCACGCGGAGGACATGGACGTACGCCCCACGACCCGTCCCCGACGCCCGGGGCGACGACCTCCTCGCCCGGAGGGCCCGCCTGTCGGGGGCCCTCCGCATCGGCCACGCCCTCGGGGTGGGATTCTCCTTGGAACTCGATTCGGGCCCCGCGCCGGTCCTTCGCCTGGGGGTGGCGAGCTCGACCGCCGAACGGTGGGTGATGCGGGTTCTTCTCCCGGCCTACTCGGCCCATCAGTGGACCGCGCAGCGGGAGCCGGAGGTCCGGTCGGAGGTGCCGGACGACGCGACCTATCTCGCGCGACGCGTCCGAGCATGGCCCGACCCGCTCCGGGGACTGTCCGACCCCCACTCGCTTCTCGACCTCGCCGCCGGCGCGCTGGGCGCGCTTCCGGAGGGACTGCGCCTCGCCTTCGAGGCCCGGGCTCTGCCCGCTCCCCTTCCCCGCTGGTGGGATCGGGCGCCGACGCCGGGTCGTGCACCTGTCCCCGGGCCGACTCCGAGACCGACCCCACGCGGCGGCTTCGACCGACCCGTCGTTCGAGGTGACGAGCCCTTGCCGCGACCGTTGTTCTGGAGGCTCTCCGGGGTGCTCTCGGTCCGGACGCCCGGTGGCTCCGAAGAGCGGTGGAACACCGGGGCCGAAGCGCTGGGTCGGGCGTCGCGGACCCCGACCGGTAACGGCCTTGACTTTCGTCGACCGGGGCGACTCTGGCCCGCTCGAGACTCGGGCTTCGCGGCCACCGAAGAGGAGCTCATGCTCACGCTGCCCGGGCCGGAGTGCCCGGCCGGGGGCGTTCCGGTGAGGACTGCTCGATCGGGAACGCTCCTTCCGCTCGGCCGCACCGCCGCCGGCATCGTGGTCGGCCCCGAACTCGACCGGGACCAGGGCCGCCACATGGCGGTCCTCGGCGAGACCGGCATGGGGAAGAGCTCGCTGCTCGTCGCGCTCGCTCGACGGGCAAGCCGCGGACACGGCCTCGTGCTGTTCGACCCGCTCGGGGAGACCGTCGAGGCGCTCGCACAGGAGCTCGGACCCTCGGACACGGAGCGCCTCGTTCGGATCGACCCGGTCCGCCACCCGGTCGAGATCAACGCGCTCGAAGGGATCCTCCCCGACGGGCGGGACGCGGTGCGCTCCGAGCGTCGGCTGAACGACCTCGTCCATGCCTTGCGTCGCGTCCGTGCGGGCCGGTACACGGACTCGGGGTTCTGGGGGCCGCGCCTGGAGGAGATGCTCCTGCGGGCGGTCCGTGCGGCGGCCTCCCTCGAGCGAGGCACCCTCGTCGAGGCCCACACGCTCCTTGCGACCCGAGCGCGGGCGCCGCGCGACTCCCCCAGCCAGGCGATGGGACCGATCCGGGAGCTGGCGGAGCGCGTACGCGAACGGCCCGAGGACGCGGAGGGTGCTCGACGGCTCCTCTACGAGGTCGTCCGCAGCCCCGTCCTTGCGAGGATGCTCTGCTCGGAGCGCCCCGAGGTCGCCACGCGCGAACTCGTGCGGCCGGGACGGATCGTCCTTCTCTCGGGTGGCGCGGCGAGCGTCGGGGAGTCGACCGCGCGGTACCTACTCTCGGTCTACCTGGCGCTGGTCTGGTCGGAGCTGCTCGCGCGCCGGGAAGCAGCGAAGACGTTCGTGGTGCTCGACGAAGCGCAGTGGTTCTCCCACGAGAGCCTCGCCGAAATGCTCCGGCTCGGTCGCCGCGCGAACGTGCATGTGGTGCTGGCGACCCAGGCCGTCGCGTCACTTCCCGAGACCGTGGCGGAGGCGGTCTGGACGAACGTCGCCGACTTCGTTGCGTTTCGAGGATCGCCCGCAGAGGCCCGGGAGTTCTCCCGCGTCGCTCGGGGGCTCGCTCCCGACGCGATCCTTTCGCTCCCCCGGGGCGAGGCCGCGGTCCTCATCGGCAAGGGCCACGATGTCCGCTGGGTGAGGACCATTCGTCGGCCGGGCCTCCTCGGCCCGCGCGTTCCGGACGACGCCGCGGGATCCGAACCGGGGGAAGGGCAGCCGCCCTCCCCCGGCACGAGACCTTTCCCTGGGGAGGCAGAAGCGATGGTGGACGGGGGGGGAGCGGCCGCTCCCCCACCGGACGTCCTCGGGTGGCTGCGGGATCGGATGAGCGACGGGTCGCCCGACGGCATCGTCCGTGTCTCCCTCGAGCTGCTCCGCCGCGAGGTCGATCCGGGCGGGGAGGTCGTCCGCCGCGTGGGCGCCGCCCTTGGTCGGAGCGGGGTCCTGCTCGCGACCGAACGGTCCACGGAAGGGGCGGTCTGGCTCCTCGCCCGGGATCGGTTCCTCGCGTGGGAGAGCGAAGTCAGCCCACCGGTCGCCGGTGGGAGTTCCCACGCGCCACAACCCTCATAGGCTCGCAACGGCTCGTTCTGACGATGGAGCCGCCCTCGGAAAGTTCGCCGGAGCGCGCGCCGGACCGTGGGGGGGGCCTCATGGCTCCCGCGACCGTCCTCGCCCGCTGCGCCACCGGCATCGAGGGGCTCGACAACATCCTCGAGGGAGGGATTCCCCGCGGCAACATGGTCCTGGTCGCCGGCAGCGTCGGCACCGGCAAGACGACGCTCTGCCTCGAGTTCCTGGTCCGGGGGGCCGAGCGCGGAGAACGCTCGCTCTTCCTCTCCGTGACCGAGGCCTCCTCAAAGCTGATCCAGAACCTCTCGACGTTCGAGTTCTTCCGACGCGACCTCATCGACCAGGGTTCGCTCGTGTTCGTCGACCTGCCGGTCCTCTACGACCGACTCGGGCTCGGCCACGAGGAGCTCACCCCCGAAGAGATCGGTATCCTGATCCGGACGATCCGGGACCTGGTCCGCTCGCTCGGGGCGAAGCGGCTCGTCCTCGACAGCCTGACCTCGGTGTGTTACCGCATCCGACGGGACGAGCAGATCCGGGACTTCATGCTCCGCCTGGGGCAGGAGCTCAACGAGGCGGGGTGCACTTCGCTGCTCGTCTCGGAGATCGGGCCGACCCCGGGACGGTACTCGCTCCACGGCGTGGAGGAGGCGATCGTCGACGGGGTGATCCTCTTGTGGAACACTCGGCGCATGGGGGATATCCTTCGCGTCGTGCAGATCGTGAAAATGCGCGGGACCGCCCACTCGCGCGCCCAGTATGTCCTCGAGCTCACCCCGATCGGGATCCTCATGGCCCCCCACCTCAAGGGCGGTCGCGAGGGAGGCACGTAGATCATGGCGATCGACATCGGGGAGCGCCTCCGGGCGCTCCCGACGGGGAGCGCGGTGGCCCTCAAGCTCGACCCGCGGGAGTACGCCGACCACTACTTCGCGGTGCTCAACGCGACGCTGCGCGACGTGGGCAGCGAGACCGACACGCACACGATCTATGTGGCGGTGACGAACCCGGCCGCGTTCGTCTGGACGCTCGCGCAGGCCCTCGACGTGCCGATGGACCGGATCTCGTTCGTGGACGCGATCAGCCACATCATGATGAACTACTCGAACCCGCTCGCGAACGCCACGTACGTGGAGAGCCCCCGCGCGCTCGAGGAGATCATGCTCCGGGTCGAGTATCTCCTGAAGAAGTTCCCCCACCCCCGCTCGATCGTCGTCGTCGATAGCGTGAACACCCTCGCGATCCACAACCCGCCCGAGCTCCTGAACGAGTTCTTCCACATCCTGCTCAACAATCTGAAGAGCCGGTCGGTGCTGACCCTCGTCCTCGAGACGTCCGAGGAGGAAACCACCGGGGTCGAGCAGATGCTCAACCTCGTGGTCGACGAGACGATCGACGTGGCCCGGGGTGGGCGGTAGACGGAGGACGATGGTCGACCCCCAGCGGATCTTCGCGATCCCCGAGATCGATACCCCTCTATGGACCGCGCTCCCGCCCGGATGGCTCGCGCTCCTGAACGGCCACTCCGGTTCGGGGGCCCCCGTCCTCGCGAAGCAGTTCGCCCACGCCGGGGTCGGCCACGTGCCGGTACTGTTCTACACCACGTACGAACGCACGGCCGACGTCACCAATGCCTTCGCCGACTTCGGCTGGGACCCGGCCTCGATCACGGTCGTCAACCTCGCGGATGAGTACTACGAGCGCGTCCTCGTTCGGGGGCTCGACGTCGCACGCGCGCGGGAGGTCGGTCTCTCGCTCTCCGACCTGACGGCGGCACAGCCGAGCGACCGACGCCTCGGCTCGTTCAGCCTGACGAACCGCATGCTCTCCGACCTCGCGACGATCGACAGCCCGTTCCGCCTCGTCGTCGATTCCATCGACTTCTTCTTCGAGGTGCTCGAGCCGCACGACGTCACGACCGTCGCCCGCCAGATCCGGCATCGCTGCCAGACCGTCGGGGGCCAGGCGCTCCTGACCGCGCATTCGATCGCCCACGACCGCTCCCTCTTCGGGCTCCTGCAGGACCTCGCGGACGTCGTCTTCGAGCTCAAGGCCGAGCCCCGCATCGACCGCTACGAGCACACGCTCTATCTCGAGAAGGTCGCGAATCGGCCGAATCTCACGCACATCTGGCGCGCGGTCATGAATGAGGACGGCTGGCACGTCGAGGATCGGGCGCCGGAGTCGACCTAGTTCCCCCCACGTTCCCCCCCCGCCCGCGCACGTCGGTGGCTCGAACGCTCGTCCGGTTCCCGGAGCGTCCGCCGATGGACTCGGAGTAAGCTAAGCTTTATCGGCGTCAGGTCGCTCTCTCGACCGAGGGTTCGTTACCGTGGAGGACGTCGTCATCCGTACGCTCGAGAAGGTCACGCTGCGCGACCCGATCCTAGTGGAAGGGCTCCCCGGGGTCGGCAACGTGGGGAAGCTCGCGGCCGACTATCTCAAGGAGCAGCTCGGCGCGAAGCCGCTCGCGACCATCTACTCGAAGTTCTTTCCGCCCCAGGTCTACGTCGGTGAGGACGGGGTCATCCGTCTCGTCTCGAACGACCTTTCCTATTGGAAGGCCCCCGGGACCGCCCCGCACGACGTGCTCATCCTGGGAGGCGACTACCAGGGGATCAGCCCGGAAGGTCAGTACGAGATCACCGAGCGGGTGCTCGACTACTGCCATGGCCTCGGCGTGCGCGAGGTCTTCACGCTCGCCGGCTTCGCCCAGGGTCGCGTCGTCGAAACGCCCCGCGTTCTGGGCGCGGCGACGCAGGTCGGGCGCGTGGAGTCGCTCAAGAAGGCGGGGGTCGTCTTCTCGCGCAACGACCCGGGCGGCGGATTGATCGGCGCGAGCGGGCTCTTCCTCGGGCTCGGCCGGCTCTTCGGCATGGAAGGGGCCTGTCTCATGGGCGAAACAAGCGGCTATTTCGTGGACCCGCGGAGCGCGGAGGCGGTCCTCCAAGTGCTGGGCCGGATCCTCCACGTCGAGATCGACCTCACCGCCCTCGAGGCCAAGGCGAAGGAGATCGACCGCATCGCCCAAAAGATCCACGAGGCCGAGCAGCGGTCGACCGAACCGACCGCGCCGTCCGGCCCGACCCCCCGCGAGGACCTCGGCTACATCGGCTGACCGCGCCTGTGCCGGGTTCGGAGCGGACGAGGGCGGAGGAACCGCCGGCGCCCGGTCCCGGGACGGCCGCCCGCCTCGAGCGCGTTGCGGCGCGCCTACGTCGGGCGGCCGACCCCGACGGCTTCCTTCCGTTCGACCGGTTCATGGCGATCGCGCTCTACTCCGAGGACGTAGGGTACTACACTCAACCGACCTCCCCGCTCGGTCCGGCGGGCGACTTCTATACGGCCGCCCACGTCCACCCGCTCTTCGGCGCGACCGTCGCCGAACACGTCCGCGCCGTGCGCGCGACCGTCGGGCTCGACCGGCCGTTCCGCCTGGTCGAGCTCGGGCCGGGCGACGGCACTCTCGCCCGCACGCTCCTCGAGGCGCTCGGACCGGCGTCGGCCCGTGACCCGCCGTTCGAGTACGTCCTCGTCGAACGGTCTCCCGAGCGTGCCCGCGCCGTGCTCGATCGCGTAGAGCCCGTGGGGCGGGCTGCCGGCGTTTCGGTGCGCCGGGCCGAATCGGTCGGGGCCGACGGACCGTTCGAGGGCCTGGTGCTCGCGAACGAGGTGTTGGACGCCCAGCCCGCCCGGCGCCTGCGCTGGAACGGCTCGGCGTGGTGCGAGCTCGGGGTCCTCGTGGCCGAAACCGGGTTCGCCCTCGGGGAATCGAAGGTCGCTCGAGCCGGCCCCCCGCCCTGTCGGTTATACACATCTCCG
>VFSW01001781.1_pt1 | contig 32783 bp, 26 predicted proteins | sample 5358111 | NCBI WGS metagenome assembly VFSW01 (sample SAMN11554181, study PRJNA540505) | mine drainage metagenome | isolation source: sediment from site ElyBrook_90M | place: USA: Ely Copper Mine, Vershire, VT | collected 2017
GGCTGGGAGAGGACGATCACGGGCGCCGGCCGGATGGACTCCATCGGCGGCGGGCGCGCCGTCTGCGAGGTCTTCGGCGTGGTGTCGAGGACCTCCAGCGCCTGGATGCGCAGGTCATCGGGCGCGTTGGCGTCATCGACGACGAGGCGCGCGAAATGTCTCGCGAACCCCGGCTCGCCCGCAGCCAGCCAGGCGCGCGCGGCGCCAATCGCCAGATCCGGCATGAACGGTGGCCGCTCCACGAGCGCGCCCAGCGAGCGCGCCACGTTCCGGAGATGGGCCGGGTCCACGCTCCCGCGCTCCGGAGCCGGAGCGGTGACCGGAGACTGAGGAGCCGGCGGTGCTCGGGACGGCGAAGCCGCACCCGGAGGCGGCCTCGAGGAGGACGGCCGTGGTGCCGGCCGCGATGACATGCGCTGCGTGGAAGGCACCGCCTCTGCGGGCATGCCCGGCGGCGGCGTCGAACCGGTCCGGGCGATGGCGGTGGCGAGCGTGGCGAGGCGCGGCTGCGCGACCGCCGCGGTGCTCGCGCGTGCGCGAAGGTCGCGCAGGATCCCCTCTCGAACCTCCGCCTCGTCGTGCGCGGTGGCATGCGTGGGACCCGGCGCCTGCATCTCCCGCAGGATCCAGGGCAGCCGCTGCGCCGCCTCGAGGTCCACGCGACGCCACGTCCGGCCGCCGGATTGGCCCTCTCCCGCCGTCTGCGACGTGAGGAGGCGCACGGGCGAATCCTCCACCGCCTCTTCCAGGACGAGCACCAGGTGCAGGGCCTGGAAGAGGATGGCCGCGTCGCGAAGCGGACACGCCGCGGCGAGCGCATCGAGGTCCAGCCACACCCCGGTGTAGCGCCCCCGCGCGGCTACGAACCGGCCACCCTGGAAGGTCTCGTAGGGGCCGAGCTGGTCGATGATCGCCCGGACGGCCTGGCTGCGCGCGAGAGGACGCATGTGGCGTCCCCGGATGGCCGCGAACGCCTCGTAGGCCAGGTCCGCGGTCACGAGCCCCTCGTAGAGACGGGCGCGCGCGAACCCGGCCGTGGTCATGTAGCCCTCTTCGCGAAACCCGGGGGACAGCAGGACCTCGGAGCGATCGAAGAGGGCGAACTCGGCCTCGAGACGCCCATCGTCACACCTCGAGATGAGCCGGTCGCCGACGAACAGGCTCGAGACCGGTGAGTTCAAGGCTGGTTGTCTCTGGGCAAGGGCGAGACGGCCATCGCTCGGCCGAAGATAGCAGACTGGGGGGAACTACTTGTCGCGCGGGACGTCGCCAGCGCTGACGGCGCCCATCGTCCCGCTGCGCCTTCGAGGCTGCATCGTGGCCGGAAGCCCCACGTTCCGCTGGCAGATGAAGAGCGTGAGGTCGTCGTTGGCTGGATTGTCCATCAGGTGCGCGGAGACGCTGGCGAGGATTCGCTCTGCGATGCTGTTCGGGAGCGCGGCGCCCTGCGAGAGCGCGCTCTCGAGCCGCTCCGAGCCGTACAGCGTACCGTTCGCCGCCGAAGCCTCGACCACTCCGTCGGTGTAGAGGACGAGGGAGTCGCCATGACCGAGGCGAAGGACCGTGGCCTCGAACTGGGGGTCGTCGACGATCCCCACCGGGCCCGCGGCACCCTCCGTGATTGCCTGGAGGTTTCCGTCGGCCCGCAGGCAGTACGGCGAAGGATGCCCCGCATTGGCGAGCACGACCTCCCCCGACTTCACGTCGAGGGTGAGGTAGATGGCCGTGTAGAACAGCTCGGGCTGATTGCGCGCGATGAGCGCCCTGTTCATCGCCGTGAGCACCGCCGCGGGCTCGACCTGCGCCAGCGCAGCCGCGTGCATCTCGCTGGAGATGCGCGCCATGAGGAGCGCTCCGGAGACGCCCTTGCCCGAGATGTCGCCGATGAAGACGCCCAGCCGGTCCGGGGCTACCCAGAACACGTCGTAGAAATCGCCGCCGATCGAGTAGGCCGCGCGGTACTCGGCGAACAGCTCGACCCCGGGGACCGAGACGACCTCGCGCGGCAAGAAGCTCTTCTGGATCTGCGCCGCGAGCTCGAGGTCGTGGCTGAGACGGTCGCGCTCCATGGACTCGCGCTGGTTCTTCGCGATCTGCAGCATCATGGCCGCGGGCGCCGCCATGCCCGTGAGCAGATCGAGATCCGCGCGAGAGAAGCCGCCGGTGCGCGGCTCGGACGAGACGTGGATGAGGCCGATCGTCTCGTTGTGATCGATCAGCGGCGCGTACATGCTCGTGCCGCCCTTCGTGCGACCGGGCACCGGCGCCGTGAGAAGCCCTTTCGGCGAACCGAGGACGGCTGCGGTGATGTCCTCCGGCAGCGTGACGGGAGCTCGCTCGGCGAACAACCCCTGGATCTCGTCGGGATCGGACGTGTCGATGACCGTCGTGTCGCCGACGAAATGCGCGAGCTTGAACGCGCTGGCGGCGTTCTCGCGGGCGAGCAGGTAGATCCCGACGCCGTTGGACGCCAGGTAGACCTCCCGCGTCTTCTCGGCGATGAGCGCCAGCAACTCGCCGGTGTCGATCGTCTGGCTGATTGCCTGCATGAACGAGTAGAGCGTGCCGAGCTTGTCGTAGGCGTCCTCGAGCTGAACCAGATCGACCACGGGGAGCGAGGTCGACGAGTCTGCCCTGGAGGAGGCGGGCGCCGCCGACATCTTGGAGAAACTGCCGACGTCGCGGAGCGTGGGAGTCTCCAGGTCGGGGACCTCGTCGGTGCGGATCTCCTGGGCGTCCGCGGCGATGCGAAAAGCCATCGAGCCGAAGGAGACCTCGTCGTTCAGGTCGAGGCGGTGCCGGCTGACGTGGGCCCCGTTGACCAGCGTGCCGTTGGTGCTTCCCAGGTCGTAGACGAAGCAGCCGTCCAACTCGAGCGCGATCCGCGCGTGCTGGCGGGAGACCCGGGTGTCCTTGAGCACGACGTGGTTGTACGAACCGCGGCCGACGAGGAGCGGCCCGCGGATGGGCAGCTTCACCTTCTGGGCGAGCCCGTCGATGCCGATCAGCCAGTAGGTGCGCGTGCTCATGGGCGAAGGGGACGGGGGGCAAAGAAGAGCGTGCCAACACGCCCGGAAAGGAGCTTGTGTATCCCCGAGGAGCCGGGGCCCGTCAATGGGCTATGCTCGACCCCGTGCGCCCGGCTGTCCGGCTGTTGAAGCGGCTCGTCGACGTCGTGGGGTCCGTCGCGGGCCTCGCGGTCACGCTGCCCCTCTACGTCCCCATCGCGGCCGCCATCCGCGCGGAGTCGCCTGGGCCCATCTTTTATCGTCAGCGCCGCGCGGGACGACTGCTCGATCTGACGGACGGCGGGCGGTGGGACGAGTTCGACCTGTTCAAGTTCCGATCGATGACGGCCGATGCGGAGCGGACCACGGGCGCGGTGATCTCGACGCCGGGCGACCCTCGCATCACCCGGGTGGGCCGCTTCCTGCGCGCCACTCGCCTCGACGAGATTCCACAGTTCTGGAACGTTCTGCGCGGGGACATGTCGCTCGTCGGTCCGCGGCCGGAGCGCCCCGAGCTGCTGCGCAACTTGGCCCTGGCCATTCCCTTCTTCGAGGAGCGAACGCGTGGCCTCAAGCCGGGGCTGACCGGGCTCGCGCAGGTGTCCCTCGGCTACACGGGCGCCGCCGACCCGGACAGCGAGCTGGCCAAGCTGCGCGACACCTTGACCAATCCGTTCCACATCCCCGAGGCCGAGGGCGCGCTCGCCGACGACATGCGCTTCAAGCTGATGTTCGATCTGGGCTACGCTGCAGCCCTCGAGGACTTCTGGTCGTACGTCCGCCTCGAGGCCTGGATCATCGTGAAGACGCCGCTCATCATGCTGATGTCGCGTGGCCGCTGATGGGTAGCGTGGCGCACAGTACGCCGCCGGGCGCGAGCGGTGGAGGCGGCACCACGAACGTGACACGCGTCGCGTTGAAGTTCCCGGCCGCGCTCGTCTACCGCCCCGTCGCCATCGATCTCGTCTCCGCGCTCGTCGGGCAGGTGTGCCACGCAGACCGCGATTTCCGCAACGAACTGGTGACGGCGTTCGGAGAGGCCTTCAACAACATCGTCCTCCACGCCTACCGCGGCCGGCTTGACGGAATGATCGAAATTGAAGCAGAGATGGCTCCTGATCGAATGACCCTGCGCCTGATCGACACCGGCCAGCAAGTCGCCTTCAACCTCGTGAAGGTGCCCGACCTCGAATCCTTGCCCGAGAGCGGCATGGGCGTCTTCATGATCCATTCTCTCGTGGACGATGTGCAGTATAGTGGCGGTCCCCCGAACGTGCTCTTACTCAGCAAGCGAACGGCCTCCGGCGAGGAGTCGCGATGAAGTGCCATCGCATCGACGTCGAGGGCGGGCTGCGGCTGAAGATCGAGGGGGCGCTCGACGCGCTCACCGCGCGTGACATCCGGCCCATCTTCGACCAGGTGGTGGCCGACAAGCCCCAGAAGGTCACGATCGATCTGGAGGCGCTCACGCTGATCGACAGCTCGGGCGTGGGTGCGATCGTCTCGCTCTACAAGCGCGTCAAGGCCGACGGCGGGCAGCTCGTCGTCGTGCGGGCGCAGGATCAGCCGCTGGCGGTCCTCAAGCTCCTGAAGCTGGATCGACTCTTCGGGCTCTGAGGCCGGAGGCGAGCTCATAGCGACGAATGATCACGCCGCTATACCTTGCCTCGAAGGGGACCCGGCCCCGGCTCCGCGTCGCCGTCCTCCTCGATGGCTGGATCGTGCCCCGGTACGTCGCGACCATCCTCGAGGACATAGCCCACTGTAACTTCGCCGACGTCGTGCTGGCCGTCGTCCTGGCGCGGTCCGGACCGTCCCGGGTGGAACGCCTGTCCGAGCTCGCCCACGATCTCTACATACGCGTTGACCGCTTCGCAGGCGGAGAGTCGGACCCATTCGTCCACGTCGATCCTGGCGTGGGCCTCTCGGGCGCGGAGCGGCTGGACCTCACGCCTGGTAGTGCCGACCAGCCGTGGCTCGGCGCAGACGCGATCGAAGAGCTCCGCCGGCGCGACCTCGACGTGATCCTGCGCTTCTGCACCGCCATGCCACGTGGGGAGGTGCTCCGAGCGGCGCGCCACGGCGTGTGGTCGTATCACTTCGGCGGGGAGCAAGACGCACGGGGTGGGACGCCCTTTTTTCGGCAGCACGCGGAGCGGGCGCCCACGAGGGACGTACTGCTCGAGGTGCTCCAAGCGGAGCCGAGCGCATGCCTCGTCCTGTGCCGATCGAGGTTCGGGTCGCGTGGCACGGTGTTCCTTGCGCAATACCGGCAGGTCGCCATCAGGGAGACCACACACTTCGTCGTTTGGAAGCTGCACGATCTGCACGAGCTCGGCTGGGAGCACCTCCGCGCGCAGGCCGTAGCCCCGGAGGCGCCCTCGAACCCTCCGCAACGCGCCCGGCCGCCGACGACGGCAAAGATGATCCGTTTCCTCGCGCCGCGCGTGGCGACCGCCGTCGCCAACCGCATCCGCGGCGAGCGCAAGGACCACGGGGTCTCGGTCCTGTGGAAGGTCGGACTCCGCCGAGGCGCCACCCCCTTCGGCAGCATGCCCGAGGGCACGAGCCTCGAGGGCTTCCGCTGGATCGACCCCCCGCCGGGGCACTTCTGGGCAGATCCCTTCCTGATCGAGCGCGCAGGCGGCACCTTCTTGCTGTTCGAGGACTACGAGTACGCAAGGGGCTTCGCATCCATCCGCGGCGCCGAGGTGCACCCCGATGGCACGCTGGGTTCCCTGTTCACCTGCCTGGATCCGGGACGCCACCTGAGCTTTCCCTTCGTCTTCGTACGCGATGGGGAGACGTTCATGATGCCCGAGTCTCTCTCCGACGCCACGGTGACGCTCTATCGGGCGCGTCGCTTTCCCGACGACTGGGTTGCAGAGAAGGTGCTCTTCCGCGGCAACGCCACGGACACCACCGTGTGGCACGAGGCCGGGCACTTCCATTTCTTCCCTACACTCCACGATCGGGACGATCGCGGCATGAAGACCATGCTCTTCACGGCCGAGTCGCTGACCGGCGAGTGGCGCCTGCACCCGGCCAACCCGGTGTCGAGCGACGTACGGCACGCCCGCAATGCCGGAGCCATCTTCCGGCGGCATGGCCGCTTGTTCCGCCCCTCGCAGGATTGCGGTTCGGGCTACGGGCGCGGGCTCAACCTGGAGGAGATCGTCACGCTGTCCGAGGATCGGTTCGCAGAACGCACCTGGTGCTCCGTCGGCCCGAGCGCACTTCCGTTCGCGGCCGTCGGCCTCCATACCTACAGCGCCTGCGGCGATCTCGAGGCGATCGACGCATGCCTCTCCCTGGGACCGCGGTGGTAACTTGAGCTCCGTGAGCGGCGGGCTCGTCTCGATCATCGTGCCCACGTACAATCGCGCCCGCTGCATCGGCAGGGCGATCGAGTCGGCGCTGGGGCAAACCCACGACGAGGTTTGCGTCATCGTTGTCGACGATGGGTCGACGGACCACACGCGCGATCTGGTCAACGATACGTACGGGCACGACCCGCGCGTCCGCTACGTCTACCAGGACAACCGGGGCGTGTCCGCGGCGCGTAACCACGGGATCCGGCTGGCCGCGGGAGACTTCACGGCGCTGCTCGACTCGGACGATGTCTGGAAGCCCTTCAAGCTCGAGGTCCAGCTCGCGTGCCTGCGGGCCTTTCCCGATGCGGGGATGGTCTGGAGCGAGATGACGGCCGTCGGGACCGGCGGCGAGCTGATCACGGAGCGCTACCTCACGCAGTATTACGGCGCGTACCGCCATTTCGGGCGCAGCGATCTGTTCGATCGTTCCCGGCCCCTCGCCGAGATCGTGCCGGCTCGGGCTTTCGAGGTCGGCGATGCGCTGGCGTACGAGGGCGAGATCTACGCGCAGATGGCGATGGGCAACCTGGTGCACACTTCCACTGTGCTCCTGCGTCGCGAGCGACTGACGGCGGCGGGCTCGTTCGACGAGAAGGTCCGCGCGGGCGAGGACCACGAGTTCCACCTCGCCACGTGCCGCGTCGGACGGGTTGCGTTCGTCGATCTCCCCACCATCCTCTACGAGATCGGAAGTGCGGATGCGCTCACCACGGCTGAGCACCAGGTGCCGATCGCGCGCCATTTCCTCCGCACATTGACGCGCGCACTGGAGCGAGATCCGGTTCGGATACGAAACCGGATCCCCGAACACACCATCTCCGAGATCCTCGCCGACACGCACCGCTGGCTGGGCGAGTCGCTGGTTGCCCACGGGGAGCCGCGGGAAGGCCGGCAGCATCTGCTCAGCAGTCTTCGCATCGATCCTCGCCAGCGGCGCACCGCTGCGCTCTACGCGGCGTCGTTCTTTCCGCGCGATGCGCGTGCGCGCCTGGGCGCCGTCTACAGGGCTCTGAAGCGACGGCTAGGATGAAGGAAGTGAGCCTTTCGATCTCCGTCCTCCGCGACATCTCCGAGCTGTCGCGTTTGCGCCCGGAGTGGGAGCAGTTGCTGGAGCGCAGCGGCGGCCTTCTGCCCTCCCTCACCCCGACCTGGCTGATCACGTGGTGGCGCGTCTTCGGCTCACACGACGGGCGGCGGCTCCGCGCCCTGGTGCTGCGTGACGGTGGCGAACTGGTCGCCATCTTCCCGCTCCTCGAGCGCCGCCAGTGGCACCACCGGGTCGTGCCCATGCGTCGCCTCGAGCTTCTGGCCTCGGGCGAAGACCAGGCGGACGAGATCTTCTCGGAGTACCTCGGACCGATCGTGGCGCGAGGACGCGAAGACGCCGCGGTCGACGCCTTCGCAGCGTTCCTCGACGAGCACCGCGAGACCTGGCAGGAAGTGGTGCTGACCGCGCTCGACTGCGGTTCGCCCGCCGTGCAGCGGCTCGAGCCGGCGCTACGTGCCCGCGGTTTCGGATGCGAGACGAGGGAGTTCGGGCGGTGCTCGCACATCACGCTGCCGAGGCGCTGGGAGGACTACCTGGCGGGGCTCTCCTCGGACCACCGGTACATGGTCAAGCGCTCGCTCCGTGATTTCGAGCGATGGGCCGGTGCCACGGCCAGTGTCGAGGTGGCGCGCACCCACTCCGACTTGCAGCGCGGCAGGGCCATCCTGCACGAGCTGCACGAAGGGCGCTGGCAAGCCGCTGGTCGGGCCGGTGTGTTCGCATCGCCTCTCTTCCGGAGCTTCCACGACCAGGTGATGGCGGAGCTGCTCGAACGCGGTGAGCTCGACCTTCGCTGGCTCGTGGCGAACGGCGCGCCGGTCGCGGTGAGCTACAGCGTCCTGCACGGCAATCGCCTCTTCTACTACCAGGGCGGCCGTGCCACCGAGTTGCCCAAGGGGGTGCGGCCCGGAATCGTGCTCCATCTGAACGCCATCCGGGCCGCCATCGAGGCCGGGCGCCTCGAGTACGACTTTCTGGCCGGGGACGACCGCTACAAGCAAGAACTCCGCACGGGCACACGGCCTCTCGGCGTACTGCGCATCACCCGTCGCTCCGTGCCCGAGGTCGGACGCAAGGGTCTCGCGTCGGCGCGTGCGCTGCTCGTCGAAGCGCGAAGGCGCTTTCGCGCGGGCCGCGTCGTTTGACTTCGGGGGGCGGGCTCACTGAGTCGTCCCCCGCGTCCTCTTCTCATGCGGTGGGGCCCTTTCGCTCCCATGTCGCTCCGTGAGCGAACCGAAGCGACTCCTTGTGCTTGCGTGTCGCTTCCGTTCGCGATGGAAGCGACACCCTGCGCTCACAAGTCGCCTTGTTGCCGAACCGGAGCGACTCCCAGGCGAAGCGAGTCGCTCTGTTGCCGCACTCGGGCGACTCCCAGCCTTCAGGAGTCGCCTCGGTGCCCTGACGAGGCGACATCCGGCCGATCAACCCCCGTTGCCGGCCGAAGCGCGTTCGACCGTCAGGCCGAGCACCATTCCGTGGACGCTCGCACCCTGGGCCTTTTCGAAACGGGGCCTCGACCGCGGGCGAGGTCAGGGTGCGCCGGAGCCGAGCTTCCCCCGCATCAGCTCCGCCAGCCTGTACCCCAGCGCCACGAGCGTGAGACCGCTGTTGGCAATCCCGGCAGCCCGCAGCAGCGACCCATCGCACACGAACGCTCCCGGAAGGTCCTTCACTGCGAAGAACTCGAGGCTCGTGTCCCCCGGCATCGCCACGAACCGATTCGCCGTGCCCGAGTGGTGTGCCGCATTGCGGAACTCCCAGCTCGCTACCGGCAGCGCCTTCTTCTCGAGGATGTCGCCCGCGAACTCGGCGAGGAACTTCTGCACGCTCGCGTCGTAGGACGCGAGCTCGTCGGGCGTGACGTGCCAGTTGAGCACCGGGCGGCGGCCCGGCTCGAGCTTGATGCCACGCGTCGCGATCGGCGTCTGCTCGCCGAGGATGAGCACGGAAAAGTAATCGCCGCGGAAGCCGAGCTTCGTCTTGAAGAGGATCGCCTCGCGTACGGCCTCCAGGTTACCGAGAAGGAGCATGATCTTCTTCGGCGAGAAGGGGTCGTTGCGCAGGTCGGACAGGATGTAGCGCGCGGCTCCCGTGATCGAGCTCAGCCTCATGTCGATCGCCGGACGCAGGTAGACGACCGTCTTCAGTCCAGCCGAGTGATAGACGAGCCCCGCGCGCACCTCGGACGTCTGCGTGGTCGTACAGGAGACCGCCTTCAGCCGGCTGTCCGACCGGAGCTTGACCTTGGCGATGTAGGCCATGGGATGGTCGTGATAGCCGGCGCAGAAGCCGCTCTCGTCGCCGAACGACTTCGCGAGCAGGACCGGCGTGGAGAGTCCGCCCGCGCAGAAGAGGAAGTAGTCGGCCTCGATGCGCTCGACCCCCTTGCTGCTCTTCACCCGCACGTAGCCGGGCGAGCCGTTCGACGGGGCGACGACCTTCTCGGCGTGGCCGTAGACAACGGCGATGTCGTCGCCGGGGAAGCGGGCGTTCGCCAGATGCCACGTGTTGGCGCGCGACTGCGGCAGCACCATGTGCGCGACGGAGCACTGTCCGCTCTCGACGCTCGCCCGGTTGGCGTCGCGCGCGCGGTCGCACTCGGCCAGCTCGTCGGCCGACAGGAAGAAGGACCACGCCTTGCGGTAGTACGGCCGGAAGCCACCGGGCTCGATGCCGGCCTTCGCCAGGTCGACGTCGTCCAGCTCGATGAGCGCGTTGTGCCAGTAGTTGGTCGTCCCGCCGAGGCCCTCGGCGCGATTGATCGACGTATTGAGCTCTCCCGTCGAGCAGTCGACGTCGTCGAAGAGCGGCTTCTTCTTCCGGCCCTGCTCGATCACCGTGACGGCGAAGTCGTTCCGCAGCAAGGTACTCATCACGGAACCGCACAGTCCGGCCCCGATGACCGCGACGCGCTTCTTCATTCGATTGAGTCTCCCGTGTACTGCCCAATCAGATGTTGCGTGAGCAGCTCGCTCACTCGCTCCTGGGTCGTGACCGGCGTGAAGGTATGATCGGCGCCCGCGATGTCGACGCGCCGGAAGCGCGCGACGCCGTTCAGCGCGCGCATCTGCTCGCCGGCGTGTGCATCGACGTAGGCGACCCCCGGGTCGGCCACGCTCACGACGAGGAGCGCGTCGACTCCCCTGTCGGCCATCTCGCGCAGGTGTCGAGGGACCTCGCTGACGGACTTGGTCGGAGGAGCGCCGTCACCCGACTCGACGGCCGCCAGATCGAGGACGCAAAAGGTTCGCGGGTTGAGCATCCAAGCACCGACGACGCGGGGGTCGCGGCCGCCGAGCTGAAAGGCGTAGTCACCTCCGGAGCAGAGACCTGCCAGCACGATCCTGTCCGCCCCGGTCGCCTGGATGGCCTTGTCGAGGTCGTCGAGGCCCCCGGGCGGGTACGTCACGTTCTCGGGAGCCCCCGGTGCCGCGGGGCTGTCGCCAATCCCCGACAGATCCACTCGCAGCACGTCGAAGCCCAGCTGGGCCCAGCGTCGCGCCATCTTGACCGTGGTCCGGTGCGCGCCGGAGCGGTTCACGCAGCCTGCATTGGTCACGACGATCGGCGGGCGATCCGCTCCCTTTCGCGAGGATGTCGCCGGTGTGAGGATGCCGAAGAGCGGGCGTCCTGCGGCGCCGAACACGATGGGCCGCTCGCCCTCCGGGCTCGCGCCGCTGGGGCGCGGGTCCACCGCCGTCTGCGGCAGGTCGCAGGGGAAGGCTTGGCTGAGCCATCGGACCACCGAGTCGATGATCTCGTCTGGCAGCAAGGCGCGATGCGAAATAGTCAGCAGGAACTTGTGCCCCGGATGCGACTGCACCTCCGGCTTGGCGCCGAGCTCTGTCAGACGCGCGACGAAGCGGTCGCAGCCCTGGAGATTGCCTCCGTCGATCACCAGCGTGCGCGGCGCAGGCCGTCGGGTCAGCTGCAGCAGATCGATCGCGGACAGATCGTCGAGCACGAAGCGTGGCAGGAAGGTTCCGAGGGCCTCGTCGCCGTCGCCCGGCGGAGGCGGCGTCTCCGCGAGCAGTGGGTCGATGCGCATGTACAGCTTGTGGAGCTTGGTCACCTCGCGCACGAAGCCGGCGCCCGATATGCACGGGCTCCACAACGCCACGGCGTCGATGTCTCCCCGCTCCGCCGCTGCGACGGCGGCGAGCGTCGCTCCGATGCGCATCCCCACGAGGGCAATCGCCCCTGCGCCGGAGCGGGCCCGCAGCTCCTCGACCGCCACGCCGATGTCGTCCACCCAGCCGCGCACAAGGCGCGGTGCGCGCTCGCTGCCGCCCGAGTCGCCCGTGCCGTAGGGGTCGAAGCGCAGGCAGGCAAAGCCGGCATTGGACAGGCGCTCCGCGAGATGGCGGTAGGCCCGGTCCGAGCGGGTCTGGTCCGTCCCGAAGGGTGCACAGAGGACCGCGCCCGCGCCCGTCCAAGATCCCTCGCGCGGCGGGTGGAAGAAACCGAAGAGAGGGCGACCGGGGACCCCGAAGTGGATGGCCTGCTTGCGCCCGGCGGCTCCTGCGATCCATACCGACGGCTCCATGGTCAGCTCGGGGGAATCGAGAGCGTGAAGTCGCCGTCTCGCTCGACGAGCCAGCTGCGTGTCCGCCCCTGACCATCCCAGCGCACCCATTTGTGAGTGGGCAGGGCCACCGTGGTCACCATGCCCGGGACGGTGAAGCCGAGGCGGGTGTGCATGGCCCGCGAGGCATCGTTGACGTGGTGGATGCAGCCCTGGACGCGCTTTGCGCCGTGCTCCTGGAACAGCTGGCGCAGCGCGACCTGGAACAGCTTGGCGAACAGGCCGGAGCTGCGGAACTCCTTGCGGGCGACCCCGTGGAAAGACCAAAAGGTCGAGGCGTCCACGCCCCACAACGCGAAGGTCGACCGGTCTTCTTCGAAGGGCTTCGGCCCGCGGTGAAACCATGTGTGGCACACGAGCTCGTCGTCGAGCTGCCCAACGAAGCCCAAATCACCCTGCGCGAACCGCTGGCGAACGAGGGCGGGGTCGGCGGCGTCGATCGCGCATACCGCGTCCAGCTCACTCTCGTTGGCGCGCCGCACCACCAGGTCCGCAAACCCGCGTGTGGTGGGGGGCGGCGCGGTGAGCTCTACGAGCACGCAGCGATTGACCTCGACGCGCGGCGCGAGGCGCAGGGTCACCAGGCCTCGCTGCACGATACGGAGCACCTTGTCGCCGGGAGTATTGTTACTGCGCCGCAGCTCCTCGGTCAGTCCGGCGAGCTGGCGGAAACGACTCATGGACGAGCCCGGGAACTCTCCCGGGCAGCGAGGTACGTCACGAAGTCACCCAACGTTCGCAACTTGATGACGTCGCGCGTCGCGATGGTCACCGCAAACTCTTCCTCGATGGCCGCGACGAAGTTGAGGTTTGCTGCGGAATCCCATCCGGGCGTGTTCTGCGGGGCCGACGTCGGGCCGAGGGACGCTTCGGGTGCACCGCTGTAGAACGCGAGCAGTTCGCCGAGGCGCTTTGCTATGATGTTCGCGGGCATCGTCGCCGCGGTAGGCTAGCATCGCGCACCGACGCCCTGCGCGAGAAAGCCGCTTGCTCAGAGCGCCGACGCCGAGGCCCGCACGTGCTGCACGAGCCTCTTCAGCCCCTCCTCGACGTCGACCAGGGGCGCGTATCCGAGCTCGGCGCGCGCCCGGGTGATGTCGGCGACCGATTCCTTGATGTCCCCCGCGCGAGGCTCGGCGAAAAACCGCTCGACGGTGCGTCCCGCGGCCCGCTCGATGAGCGTCGCGAGCTCGACGAGCGTGGTGCGCTTGCCGCACGCGACGTTGTAGGGCCGTCCCGAAATGCCCTCGCGCGTGGCGGCCAGGATGTTGGCGTCGACCACGTTGTCGACGTACACGAAGTCCCGGCACTGCGAGCCGTCGCCGTAGAACGTGATGGGGCGCCCGCCGAGGATGCGGTCGACGAAGATGCTGATGACCCCGGAGTAGGCCGAGCCGGGATCCTGCCTCGGGCCGAAGACGTTGAAGTAGCGCAGCGCCACGGTCTCGACCGCGAAGAGCTTGCTCCACGTCGCGAGGTAGTGCTCACACGTGATCTTCTCGACGCCGTAGGGTGACATCGGTTCGGGGCGCATGGTCTCGATCTTGGGGAGCGTGGGCTCTTCGCCGTAGATCGCGGCGGAAGACGCCAGCACGACCCGCCGCGTCCCGGCCCTGCGGGCGGCCTGCAGGACGTTGAGCGTGCCCTGGATGTTGACGTCGTGGGACTCCTGCGGGCGCTCGACGCTCAGAGGTACGCTGACGATCGCTGCCTCGTGGAAGATGACGTCGCAGCCGGCGGCGCACTGTTCGACGGTCGTCAGGTTGCGAACGTCGCCTTCGACCAGGCGCACGCGATCGGCGATCCCGGCGAGGTTGTGCCGGTAGCCCGAGAAGAAATTGTCGAGCACCACGACCTCGTGCCCGGACTCGACGAGGCGCTGCGCGATGTGCGAGCCTATGAAACCTGCACCTCCGGTGACCAGTGCTCGCATCGTGGGATGATTGCCGGGTCGCATGGAGGAATGCAATAGCATCCCTGGCCGCGTGCGACCCTCGACCACTCCACTCTCCATCTGCCACGTGCTCTGGTCCGTCGAGGTCGGGGGAGCGGAGCGCGTCGTGCTCGACCTCGCGAAGGTTCAGCGCGCGGCGGGGCATCGGGTGGCGGTGCTGACGCTGAGCAACACGCGCGGCGCGCTCGCCGACGACTTCCGCCGGGTCGTGGACGAGCTCGAATCGGTACGGAAGCGGAGCGGCATCGACCTTTCGCTGCCGCTCCGTCTCGCCCGCTGGTTCAGGACCCACGGAACGCAGGTCGTGCACACGCACAACGAGCTACCTCTCATCTACGGCGCTCCGGGCGGAAGGCTCGCGCGCGCCGTGGTCGTCCACAGCAAGCACGGGATCGTGCCCGTCACCCGGGGCGCGCACTGGCTGCGACGCGCAGCGGCGAGCGCGACCGACGTGTTCGTCGCCGTGTCGGACGCCACAGCGAGCACGGCGCGCGACAACCGGGAGTGCTCACCCGACAAGCTCCGCGTCGTGATCAACGGCACCGACCTGTCGCGCTTTCCGGCGCCGGAGGGGGCACGAGGGAGGATACGGCGCGAGCTGGGGATCCCGTCCAAGGCGCGGGTGCTCATCACCATCGGGAGGCTGGTCAAGGAGAAGAACCACGCGCTGCTGCTGCGCGCCGTCGCCCCGCTGCTGCGCGACGACAGGAGACTGATCCTGGTGGGTGACGGCGCCCTGCGCGACGACCTTCGCGCGCAGGTGGAGGCGCTCGACGGCGACCGCTTCGTTCACCTGACCGGCGCACGTCGCGACGTCCCCGAGCTTCTCGCGGCCTCGGATGCCTTCGTGCTTTCGTCGGACAGCGAGGGGCTTCCGATCGGCCTGCTCGAGGCCTGGGCCGCGGGGTTGCCCGTCGTCTCGACCGCGGTCGGCGGCATCTCCGCGGCAGTCCGGTCCGGGGAGACCGGGCTGCTGGTGGCTCCGGGAGACGAGGCGGCGCTCCGGGTAGCCCTGGTGCGGGTGCTCGACGGCGACGAGGCTCTGGCGCAGATGGCCAGGCGCGGACGCGCGCACGCGCTGGAGACGTACTCCGCCGAGCACATGGCGGACGCATACCTCGCGCTGTACTACGCGTACCGCCGCGGGTGATCGATGCGAGTCCTCTTCTACAGCAGCATCTTTCCGCGTCCCTGGAACACCATCCGGGGGATCTACTGCTTCCACGTGTGCCGCGCCCTCGAGCAGCTGGGACACCCGGTGCGCGTGGTCTCGCCGCGCAGCTGGCGCGAGCGAAGAGGAGCGTCGGCGTCGTTGCCGGGCCTGTCCGAGCTGAAGGTCGAGTACCCGCTCTACGTGTACCCGCCCGGCATTCTGCAGAGCGAGTACCACCGCTTCATGGCCCTCTCCAGCCGTCGCGTCATGTCCCACGTGATGGCCGATTTCAGGCCGGATGCCATCCTCAGCTACTGGGCCCATCCCGACGGTGCGGTCGCGGCACGCTACGCGCGCGGCGCGAGAGTCCCCTCGGCGGTGATCGTCGGCGGCTCCGACGTCCTCGTCCTCGCCAGGCACGCCGATCGCCGTCGCCGGAGCGTGGTTCGGGCCCTGAACGACGTCGACGCGGTGATCACGGTGGGGCGAGAGCTCGCCCGTTCGGTCGAGGCGCTGGGCGTTCCCGCGAGCAAGGTCCACGTCGTGTATCAGGGCGTCGACCCGATCTTCTCCCCGGGCCCCGCGACGGTTGCACGCCAGCGGCTCGGGATCCCGCAGAACGCCGAGGTGCTCGTCTCGGTCGGCAGCCTGGTCCCCGTGAAGGGCATCGACGTCCTGCTCAAGGCCGTGTCACGACTCGCGCGGGAACGCAGGGACCTGAAGCTCTACCTCGTCGGCGACGGGGCGAGCCGTGGCGAGCTGCAGGCGCTCGCGGCGCGGCTCGGGATGGAGAAGATCGTGACGTTCGTGGGCAAGGTGGAGCCCTCGGCGCTGCCCGACTGGTACCGGGCGGCCGACCTGACCGTCCTTGCGAGCCGCTCGGAGGGTGTGCCCAACGTGCTGCGCGAGTCGCTGGCTTGCGGCACGCGGTTCGTCGCGACGAGCGTCGGGGGCGTCCACGAGATCGCCGAGGGCACGAGCTGTCGCCTCGTTCCCGCTGAGGACCCGGGAGCGCTCTCGGCTGCGGTGGGCGCTTCCCTGGCCGAGGCCGCGCAGCGCGGGCGCGACGGCGGCGGCAAGATGACGAAGGTCGGCGGCCTTCTCACGTGGCAAGAGTCGTCCCAGCAGATCGTGGACGTGCTGGCCCGCACAGGTATGCTTCCACGATCTCCGTGAAAGCTCCGCCGACCACCCGCGAGCAGCTCGACCACCTGCTGGTCATGGTTCGGCGGTCGCGCGCGTTCTGGAAGCGCGGCCTCGTCGTCTTCGTGGTCGGCGTCCTGTTCGCGGTTCCGTTCGTGTTCACGCGCCCGCGCTCCTACCGCTCCGAGATGGTCGTCCTCTACCAGGAGACCATGCGGTCCTCCGACGTCACTGGCAACGAGGGCGGCTCCGAGGGGGCTCGGCGGGTGGGTGCGCGGCTTCGCGAGCTTCTGCTCTCGCGGACGACGCTCGAGCCCATCATCAGCGATCTCAATCTCTACCCGACCAGCATCGTCCACGGCGAGCTCATTGGAGCCGTCGAAGAGATGCGCAAGAACATCCTGTTCCAGGCGCGCGAGGGCGACACCTACCAGATCGCCTTCACGGGAGACTCGCCCCAGGAGGCGCAGCAGGTCACGCAGCGCCTCGGGGACTGCATCCTTCACGAGACCGAGACGCGTCGGACCGAGCAGGCCAAGACGCTCAAGGCATTCCTCACCAAGGAGAGCGAGCGGAACGAGGTCGAACTCGAGCAGAAGGAGGCCGACCTCGCCAGGTTCGTCGTTCTTCACCCGGAGTTCGCGGCGAGGCTGCAGGGGCTCCCCGCAACGGCCTCCTCGGCGCCGGGAGGTATGGTGATGAGTGGCACCACCGATCCCGTGCTGGCGGGGCTCGAGGCCAGAGCGGCTCGCATCGCGCGACAGCTGGCTCCGAAGCCGCCCGCGGGGGGGACGGCACCGAAGCCCCTTGCGACGTTCCAGGCGCCCCCGGACAGTCCCGAGCTCATCGCCGCGCGGCGCGATCTCGCCGACAAGCTGACCCTGTACACCGAGAAGCACCCGGACGTGATCGCGGCACGAGGGCGCGTGAAAGCCGCCGAGGCGGCGCAGGCCGCCGTTCACGAGGCGGCGCTGGAGGCGTTCGTGACGCAGCAGGGCGGCGACGATCCAGGATCTCCCCAGAACGCGACCGACGCTGCGGCGCTGAAGAAGCAGCTGGCGATCCTCCAGGGGCAGATCGCGGCACGCCGCCGGGTGCTCAGCGGCTCGCCGGCTGCGTCGGGCGACGCAGGCGCGAGCGCCGAGGCGCTGGCCCCCGCCGAGCTGGAGCTCGAGTTCCGTCGTCTGCAGCGGGAAGTCAACGACGGGCGCGATCGCCAGCAGCAGATGGAGGAGAGGCTCTTCCGGGCCTCCGTCAACGCGAGCTCGGTCATGGACGATCGCAACATCCAGGTCTCGGTCCTGGATCCGCCGTACTTGCCCGTGCGCCCCGTCTCCAAGCCACGCACGCTCCTGCTCGCGGGACTGCTCGCGATCTGCCTGTTCCTCGCGCTGGCCACGACCTTCGTCTCGGCGACCCTCGACGATCGCATTCACGATCGGCACGACGTCGAGCGCCTCGACGTCCTGCCCGTCATCGCCGTCATCCCCAAGCCACCCGCGCGCGAGATCCGGCAGCTACCGCCCAGCCCTGATCCGGGCGGAGGCCGTCGCTAGGCCATGTCATCGACACCTCTCGTGACGATCGCGATCCCGTGCCTCGACGAGGAGCGGCACATCGAGGCCTGTCTGCAGGACGTCTTCGCGCAGGACTACCCGCCCGACCGGATCGAGGTGCTCGTCGGCGACGGGATGAGCACCGATCGCACCCGCGAAATCCTCGGCGAGATCGCGGCGCGCCACCCCGGTCGTCTCCGCGTCCTCGACAACCCGCGGCGGCTGCAGGCAGCTGGAATGAACGTCATGATTGGCGCCGCGCGCGGCGAGGTCATCGTGCGCATGGACGTCCACGCGCGGTACGCGCCGGACTACGTCCGGCAGTGCGTGGCGGTCCTCGACGAGACCGGCGCGGACAACGTGGGTGGGGCGCAGCGCGCTGCCCCCGAGAGCTGGTTTCAGCGCGCAGTGTGTGCTGCGCTCGAAAGTCCGCTGGGTGTCGGCGGCGCGAGCTACCGCGACGCGAGCCAGGAGGGCTTCGTCGACACGGTGTTCCTGGGCGCCTTCCGGCGAACCATCCTCGAGTCGGTCGGCGGGTACGACGACAACGCCATCACGAACGAGGACGCCGAGCTGAACCAGCGCATCCTGGGCGCCGGCGGGAAGGTGTTCCTCAGCCGCAAGATCGTCGTCAACTACGTGCCGCGCGACTCGTTCCGGGGCCTCGCGAAGCAGTACTACCGCTACGGCAGGGGCCGAGCGCGCACGCTGCTCAAGCACAGGACCTTCGAGACCCCGCGACCCGCGATCCCGTTTCTGATGGTCGTTGGAGGCATCACACTCCTGGTCGTGCCTTCCCTCAGGAGGTTCGCGCCCCTGGCGTTCGGTCTGTACGGTGCCGCCGCCGTCGTCGAGGCGGCCCGGGTCTCCTGGCGGCACGGCCTCTTGCTCGCGCCGGTCGTCGCGACCATCTTTCCGGTGCTGCACGTCTCGCACGGCGTCGGATTCGCGGCGGGGCTGGTGCGCTACTCCCTGCATCCCGACTGGAGTGCTCCAGACCACGTCCGACCGTCAGGCAGCGACGCTAGCGCGCACGCGCTTCCTCCGCTCGCGAAGACCTAGGAATGCCAGAGGTAGAACGAGTAGCTCGACCTGCCGAGCCAGGCGATCGGGCGAGCGTCGAGAGCAGAGCCGACGAGCCGCGCGACGGCAAGGTGTCCCGCCAGGACGAGCGCCATGGCCAGCGCGCGGAGGCCGGCGAGCGCCGGCAGGCCGTGACCCGGCTGCAGCTTCACCGGTCGGCCGCGTTCCCCGGAGTGATTTCCAGATCGACGCAGAGCGGACGATGGTCGGAGGCGCCGCGCGGCCCCACGTGGACGTCGTCGAAGCGGACGCCGTCGCTACCCAGGACGCGATCGATGCGCATCCACGGTCGCTTGGCCGGGAACGTGTAACCGAAGCCGAGCCCCACGTCGGGGAAGGCGTCTGTGAGTCCGGCGAAATGGCGGCGGGCAATCGCGCTGAGAGCCGGCAGGTTGGTGTCGCCCGCGACGATGAACGGCGGGACGTCGCTGCGCGCCGCGTCGACCGTGGCGCCGATCTGACCCTCCCTCTGCGCGATGTCGTTGCCGGGCTCGTGGTCGCCGAAGAGTGCATGCCGTGGAGAGAAGGCATGCACGTCGTAGATGCGCAGCGCGCCGCCCGGAGTGTCGACCACGAACTTGACGAACATGGCCCGCGTGCCGTCCTGCAGGGGCGGCGGAACATCCATCGAGCGCACGGGGAACTTCGACACGAGGAGCAGCTCACCATCCTGCTTGATGGTCCGGTCCGGAAGGCGTTCGCGGAGCTTGTCCCCCAGCGAGCCGAACGCGGCCTGGATGACCAGGATGTCGGCGGGCATCGCCACAAGCTCGTCGATGAGCGCGGGGCGCCCTGCCTTGCCGAAGAACACGTTGTAACTGACGAGGTGAATGGGGTGTTCGGCAGCACGTGACGTCGCCAGGGTGAATCCCATCACGGGAGAGAGGACGACGAGGCTCAGGATCACGTGGGCGGCGACCAGCAACCGAACCCTCCGGAGCGTCAGCCTCGCGAGGAGGGCGCCGGCGACCGTGGCGACGAGGAGAGGGGCGCGCGGCAGGTAGAGCAGGATCAGGGTGACGCGCGACTGCTCGCCGAGGAGCAAGACCCCGATGAACGCGACGACGGCCGCGAGCTCGACCACGAGCACCCAGAAGAGCAGGCGCCGCCAGCGTGAGATGGGAGGGGACACGTGACGAGCCCGGCTCAACCGGCCGCAGGCGGCGGCGGCAGGACGTGGTCGCGGTACTGTCCCGGGTCCCCGGACTTGCCGTCCATCGCGGCGATCGCGATGTTGAACATCTCGCGGGCCGTGACGTAGTGCAGCCGCCACCGGCGTCCGTCGTTGTACTCCGTGGTCAGCACGCGGTGCAGGGTGTGGCCACCGTCACCCAGGAGCGACGCGGCCTGCGTGTCCGGCGCGCCGTGCGTGTGGAGCTTCACGAAGACCCATTCCGGTCGGCCCTCGACGTGGATGTTGCGGGACACCCAGGTCTTCGCGCGCGCCGAGGACGGGGGATCGTTGGCGGTCAGCGCCGAGTTCTCGATGCGGAGCGAGAGGCGGCGCCCCGGGCGTCGTGACAGCGCCAGCGGTCCCTGGAGCAGGAGAAGCCGGTCGGTCATCACCTGCCCGACCCGTGCGGGTGTGCCCGACTCGTAACAGCGCTTCGCGCTGAGGTCCCCCGTGGGCCAGTAGATCCGGTTCACGATGTTCGGCTGGGACGGATCGGGCGCCGCGGGGAACGTGAAGTCCGCGTAGCACCCGGTCCGGAAGAGCAGCGGGAGCTCCTCGTCGACCCCGCACCAGCGACCGTCGGGGCGAGCGTTCGCGAGCGCCCAGTTGCCGTGGATGAAGGCGTAGCGCGGGCGACCGTCGCGATCGCGCGCGAGGTGGCCGTGGCGCGTGAAGTTCGCGATCGTCTCTCGCAGCTGGGTCTCGAGGGTCTCGGCCGTGTCGCCGTCGTGATGGAGGTGGATCTCCACCTCGCCGAGCCCCGCGCGCGCGAGCTCGGCGAGCGGCGCGAGGCACTGCGGCCTGTACTCCTCGCCCGGGAAGAAGAACGAATGGCGCGGCGGGCGGCCGTCGGCGTCCCGGTAAGCGGCCGTGAGACGCGGGTAGCCTTCGCGCCATACGCGGATCCGCTCCGCACCGCGGCGTTCGTCCGCCTTGTTCCACAGCGGCTCGTGGTGGTCGCAGAGCGCGACGAGAAGGTGGCGGACGCCATCGACCGGGCGCCGCATTCGAAGCGCCAGCGCCCGCCGACCCTCGTCGACCAGGTAGCCCCCGAGGAACGTCTCGAGGTGCCTTTCACGGAGGGCACGCAGCGCGCCGAGCATGGTCAGCTGGCCTTCGCCTTCTCACGAAGGTACTGGAACGTGCGGCGGAGCCCTTCGTCGGTGGTCACGATGGGCGAGAAGCCGAGGGCGTGGAGCTTCGCGTTGGAGAAGCGATTGCCTTTCCACATGGTCCGCGTCTTGTACGGCGTGAAGATGGGTGGCAGCTGGCCACGCGAGTGACGGTGGTACCACTCGACCGCCCTGGAGAGGAGCATGGTCGCGACGTAGGGAGAGCGCAGAGTCCGGATCGGGCCCACCTCGGCCCGGTAGCGACGCAGGTACTCGTCGCAGGTGATCAGCTCGTCGTCGTGGACGTTGTAGACGTCCCCGTCGAAGCGCGCCCGCTCGGCGGCGATGCAGATGGCCTCGGCGCAGTTGTCGACGTAGGAGAGCGGAAGCAGGTTGTCGCGCCCGAGGTACAGGAAGATGCCGGGCAGCTGGATGCCCACGCGGCTGCTGAACGCGCCCCCGCCCGGTCCGTAGATGACGCCGGGCCGCAGGACGCAGTAGCGCAGGTCGCGGCTCGCACGGTGGTCGGCGAAGAGCTGCTCCTGCCGGAGCTTGGCGTGCGAGTAATGGTCGCGGCGCTCGGGGTGAGGCTCGAGGGGCGTGGTCTCGTCGAGCACCTTCCCCCGGGGCGCGTCGGCGACGCCGTACACGCCGAAGGAGCTGATGAGGACCACCTTCGGCCTGTGGGCGCTCGCCGCAATGGCTTCGAGCAGGTTCTTCGACGCGACGACGGTGCCGAGGAACATGTCGGCTGGCGGGCCAGAGAGCGCGGCCGCGAGGTGGAGGATCAGCGGAGCCCCGTCGATGACCTTCGCCGCGGCCTGAGGGCTGGACAGCCCCCCGCCGACGATCTCGACGTCGGCCCCCGGGTGGCGGGCGAGCATGGCGTCGAGGCGCTTGCGGTTGCTCCCGGCGCGCACCAGGCAGCGGATCCCCTTCTTGCCGCGGGCGACGAGGCGCTCGACGACGGCAACGCCGAGAAACCCGTTCGCGCCGGTGACGAGGACCTCGCACGGTCGGGGGCTCATGCGCCAGCCCTCGCGGCGCGCTTGGGCGCCACCTGAGCGAACACCTCGTCCAGCATCCAGCTCGTCCTGAGGATGTCGCGGTGACTGATGGGAAGCGGGGTCCCCTCCTGGATGGACTGGTAGAAGCGCCGGAACAGCTCGCCCATGCCCGCGAAGAAGTGGAACTGGCTCCGGCCGAACATCGACACGTTCTTCATGCCCTCGCGCGCGTAGCTGGCCGCGCTCTGGAAGGCGGGGACGAGGCGACCGAGGGCGCTGGGCAACGTGCCCGCGACGTCGAGCGTGCAGGTGCGATTGTTGTAGTCGACGTGCGCGGTGTTCCGGGTGCCGTAGACACGCAGGAAGTGGTGGACCGGGCGAACGTGCGCGCTGAACGTCACGTAGGCGGTCACGCGCTCGCCGCGAATGAGGATGCGCGCCTCGTCCACGAGATCGTCCCGGACGTCGCCGAAGCGGGCGCGCCGCCTCACCGCTCCGGACGCCGTGATGGTCGGCCGCTCGTCCTGCAAGAACTCGGTGACCTTGGAGATCGGGTGGTCGAGGGTGTTCTGGAGCAGCTTGCCGGGCATCGAGTGGATCCAGTGATCCTTGTCGCCGAGCAGCGCCGCCCCGAAGGGCCCCTCGAGGTTATAGCCGTAGAAGGCCTCGAGGTGGACGATCTCGCCGAGCGCCTCGTCGCGGATCAGCCCCCGCAGTGTCTGCGCCGGGGGCTCGAAGTGGTAGCCGTAGCCGATGCAGACCTTCTTCCCCGCCCGCTCGGCGTGCTGGACGAGCGCCTGCGAGTCCGCGTACTGCAGCGTGAGCGGCTTCTCGACCAGCACGTGCGCGCCGGCCTCGATCGCCTTGCGGGCGAGGAGCAGGTGCGAGTGGGGCGGCGTAGCGATGTGGACGACGTCGGGGCGCTCCTTCGCGAGCATCGCGTCGACGTCGTCGTACACGCCGGCGACGGCGTGGCGCACGGCCAGCTGCCTGGCCATCTCCCTCTCGCGATCGCACACGGCGACGAGCTGCGCCACGGACTCGAGCTTGCGGATCTCCTCGACGTGGCCGTCGGCGATCTTTCCGCATCCGACGATGGCGACCTTCAGCTTCACTCGATGCCTCCGCGTCAGCCCCGCCCGATGGCTGCCATGTGCCGGCGGATCTCCTCGACCCTACCCTCCCACGACTCGCCGCGCATGGACTCGCTGCGCTCCTTCCCGGGACCGGGATCGCGCAGCGCCTGTTCGACGCCCGCGATGAATCCCGCGGACCCGTCGGCGATGTGGCACTGCCCCAGGATCTCGACCTCGGGGATCCGCGACGACACGACGGGCAAGCCCGCCGCCAGGTACTCGCGCACCTTCAGCGGGTTGGCGTTGAGGGTGACCTCGTTGATGGGAAAGGGATTGATCGCCACGTCGAACCCCTTGCAGTAGCCGGGGAGCGAGGCGAACGGCTTGCGCCCCAGGACGTGGACGTTGGGCAGCGCCGTGAGACGGCTGATGTCGGTGGTCACCTTCCCGAGCAGCACCATCGAGCCCTGGGAGAAGCGCTTCGCGACATCCACCATCAGCGGGATGTCGATCCAGTCCTCGGCCATCAGACCGAAGTAGCCGATGATGGGCCGGGGCAGCTTCGCGATGTCCGCGGGGATCTCGGTCGCGGGATCGAGGGCCTTGCGGAAGTGCTCGAAGTCGACGCCGTGGCGGACGAGGAACGTCCGGGGGTTGGCCGCCGACTTGGACTTGCGCAGCTTCTCGGCCGAGACGAAGACGACGTCGGCTCGACGGAGCAGGTCGCCCTCGAGCTCGGCGAGTTGCCGCGCGATCTGGGTGAAGGCGGTGAACTCGTCCACGCAGTAGTAGACGAGGGTGTCCTCACCCAGCGAGCCCGCGACGACGGCGGCCGTGGGGGTGAAGACCCAGTTGATGGGCCGCTGGAAGCGCAGGCGCCTCATGGCGCGCATCACCTGCAACCGCAAGAGGTGCCGGTTGACGACGCGCATCCACGGGATGCCGTAGGCCGGGATGGCCAGCGGGTTGAGGACGTGGATGTTCGGCTCGACCTCTCGCACCGGCTGCGCGGCGGCCTTGAGCTTGTTCACGGCGCGACGGAAGTCGGACTTCGATGCGGTGGGTGCCCGGTAGCCGATGGAGTTGATCCACAGGACGCGGTTGTCCCGCGCGAGGATCCGCATGATGTGCGTCTTGGACAGCGGATCGCCGCTGAAGTCGTGCCCGAAGCAGAGCATGTCGCGACCGCGCAAGGTCAAGGTGCTGCCGAGCTATAGGGCAGGGCGCGGATCCGTCCACGAAAAAAGTCATCGCGTCGCGCAGGCCGGGATTCCGTGCCAGACTGTGCGGCCATGCGGAAGAGTCTGCAGATGCTGATGAGGGACCTACGGGAGAAGGCGCAGATTTGCTACTCGAGCACCGACGCGAAGGCGATCGTCAAGACGCTCGCGACCGACGGAACGCTGGGCATGGTCCTGTACCGCCTGATGCAGGGCTCCCGCCACATGGGCAGCGGCTCTCTCGAGATGGTGTTCAACAAGCTCAACGCCACGTTCGGGGGCTGCGTCATCGGGCGCGGCGCCGAGTTTGGTCCGGGGTTCGTGCTCTTCCACTCCAACGGCGTCGTCATCAACGGAAAGGTGCGAGCTGGCGAGAACGTGCACCTGCACCACCAGGTGACGATCGCCGACGACCGGCACGGACGCTCTCCCACGCTGGGCAGCAACATCCATATCGGCGCGGGCGCCAAGATCTTCGGGCCGATCACCGTGGGCGACGGCGCCCGTATCGGGGCCAACGCGGTGGTCATCCACGACGTCGCGCCCGACACGACCGTCGTGGGGATCCCCGCGAAGCCCGTGCGCCGGCGCGAGGCGGCGGAGACCCAGACCACGACGAACGGGTCTACCCGGGCAGGCTAGGCCCCGTGGCTCACACGGCACAGCCTCCGCCGAACGTCGGCGTCGGCTAGTCGCCGAACGCTCCCAGCGTCAGCGCCTCCGGGCGCTTCTTCCCCTGCTGGTGCTTCACGTACTCGAACGTCGGCAGAAGCTGGACAGGGATGTCGGGCGTGAGCGCGACCGGCGTACCGGCGGACCCCGGTGCAACGATGGCGTAATCGTCCGCCGACGCGTCGCGAAAGCCCGGCACATCGCCGCGCGTCATCTTGTCGAAGCCGTGCACCTGGGCCCGGAGATCCATCTTGGCGCCCTGCGTGAGGTCGTGAACCGTCCAGCCCTTCTTCACCCAGTCCCCCGCGAACGTCGCCACCCCCGAGCTCACCCCGTCGCGCCCGCCCAGCATGCCGATGGCGTGGGTGTCGTCGGGGACCACGGTGCTGAAGTAGACGTTGTCGCGGGAGTCGAGGTGCTCGTCGTTGGTCGAGAGCTCGAAGACCGGTGTGCGTGCGTACGGAGGGTAGCTCTGGTTTTTCACCACCACGGTGTTGTCGTAGAAGAAGAGCGTTCCCTTGCGGTAATCCTCGTACACCTCGCTGTCGCCGCCGTAGTGAATCATGGACCCGGCCGGGGTCGTGCCGCGGATGATGACGTTGCCGTAGACGTAGGTGCTGTGAAAGCTCGGCATCGAGCGCGTAGAGTCCTTGGACTCCTGCGCGTCCACGATGTCCATGATGTGCGCGCCGTCCTCGATCCAGTTGTAACGAATCACCACGCCGGCCGAGCGCTCCTTGATGTTTGCTCCGAGGATGCCCTTGGTGCCGCCGCGCGGCGGGCCGAAGTGGTTGAACTGGTAGGTGACGTTCGACGCCTCGTTGTAGACGTTGTGCTCGTAGTAGTCGGCGAGGCTGCCGTTGTCGTGGATGAAGTTCTTCTCGATGAGCACGTCGCGCGTGAGCGCGACGTCCCCCCCGCCAGTGCCGATGAACATGCCGGTGTTGTTCGCCGTCACCGTGCAGCCACGGATCGTCAGGTGGCTCGCGCGCTCGACGAAGATGCCCGCAGCGATGTTCGAGTACGCGAGCTTCTTGCCGGAGCGATCCGTGAACGTGAATGGCGGCGAGGCGTTCCTCACCTCGAGCCCTTCGAGGACGATGTAGCTCGGCGTGTTCTCCCACGGCTCACTGTGCCGGTGGCCGATGATCACGAGGCCCCGGACCTGGTGCCCATCAAAGGGGAAGTCGAGCAGGGGACGCGTCGTGGCGTCCTGCCCGTCGATGACGGGCAGCTGGCCCTGAGGGCCCGGGACTCCGCACACGCGGATGGGCGCGTACTCCGTCCCGATGCCGCTGATCATCAGCTTCTCGTGATAGGGCTGCTCGCGCCAGAAGATGCGCACGGTGTCGCCCCTCGCGAGCGACTCGAAGGGTGCATCGCCCAGGCTCGCGTACGTCTGACCCGGCCCCACTGTGATGTCGCGCCCGATCCCCGAAGGGACGCAGCCGCCCGTGCCGCCGTCGGAGGAAGCGGGAAAGGAGGCCGGGACGGACGGAGCGGCGGCGGTCGTCGAAACGCGCGCGGTGGGCGAAGACGGGGGGGACGTCGGTTCGTAGAGATGCGCGATGTGCTCGTCCCTGCGGCAGCCCGCAAGCCCCAGCGCCAGAAGAGCGATGACGGCGAGCACGCGTTGGGTCATGGGTCGCATGCTATCGTGCCTCGCGCATGCTCGCCCCCGTTGCGCCAGGTTGATGCTGCGTGACCTTCTTCGCGAGCCTGGCCCTCGTCGTCGTCCTGATCATACGGCCGCAGGAGATCTGGCCGGCGCTGGAGGCCTTGCGTCTGCTCGACGTGTGCACGGGGCTCGTCGTGCTTGGGCTGCTCGTAGAGCTCTCGCTCGGGAAGCACAAGTACCTGTATTCGCCGCAGCTGCCCCTGCTGGGCGCGTTCGTCGGGACCGCCTACTTCGTCACCGCGCTGACTGTCGGAACGGCGCGCGGCCTCACCCTCGGCTTCAACGAGGCGGCGATCCCGGCCGTCTTCATGCTCGCGATCACCTACGGCTCGTCGACTCTGCCGCGCATGAGGGCGATGATCTGGACCCTCCTGCTGCTCGCCGGGTTCGTGGCCGCAGTGGCGGTCCACCAGGGCAACGTGAGTCCGGTGTGCATCGAGCAGACCGCCGACGAGGGCGGTGCGCTCGAGCCCGACCTCGACAAGGTCGACGGGCGCGTCTGTGGCTTGCCGAGCGACTGCCGCGAGGAGGGTGACAACGGCGCCGAGTGGGCCTGCGAGCGCATCGGCCTCTTCAAGACGATTTCGACCCATCGCCGTGTCCGGTGGCGCGGTCAGCTCAACGATCCCAACGAGCTCTCCGTCTTCATCGGCGGAGTGATCCCGCTGCTGTTCGCCGTCGGCCTGCCCCTGCGCAACGCCGCCTCGAAGCGGGGACCGCAGCTGCAGAGGCTCCTGGCGATCGTCGCCGTGGCGATGATCGGCGTCGGCCTCTATGCGGTCATCCTGACGCAATCGCGCGGCGGACAGCTCGTCATCGCCACGGTGCTCCTGTTCATGTTCGTCACGCGGTTCGGCAAGAAGGGTATATGGGTGGCACTGCTGGCGGCGCTGCCCGTGCTGCTCCTCGGCGGTCGTGAAGACGCCGACGCCGAGGACTCGACGATGGAGCGCCTGGAGCTGCTCACCGAGGGAGTGAGCCTCGTCATCGCACATCCCTTTCGCGGCGTCGGCCTCGACCAGTTCGCGGACCAGGTCGCCTCTCCCGCGCACCAGACCGCCCACAACTCTTACCTGCTGGCGGCCGCGGAGACCGGGTTCCCGGGCTTCTTCTTCTGGTCCGGCGTCGTCTGGACGTCGCTGAAGGTGCCCATCACCGCCGTCAAGAGGATGTCCCTGTCTCCGGAGATCCGCGCCATCGCGACCGCGCTCCTCGTGTCGTTCAGCGGCATCGCGGTCGGAATCTTCTTCCTCTCGTTCACCTACAAGCAGCTGCTCTTCGTCTGGTTCGGCCTGGCGGGTGCGCTCTACATCATCATGAGGGAGGCCGATCCCACCGTGCGCGTGACGTTCGGCTGGAAAGACGCGGCCGGCGTCGCGCTGGGCGACCTGGGTGTCATCGGCTTGCTCTACGTCTACACGCGTGCCAGAGGTGGCCCCTAGTGTCGATCGAGAGGAAGGCCGCCCGGGGTGTCGCGTGGAACATGGCCACCGGTGTCGGCACGCGCGTCGTTGGCCTCGCCGGCACCCTCGCCCTCACGCGGTTCATCGCCCCGGCCGAGTACGGTGAGGTTTCGGCCGCGGCCATCTGCGTGCTCAGCGCCAGCCAGCTCACGTTCTTTGCAGTCGGACAGTTTCTCATCGCGCACAAGACGCCGCCACGCGAGACCTTCCAGGCGGGGGTGCTCAACCTGGCGACAGGCATCCTCGCCATGATGGGCGTGTTCGTGCTGCGGGACCCGCTCGGCGTGATGCTCGACGCGCCCGCGATGGGCCGCTTCATCGCCGGCTTCGCGCTGGCGGCCGTGTTCGAGCGCGCCCGCCAAGTGCCCGCGACCATTCTCGTGCGGGACCTGCGGTTCCGGGCGGTGGCCATCGTGAACAGCATCGGAGAGCTCACGTTCACGGGCCTGGCTCTGCTCCTCGCCGCGCGGTGGGGCTGGGGCGGATACGCGATCATGGCCGGAGCCATCGGTCGCGCCGTGATCACCTTCGTGCTGTTCTCGGCCATGGCGCCGCGTCACGAGTGGCTCGAGCGCTCCCCGATCCAGAGGAAGGTGGTGCGCCACTTCTTCGGCTACGGAACGCCGATCATGCTGTCCACGGTGGCCGATCGGGCGGCCTCCACGTGGGACAATCTCATCGTGCTGCGCCTGTTCGGTACGCCCGTGATGGGCGCATACGCGCTCTCGTACAGCCTCGCGGAAACACCGCTCATCTACGTCGCCGAACGGATGCAAGACGTCCTCATGCCGGCGTTCGCCAAGATGGAACCGGAGGACCGGCCCGCGGCGGTCGCCCGCGCAGCCGGCCTGATGGCACTCGTCATCGCACCCCTCGGCGTGGGCCTCGGCGCCGTGGCCCCGTCGGTAGTGCAGGCCTTCTTCGACGCGCGATGGGCGGGGATGGCCTCGATCCTGATGATGCTGAGCGTGATGACGGTGTTCCAGCCTGCGCCGTGGTCGGCCATCGCCTACCTGCAGGCCGAGAAGCTGACGAGGGTCGTCATGATCATGAGCATCGCGCGCGCCGTGGTGCTGCTGTCGCTCGTCGCGCTGCTCGGATGGATGGGCGGCCCGATCTGGGCGTGCGCGGGGGTGGGCGCCGGGTATGCGGTGCACGCGGTGCTCACGGTCGTGCTGACCGCGCGCACGACCCCCCTGATGGCGCGTCCGTACTTCGTGAACATGCTGCGGCCCCTGCTCGCGTGCGTCCCGATGTTCGTGGCCGTCGTGGCGGTGCGGATGTTCCTCGTCGGGCAGCACGTTCCGGTCGGATTGATACTGACCGCCCAGGTCGTCGTCGGCGCGATCGTCTACCCCGCAGCGGCCTTCGTGCTCGCGGGCGCCAACGTGCGCGAGCTGCTGCGCATGGTGCGGGGGGCCCGCGGGGCCGGCGTGGGAGCGGAGGGAGTGGACGGGGCAGACGCGGGCTGACTCCCCGCTCGCAGGGCCGGCCGTCACGAACCATGCTAGCGCGCTGGCATGGCCTCGCCCAAGTGCCCTCGACCCACCGCTCGAGCCTGGCTGGCTCTTCGTACGACGCTCGTCATCGCGATGAGCGCGAGCTGCAACGGCTCCGGCGGCGGCAGCAATGCCCCGGCGAGCCCGGGCCCCTTCGGCAATACGCCGCCCATCGCCTCCACCACGCAGCTCGCCAACATGTCCGGGCCGGTGGACGTGATCCGCGACACCCACGGGATCGTCCACATCTGGGCCACCAACACGAACGACGCGCTCCGCGTCGAGGGCTACCAGGTGGCCAAGGACCGCACGGCGCAGCTCGAGCTGCTGCGCCGGTTCGCCGAGGGACGGACCGCGGAGCTGCTTGGTGACGCGGATCCCAGCCTCATCGATCAGGACATCACCATGCGCATGATCGGCCTGGGCCGGGTCGCCAAGCAGATGTACGAGGCGCTGCCCGCCGGCTCGGAGCTCAAGGCCTGGCTCGACGCCTACGCCGATGGCGTCTCGCAGTTCAACGCTCGCCTGCAGACCGGCGACGAGGCGCTGCCCCGGTCGATGGTCGGCGTGCCCGAGTCCGCGTTCACGCCGTGGACGGGCGCCGACTCGCTGGCGATCGGGCGGCTCGAGTCGTGGGAGCTGGCCTACACCGGGGACTCGGAGATCTCCCAGACGCAGCTGGCCCAGACGGCGGCGACGCAGTTCGCGGGCACTGCACGCGCGGGGTTCGACGTGGACGTGATGCACTATGCGCCCCTCGATCCGACGCTCGCCATGAGCGGGTTCCCCAACGACCCGACGCACACGGAGCTCTTGCCGCTGCCTCGGCCCGTGACGCCGGTCCGGGTCGCGCCCCCGGTGCTCGCCGCGGCCCAGCCCTTCGTCGATGCCGTCGCGTCGATGCGACGGCTGCTCGGACGCTACGGCGCGCGGGGCTCGAACGACTGGGTCGTCGGCCCGTCGCTCACCGCGACCGGCCACGCCATGCTCGCCAACGACCCTCACCTGTCACTGAGCGCCCCGTCGGTGTTCTGGCTCGTGCAGATCGACTCGCACGATCCGAGCAGCTCCGACACGAGCAAGGACCTGCACGTGATGGGCACCGCGTTCCCAGGCATCCCCGGCATCATCCTGGGCTTCAACCAGCACGTCGCCTGGGGTGCCACGACCGCGGACTACGACGTCACCGACGTGTACAGCGAGAAGCTGACGCCGGACGGAAGCGCGGTCGTCTTCGACGGGCAGAACGTTCCTTTGCAGAAGATCTCCGAGCCCATCTCCGTCGCGGGCGGCACCACGGTCAATTACGACGTGCTCGTGGTCCCGCAGCACGGGCCCATCGTGCCGACCATCGTCAACCATCAGGTCGTGCCGCCGGATCCCACGCAGGGCGCGATGAGCATCCGGTGGACCGGCTCCAAACCCACCAACGAGCTGCAGGCGGTGGCGGGATACCTGCGTGCCAGGAGCGTCGAGGACTTCCGGGCCGCGGTGCGAGACTTTGCGGTCGGCGCCCAGAACTGGGTCGTCGCCGACGACCAGGGCAACATTTTCTACACCACGCAGTCCGAGGTCCCGCTGCGCGACAAGCGCGCGTACACGTGGAACCCGACGAGCTTCACCGGAACCATCCCGTGCATGGTCGAGCCGGGCGACGGCACGGCCGAATGGACCGGGCAGTATCTGGCCGAGGCCTTCGTCCCGCACGAGAAAAACCCCAAGGCCGGCTACGTGGGCACGGCCAACGGCGACCAGAACGGCACGACGCTCGACAACGATCCAACCAACGATCTGTTGCCCAACGGCCAGCCGATCTACATGGCCTGCTGGCACGATCCGGGCTTCCGCGTCGGTCGCATCCACCAGCTCATCGAGGGGCTGGGTCACAAGATGACGCTCGTCGACATGGCGACCATCCAGGCCGACCATCGCTCGGCCCTCGGGGGCAAGCTCGCTCCGGGGTTGCTCTCGGCGCTCGCCGACGCGCAGGCCGAGGCTGCGACCCCCGGAACGCACCCGGACCTGACCGCGGCGGTCTCGAGCTCACGCTACGCCGCAGCCGACGTCCCGGGGCTGATGGCGATCCTCACGAAGTGGGGCACCGACTCCTACGACACGCCGCCCGGCGTGAGCCTCGACGACGGTTCGCTGGTCAGCGATCCGGTCCAGACCAACGACAGCCAGGCGACCCTCATCTTCCAGACCTGGTTGATGCGGGCGATGCAGGCGATCCTGGGCGACGAGCTCACGGCCATCAACCAGAACCCACCGCCCTTCGGCTACCACGATCTGCGCGCCGTGCTCACGTACCTGCTGACGGCCACCCCCAAGTCTCTCGCCACCTACAATGCGGCCACCGGCGACAGCGCTCTGTTCGACGATCTCACGACCCCGACCGTGGTCGAGACGCGCGACGAGCGGCAGGTGACGTCGCTGCTCGACGCGCTCGACTTCCTGAACGGCAAGCTGGGCACCGACCGGAACCAGTGGCGCTGGGGCAAGCTGCACACGCTGCGCTTCGAGTCGCTGGTGTCGCTCTGGGAGACGCTGTCGATCCCGCCCATCGGAGACTCCACGTTTCCCAACGGCTTCCCCCGCCACGGCGACGGCTTCAACATCGACGTCGGGGAGCCGGATGCCATCGTGGTCAACCTCGCCGACGCAACGTTCACGTACAGCCAGGGGCCGACGCAGCGCTTCGTCATCGACATGAACCCGCAAGGGCCCGTCGCTTACAACGTGCTGCCCGGCGGGGAGATCTGGGACAACGCGAGCAAGCACTTCCGCGACGAGGCCGAGCTGTGGCGTCGCAACGAGAACCATCCGCTGCCGTTCGCGCACGACGACGTGGCCGCCGCGGCGGAGACGCGGGTGTCGTACGCGCCGGTGGCGGCCGACCACTGATCAGCGAAGGAGAACGCCTAGCCCGCTCGCTCGCTGCACGCCGTGCGCGAGGGCTTGCCTCAGCTCGTCCTCGC